>SXGS01784471.1_pt1 | contig 26410 bp, 21 predicted proteins | sample 3174681 | NCBI WGS metagenome assembly SXGS01 (sample SAMN11356861, study PRJNA531348) | freshwater metagenome | isolation source: freshwater sample F1-80 | place: China: Fuxian Lake, Yuxi | collected 2017-12-25 | reverse complement strand
CAGTGGTCGAATGGCGAGTTTCCGAAGTGTCGATCAATCCGGTGTACGAGTGGGTTTTTATGAGTCGTCTAAACTGAATCCTGCAAGCTATACAAGCCATACGTTCAGACTAGACCTCATTGAGGTAGTAACACCGTTCCGGCAGCGAAGTGTCGGGCGGATTGCGGCCCTGAAGCTCGTCGACAACTATCAGCCTTTTGCTCATGGCGAATGCAGCGAATGTTACACACCTCAGAACTTCAGATGGAAGCGCTACGATGGCATTGAACCTTTCAGCCGATGGCCGATGGCTCTCGGCAGGGGACTTCGAAGGCAATATCAACGCGTGGGACCTTGAATCGGGCGGTCCGGGTATCAGGCTCTCTGGGCTGGGCCGTCAACTGGCCGGATTAGGCGTCTTGCCGGATCATCGCACCCTGATTTCGACCGGCTGGGAATTGCGGTTCTGGGATTTGCCAACTCAGGCCCAACTTGTCCGCATCGACCTTCCCACTCATTCCTTCCACCGTGGAGTTTTGTCGCGGGATGGTCGCCGTCTGGCAATTGGTGGCCGGGGATACGTGGCCGTGTGGGATACGGTCTCACGGCGAGAACTGCTTAACCTCAAAGGACCATCGGGTTTTGTTCAAGTACTGGGTTTCCTTCCTGACAATGTATCCCTCGTCGCCGCCAGCACGGAAGAACTGCGGATGTGGCGTGCCACACCAATTCTAGAAACGACTTCAGAACGCTCTCGTGCATCAAACTAACTTACACAATGAAACCCACAGAATTGCGTCGAATCGCACTTGTCACCTGCTTGTCTTGGAAATTAGGAACATCACAAATGTCATCACGATTCGTCAACTTCTCAGCCACACCAGCGGCATCTTCAACATCATTTCTCCAAGTACTTCCCCCGAATACTTCAAGGCTATCACCAATGATACCGGCCGGGTCTGGACTCCCGAAGAATTGCTGACTTACGTGAAGAAGCCCGCGTTTGCACCAGGGACGAGTTGGCAGTACTCCAACACGGGTTACGTCATCTTGGGAATGATCATACGGAGCGCAACGCAGTCGTCTTTGGCGGAGAATTTCCGAGCGCGGTTCTTTGAGCCTTTAGAATTAACAAGCACATTTTCCTCCTGGGTTGAGCAGTCCGACGGTGAAATGCCGCGCGGTTACTTTGATTTTACATTCAGCGGAAGCGGGCGATCGGAAGACACCGCAAATCATGGGGCTCCATTCGTCTCCTACTATACCTCTCGGCCTGGGTCAGCGGGTATCGTATCTACCGCCGAAAATATCGCGCGATGGATGCGGCGGCTCTATGGCGGATTGGTGATCTCCCCCGATTCAACGACCATGATGACCACGATCATCCCGGAATCGGTTGACGGGAGCTCGGCCTACGGCATGGGCACCGAGCGATTGCAGACCTCCAAGGGCGATTTTTTCGGTCATAGCGGAGGTGCCTTCGGATTTTCTTCTTACGCGGTTCATTCCCCAAAGCACGACATGACCGTTGTCGTGTGGATCAATGAGAACCGCTTGGATGGCTACTGCTTCGATATGCTCATCGCCTTGATCGACGCACTTTGAATCCCCGAACCTCGCCTGCCAAACATCGAGTTCGTCATGAACAACAGTCTCTCCCACACTTCTTGGAAAACCCGCTCGTCACGGCGCATTGCGTTCACCCTCATCGAACTGCTCGTCCTCATCGCCATCATTGCGATCCTGGCTTCGATGCTATTGCCCACATTGAGTAGGGCGAAAGAAAAGGCGTTGTCCGCGCGGTGCCTCTCAAACCTGCGCCAGCTCGGCTTTGGCCTGTCGATGTACATCTCGGATTACGGCGACAAGTTTCCGTTCGCTAATGACGGCTATCCGCGAGTGTCATTCGTGGACCTCGGCAGATTGATTTACCAATACGTCACGACCAACGGGTCGTTCTTCCTCTGCCCCTCGGAACGGGGGCCGTTCAACTTCGCCGCCATCGCGGGTCCTTGGAGCAACATCGGCCTGAAGACCAAAGACCTGCCGTTCCCGCTCTCCTACTACTACCTTCCCGCATTCTACTCTGAAGTTAAGAATGGGGCGGACACTCCACGCCAGCATTTGTCCAGCGAAGTGACGCATCCCAGCCAGAAAGTGAATTTCAGCTGCGCGGCGATCTCCCCGACAAAGATCCATGAATTGTCGGACAATGGAGTCCGACCGAGGGCCCATTCGGAACGTGGGTTGTTGCTTCTTTTCGTGGATGGGCACGCCGCTTACACACGCCTCGACCGAGTTCGAATCTCTCCTCAGTTTTCATCGCCATACAACAACATCCAATGGAACCCACTCGATTGGCAAGACGTGCCGTGACGAATATCAGCTGTGATTACATGGCAATTTGGTGATGATGGGCGGATGGATCGTCCGGGAACGAGGGCCGGGATGGGGAAGGAAGTCGCCAGGCCCGACCGGTGACACTGAAGTGGGTGCCTCGGGCAGGGATTCGATGATCACATTGGTGTTGCGAGACCGCGCGGGCCACGGAAAGGATTCAAGGGCATCCTCGGGCGTTTCGAAGCCCCGAAGCTAAAGCGTCGATACCGGCTTGTCCTCGCCGCCCGATGTCGTTGAAGCCTCAACGCTCCCTGCCACGCCTGTGGATTTACCAGCTGCTCTCGAACGAACCGGAGTTTTCGCTGAACGACGTAGCTGCGACACCTCGGTGCGATTACGCAAGAGGGTGTTCTTCTCGGCCTTCGGAATAGTTGTCGCGCACGCAGCGACGCTCAATTCTGCGATTATTTAGTAGCTTGCTGCCAGGTTCGCGTAGTGTTCCTCCCGAACAATCGATTTGCGGTGGTTCCATTCGAAGTCGCACTGTGATACGCCGAAGGCAGTGATGACATGAGTGCCGGAATGAATATTCGAAAAAGATCTGAGCCCACTACTTCTCTCGATCCCAGGCCGTCCTCCGAGTGGGCCGGGATTCTGAAGGCGGGGGTGCAAGCCCAGCGGCTGGTCCCGGGGGCCGTGTGTGTTGGCGGTAAGGCGGCGGTGTTGTATGCCGGGCATCGTGTGTCGCTGGGCACCGACCATCTCGTGCCTTGTTTGCGCGAGAGCTTTGCCGAGGTGCGCGCTTGGCTCGAAACCCAGCCGGATTGGAAGACCGCCCGCGTCAATCCGCCCGTTCTCATTCTCGGCAGTATTGGTGGAGTGGAAGTTGGCTTCCGGCAACTCAAACGATCCCTGCCCATTGAAACGCAAGTCGTGCCGACCGAAGCGGGGCCGCTGGTGGTTCCCACCCTTGATGAGATGATCGGCATGAAAGCGTTTCTCTGCTACGACCGCAACGCTACTCGTGATTACCTAGATTTTGCCGCGCTTTCCGAGTGTGCCTCGCCGCAGGCAGTACTCAAGGCACTGCTCAAACTCGACACCCGCTATGGGTCGCTCCAAAGTAACTCGGTCGGACTAGAAGTGGCCAAAGCGCTTTGCGCTGCCACGCCTTTCGACCTTGATGAACTCGAACTGCCACTTTACAAGGGACTTGGTGAAAAATGGCATCGCTGGGAAGCGACGCGCACGATTTGCCATCACTTCGGTGTCCTCCTAGGCGAAGCGTTGGTGAAAGGAGAACAGCAATGACGCACCGCCATCTCAACACATCTAGCTGGACTACTGCCACTGTTGATTCCGCGTTGGAGCGTGGCGATCTTAAGGATTGGCGCGAACTGTTCGCCGCCGTACGTGCCAGTCCTCAATTGGCGGATCTGGTCTTGCGCGTGGCTCGCCAACGCGACTTGGGCGGCTCCTCGATGCTCGCCATTGCGCTAGCAGAACGTGCCCAATCCGGCTTGAGTGAATCGAGGAGACCCCAAATTGAGAACTCGGAAGGAGAATGAAGAACCGCGGCTCTTACTGGAGAGCGGCACAAAGTTGGCGGTCGGAATAGGTGAAGGTGAAGAACCCCAGAAGCGCCTCAAGCCCGCAACACCTCGTGGAGCACGTTGCCGTGGACGTCGGTGAGTCGGATGTCGCGGCCTCCGAATCGAAAGGTGAGTTGCGTGTGGTCCAGACCGAGGAGATGCAGCACGGTGGCGTGGAGATCATGCATTTCCACCGGTTTCTCAACCGAGCGATATCCCCATTCGTCGGTGGCACCATAGGCCATGCCGATGCGCAAGCCACCACCTGCCATCCAAGCCGAGAAGCCGAACTCATTGTGATCGCGTCCGTCCGACCCCTGCGCAAAGGGCGTGCGGCCGAATTCGCCTGACCACACGACCAAAGTGGAATCGAGCAACCCGCGTTGATCGAGGTCGGCGAGAAGACCGGCGATGGGTTGATCCACGGCACGCGCATTGTCCCCATGGTTTTTCACGAGCCCCCCGTGGGCGTCCCATCGTTGATAACCATCGACCATGGGAATGGTCAGTTCGATGAACCGAACGCCGCGCTCGACCATCCGGCGCGCGATGAGGCACTGGCGCGCATAGGTCTGAGTGTGCGGATACGCGGCATCCAGTCCATAAAGACGTCGTGTCGCCTCGGATTCATTGGAGACGTCGAGCAAGTCCGGGATGGCGATCTGCATGCGCGCCGCGAGTTCGGCATTGGCAATGGCGCTTTCCAGGGCGTCATTGCCGCCGGAAGTTTCCAGGGCGATACGGTTGAGGCGTTCAGCGAGACGCCGTTTGGCTTGCTGTTGTGCGGGGGCTTGTTCGTTGGGAACGATATTGGCGAGCGGGGTGCCCTTGGCATTGAGCAGGGAGCCCTGGAAACTGGCGGGCAGAAAGCCGCTACCGAAGCAGTCGAGGCCACCCGAGGGTATCTGACCGCCATTGAGCACCACAAATCCGGGCAGGTTTTCATTAAAACTTCCCAGCCCATAGGCGACCCAAGCGCCCAAGCTGGGGCGGCCCTGAAGACCCAACCCGCTGTGCAGAAAATAATTGGCACTGGTGTGTTCAGGAAATGCTGAGGTCATGGAATTCAGCACGCATAATTGGTCGGCTTGGCGGGCTATATGCGGAAACAGGTCGCTGATCCAAAGCCCGCTCTGACCGTGTTGCTGAAACGCCCAGGGCGATTTTAAGACGGTGCCGATATTTTCAAACTGAGTCTTCTCCAACTTGCCAATGGTCTGACGCGGATTCTTCCCATGGTGCCGCTCGAGCATGGGTTTGTAATCGAAACTGTCCACCTGCGAGACCGCGCCTTCCATGAACAGAAAGATGACGCTGCGTGCTTTCGGGGCGAAATGCGCCGGCCGCACATTGCCAACGCCCCTGACGGCGCCCGCTTGTGTCTTGTTGCCGAGAAGTCCTGAGAAGGCCAGAGCTCCAAAACCGTTGGCGGCAATTTGCAGCAACCGTCGCCGGGAAACCGGAGTTCCGTAACCTGAGGGATGCGGTGTTAACCAGGGACTCATGGTATATAGATGAATTCGTTCGCGTTCAGCAGCGCGTGGCAGAATTCCGACCAAACCGTAAATGCGGGAGCTCCGGCGTGCAGTGCGCTGAGCTGGTCCATGGATTCCTGGGCGATCTGGCGTTCATCGGGCGACGGAAGCCGGGTGAAAGTGGTCTCGAAGAGCCAGTCGATTCGTCGGGGAACTTCTGCATCCGGCAGTTCCCGCAATAATCGACTGGCCCAGACACCGGCTTGCTCGCGCACGAATGGATCATTCATCATCACCAACGATTGCGCGGGCACATTGGTGATATTGCGTTTTCCGACGCTGCTGAACGGTGTTGGGAAATCAAACGCCACCATCATGGTGGACAGGAAATTGCGGCGCACCGACGTATAGAGGCTTCGGCGGCCGGCACCGTCGAGCGGTCCGCTCACCTCGGGCCGGCCACGGCCCACAATGAATTCGGTCAGATGAACGGGGATAGGTGGGCCATAAAGTTTGGGATCGAATCTGCCCGAGACGACCAACAAGGCATCGCGAATGGCTTCACCTTCCAGTCGGCGGACTGGCATTCGATGGAACAGTCGATTGGTCGGGTCCACCAATTCGGCGTGGCTGTCGGCGGCGCGACTATTGCGGGCGAAGGCCTCGGTCAACACGAGGTGCCGCAACAAGCGCTTGAGTGACCATCCTTGTTCATGAACGAACCGCCAGGCCAAGTGATCCAGCAATTCGGGATGGGATGGGCGTTCGCCCAGGATACCGAAGTTGTCGACGGTTGGCACGATGCCATGGCCAAACACGTGATGCCACACACGGTTGACGAACACTCGGGCGACGAGTGGATTGTCGGGATGAACCAATTGGCGCGCGAGTTCTACCCGGCCACTGGACTCCGGGTGGTAAATTCGCGGAGTGCCAAACGCCTCGGGCAACCCGCGGTGAGCGATGATACCACGCTTGGTGGGTTTGCCTCGAATTAGCACGTGGTCATCGACACCGGTGCCATCCATCCAGGAGACCGCCGTCGGTGAATCCCAACGAATATCCCGTTCGAGCGATTGCAGGGCCTGAACATAGGGTCTAGCCGCATTGCTTGCCGTTTCGGCGTCGCTCAACCAGCGTGCATTTTGGATGAGCCAGTCTGCCAGGGCCGTCTGGCGTGAATCCATTGGCTGACCCTCGGTGAGATGAGTCAAGTCGGTGGCGGCGAGTAGCAGCTCCTTTTGAAAAGCCTCGATGGCGGCGCGCAACGACGACACGGGTTCCGGCGGCAGCCAGGGCGTCGTGGGCAGCCACGTTGGGACCTCGGCGGAATCCACGACCTTCAAAACCTCGAGCTCGGCATCGCCAGACGGCGCGAACTCCAGGTGCAACCGGTGGCCGACATAGTCGGTCAAATTGTGGGTCACCCAGCGGAGTTGATTTCCGGTGTCGAACCCGGCCACCAATTGACCGTGCAGCGGGCCGATCACCATGATATGGGAATCCACTCCAGCATAAACACTGGCCTTGCCGCGAATGAGATACTGCAGTTTGCCCGATGCGAGAGTGAACTTCGGGGTGAACAGGGTTTTGCCCGAGCGCCCCGCTGAACCCAAGCTGCCCGAATCCATTTCCGTACCCGGTGTCAACGTGAGCCGGTTCCAAAAGGGATCCTTTCGGGCGGCGCCATACGGCATGATTCGCTCGATCGGGTTGGTGGCAGTCCCGAGCACTAGGAAACCCGCGGGCAAGGGACGTTGCCCAAATCCGGGGCCGTCGGTTTTCCAGGGCGTGGCGTTTGAACGGGTGTAATCGGCAATGACCCCTTCGCCGGTGGGCTCTCTGTCCCCTGGCATCAGAGGGCTGTGGAACCCTTTGGCTATCCGAGCTTCCATCTCGGGTTCCGGTGCGAGAATGAGGGAGGCGATTGAATAGAGGACATGACTGCCGTTGGTGGCGGCGTGGCTCAGGGGTTTCAGCCAGGCTTTGATGGCGCTCGCTTGGAGGCTGGTGGCTGCCGAAATGGTCTCCAACGATTCACCCTGTGCGACACGCCGGGCGGCCACCAGGATCGGCACGAGGGATTCCAGGGCCGGCCGAAGCGAGGACCCCAGCGCGGAGGCGATGGGTTGCTTATTCTTGGCGCGTACACGTTCCACTTCCCCGGCCAATTGCGCGTGGGATTCCATGGTCTCAAAACGTGCCTGACGAAAATTCGATCCGAGGATGAATCCGCTGAGAGCGTAATAATCCTTCTGAGTGATGGCGTCGAACTTGTGGTCGTGGCACCGCGCGCAAGCGACCGTCAATCCGAGGAAGGATTTGCTCAAGACGTCCACCTTGTTATCGATTCGTTCGCATTCGTCCTGGCGGATATCCACGGGACTGTGCACTTCCTCGCCGAGGAAGGCCCAACCGGTGGCGAGGATGGATTCATTGGCGCTGGTGTTCGGCTCTAAGCGTGGAGGCAACACATCGCCGGCGATATGCTCCGAAACGAATCGGTCGTAGGGAACATCCTGATTGAACGCCCGGACGACGTAATCCCGGTAGCGCCAGGCATTGGCGATATGGAAATCACTTTCGTGGCCGCGGGACTCGGCGTAGCGCATGAGATCCAGCCAATGACGTGCCCATCGCTCGCCAAAATGAGGCGATGCGAGGAGTGTATCGACCACTCGTTCGCGGCGCTGCGGGGAGGTATCGCGCAGGAACGCACGGATGGCATCGAGACTGGGCGGCAGACCGGTGAGCGTGACGTGTACTCGGCGCAACCAGGTGCGGTCGTCGGCGGGCGCGGCGGGCTGAATAGCCTTCTCGGCGAGTTTAGCGAACAGAAATCGATCCACATCGGTGGCGCCGGGTTTGCCGGAGATTTCTGGGATGGATTGGCGTTGGGGCGTTTTCCAAATGAAGGGCAGCCGTTGTTTGCGTGCTTCCAGATCCCAGGCTTTGTCTGCCGTGGATAAGCTCTTGGCGGCGGTTGAATTCTGGGCGGGCCAGGGAACGCCCGCGAGCACCCAGGATTCCAGATCCGCGATGGCGGGTTCGGAGAGTTTTGGCCCCGACTTGGCCGGGGGCATTTTCAGATCCGGATTCGTGTGTCGAATGGCTTGAAGCAGGAGACTTTCGCGAGGCTGATCCAACCGAACGGTTGGACCGGATTCCCCGCCTTTCAGGACCGCTTCGCGCGAATCCAGACGGAGTCCGGCTTTTTGTTTTTCCGGGCCGTGACACTCGATGCAATGGTCGTGAAACAGGGGGCGGATACGGCGTTCGAAAAAATCGGCGTCCGTGGCGTCCGCGGCGTCCGTCGAAAGACACGTTACCAGCACACCCAAGATCGCTGCCGAGGCCTTCGAAATGGATTTGAAACTCCACATAACTTCTATGCCTGGGTTAATAGTGTGTCGCGATTGTCGATGGCTCCGAGGATTCTCGGTGCCACTCACACCGAGGCGGCGTTCACGCCAGGATGCTCTTAACGACTTCGCCATGGACGTCTGTCAGTCGCCGTTCCAGGCCGTTGTGATAGTAGGTCAAGCGTTCGTGATCGAGGCCGAGTAGGTGGAGGATCGTGGCGTGAAAATCATGAACGGTGACGACATTTTCGGTGGATTTATAGCCGAATTCGTCGGTGGCGCCGTAGCTGAAACCCTTTTTGACGCCCGCGCCCGCGAGCCAACAAGTGAATCCATTGGGGTTGTGGTCGCGGCCTTGGGAGCCTTTTTGGAATGTGGGCATGCGGCCGAACTCGGTGCACCACACCACGAGTGTGTCCTTGAGCAATCCCCGTTGTTTGAGATCGGTGAGCAAACCGGCCGTCGGCTTGTCCATGACCGGGCCGTGGGTGCTGTATTGCTTGTGGAGTTCTTTGTGGCCGTCCCAATTGCTGACCCCTTCGCCGCCCGTTTGGTAGGCGCCATTAAAAAGTTGGACGAATCGCACCCCTTTTTCGAGTAGTCGACGCGCCAGAATGCAGTTCTTGGCATACGCCGCCCGCGTTTCGTAAATCTTCGAGCCGCCCTCATCGGCACCGTAAAGTTTAAGGACATGCGCGGGTTCGCTGGAAAGATCCGCCACCTCGGGAATGGTCATCTGCATGCGCGCGGCCAATTCGTAGCTGGCGATGCGCGCCGCAAGTTCGGTGTCTCCTGGGTATTGTTCCGCGTGACGCTGGTTCAAACGCTGCAAAAAACCGCGCGTGGTATTGTCGATGGTTGCGGAGATGGCTTGTGGACGGGCCAGATTCCGAATCGGGTGTGTGGCGTTGAAATCCGTGCCTTGAAACGCTGCTGGGAGAAAACCGGGCGCCCAATTGTTGACACTGTTTTGCGGTTTACCACGTGGATCGGGAATCGCGACGTACGCGGGCAGACTTTGGTCGTCGCTTCCCAAGGCATACGACACCCAAGCGCCCACGCTGGGAAATCCGTCCAGTGCATTGCCGGTGGACATGAAGTTTTCCCCCGGACCATGAGTATTGGTTTTGCCCTGCATCGAGTGGATGAAGCAGAGGTCATCCGCTAGGTCCGCGAGATGCGGGACTAGATCGGAGATCATCTTGCCGCTCTGGCCGCGCGGGCGGAATTCCCAGGGACTCCGGTTGAGAGCGCCTTGCTCTCCCTGGAACGTGATGAGCTTTTCTTGGCCGGGCAGGGGTTGCCCATGGCGTTTGATCAGTTCAGGCTTGTAGTCGAAGGTGTCGAGCTGGCTGCACGCTCCGCTGCAAAAGATGACGAGCACATTCTTGGCGCGAGCCTGGAAGTGGGTGTCTCGTGGGGCGTAAGGTTGGCCGGGGTGAATGATTGGGCGGAGGGGTTCTTTTCCCGACACGCTGGCCCCCAGCAGTCCCTGGCGTGCCAAGAGATGTGTGAAGGCGATGGCGCCCAATCCAAATCCGGAATCCCCCAGAAATCGACGTCGATTGAGCAATGGACTCAGAAACTGCGGCATGGGAGCACTCATGGAATAAAGAGGAATTCGTTCGCGTTGAGGAGCGCGCGGCACAAGGCGGGCAGTCCGGCAGTTTGCGCAAGCGCCACTGCCTCGGTGGATTCGGCAGCGCTGGGCTTGCGATTAAAGACCAAGGTCCAGCCCCTTTGGATCTGGTCAGAGAGTTCAGATCCGCATTCCTGCTTCAGTCTCGAGGCGAATTGCTCGGACTGCTGGAGAATGAACCGGCTGTTGAAAAGGTTTAATGCCTGCAACGGCGTCGTCGACAGGCTGCGTTTGGGCATCACGAGACTGCCATCAGGACAATCGAAGGCTCCGAAGATGCCATCTTGTTCCATCCGAACCTTGAATGCGTACACCATGCGGCGCGTCTCGGCGGGCGTGAATTCTTCTTTTGGGTGATAGTGATACACATTCTCCCGATCGACATCGTGCAGGAAGAAGCTGGGGCCACCGGCAGTCCCATCGAGGTTACCGCTCGCTGCGAGGATGCTGTCGCGAATGGCTTCGGCTTCCAATCGACGCGGTGGGAATCGCCAGAGCAACCGGGTCGACACGTCGATGGCGAGTGCTTGCTGACGGGGTGTGCTGGCCTGCCGCCAGGTGGCGCTGGTAAGAATCAGACGCTGGAGATGCTTGATCGACCAGGGCTTGGTTGCTGTCGAAGCGCCGGGGAGCAAACTTGGGTGCATCAGTTCATAGGCCAGCCAATCCAGGAGCTCGGGATGGGTCGGTTTCGTCCCGTTGCGTCCGAAATCGTTCGGCGTATTCACCAGCCCGACCCCAAACTGATATTGCCAGAGCCGATTGACGATCACGCGCGCGGTGAGGGGGTTGTCAGAACTGGCTACCCAGTCAGCGAGTGTGAGCCGACGATCTCGTTCTGGAGTGTTGGCGGCCAGAGTCAGTGGATTGAAAACGGCCAGTGTTCCAGGAGACACAGTCTCCTTCTTCTGCATCGGATCGCCACGATGGAGACGGTACGTCGGACCGGGTTGACTGAAGTTGCCCGCCCAAATACCGGGCGCTTTGGAGACGAGATCTCGTTCCTTGCGAAGGGATTCCAGGTCGGCAAGCCATTGCTTGCCCCGTTGGGCATCGGCTTCCGTCAAGCCATCGAAGGAATAGGTCGGCCCAGGCGGTTTTTCGGGCTTGCCACTAAATGGTTCGCGGTCGGCAGAGCTGGCGATCAACCGCCAGACGCCGGGTTGGACGGCGGCTTCAATCACGTAATCCGTGGCGAGACGATCCCGAAAATTGCCCTCGCGATCCCGGCCCCAGACGATGCGGTCGATCGGTTCCGCCTTGGTGAATTCCAATTGAACCCAGCCTCGCCCCGGCTCATTGGAAATCCAGGAGCGATTGTTGCCGACGCGGCCGTCGTTGACATGTTCCAGCTTATGGATGTCGTACCCGGCGAGGGTGCCGCTGGCGGTGGCTTTGGTGCCGTTGGATGCCAGCGCGATGTTGCGACCAGAGGCCCATACTTCGAGCTCGTCGAGGCACGGTTCGCCGCCGGTGGCGCCACGAATAGTAAATCGTACAAAGCGTGCTTCCACGGGCGCCAGACTTTCCGTGTTCTCACGCGAATTGACTTGGGGACGGCGCGGCGGGTTCGGAAGTGATGTCGCGGTTGCTGCTTTGGCCAGGAATCGCTCGAGTTGTCTCTCTCGTTGTTGGATGTGTTGGTCAAGTTGGGCGAGCTTGGCCTTCTGGGTTTCGGGCAAGGGCAGGGAACGATCCCCGTGTTGCACCCCGGCAAACACGGCCGCCATGGAGTAATACTCTCGTTGTGAGATAGGGTCGAACTTGTGCGAATGACACCGCGCGCAACCCAGTGTGAGACCGAGGAAGGCGGTCCCGGTGGTGCTCACCATGTCGTCGAGCTCGTCCGAGCGCTGTTGCGCTGTGAGGACTGGGTCAGGGCTCTTGACGATATCGAACGGGCCGCCAACCAGGAATCCCGTGCCCACGTCAACGCCGATGGCGTCCCCAGCAATTTGTTCTCGGACGAATTCGTTGTACGGCTTGTCCGCATTGAAGGAGGCAATGATGTAATCGCGGAATTTCCAAGCGTTCAGGCGTTCGCGATTGGTTTCGAATCCATTGCTCTCCGCAAAGCGAATGACATCCAGCCAGTGGCGTCCCCAGCGTTCGCCGTAGCGCGTGTCTCCCAAGGCCTTGTCGACCAACCGCTCAAACGCCAGAGGTTGCGTGTCGGCGACAAAGCTCGCGACTTCCTCTGGTGAGGGTGGGATCCCGAGCAACACCAAATACAAGCGCCGGATCAACGTCACTCGATCGGCTTCAAGCGAGTGAGACAGAGTCTTTTCAGCCAACTTGGTAGCGATGAAGGCATCAATTGGATTTTGCGATCGCGCCTGGGTGGGGATCTGGGCACTTGCAGGAACTGATGGTAAGGAAGGGCGTTTGACTGGCTGAAACGACCAATGGGATCTAATCGGGTCGGCTTTCTCCGCAGAACCGGCCGGCCAGTCCGCTCCCTGATCAATCCAGGCGCGCACCAGACCAATTTGTTCGGCCGACAAGGGGTCGCCTTTGGGGGGCATTTGCATGTCGGGAACCAGACCGGCGATTAACTGCACCAGTGGGCTGCCTGCGCTGTCGCGAGGTTTGATGGTGGGCGAGTAGCTTTCACCACCCTTGAGGGCCGCTTGGCGGTCATCAAGCCGAAACCCACTCTTCTGCTTGGTCGATCCGTGGCACTCGGCGCAGTGCTTGTCGAACAGCGGTCGGATGTCGCGCGCGAAATCGACCGGACGCGTTGCGGCGGTAGGTAGTTTGGCGAGGTCCGCGCCAGCGGCCAGTGAGGCCCCGGGAAAAGGGCCGCCGCCGAAGCTCATCGACGCGATCAGCGCCAGGAACAACCATGGCTTGACAGCAGTTTTCCTGCTGAACCCGAACCGCCTGAAGGCGGAACTCCGAACAGCCCGCAGCCGGCAATTAACTGGGTTTGAAGTTCCGCCTTCAGAAGGCCCAGACGCAACTCCCCGCATCATGAAAACTGCTGACGACATGCACTGAGTTTCGCCGCGGACGCGGCGCGCAAAGTTGGCTGCTTGGACATCAAATTCTGTAACCATAAGGACGATGGCCTATTCTGCCACAAGCACCGTGTGTTGCCATCGCAAAAAAATGAACCGGAGGTGTCGCTGCATTCAGTGGGCGACCCCCCGGTTCTGAGTCGGTGTGTCCCATTCAAGCGGGACGGCGCGAGGCCGGCGGTGCGGGTTTGGGCTTTTCCTTCTTTGGTTTTTTCGTTTCGCGTTTTTGACTATTATTGCCTTTGGCCATAGCGGGCTCTAGTAAGGATTTAAATTCAGTCGGATACCAGTAAAACCGGCGATATTCATAACGAAAGGGCGCCTCTCCGAGTTGCCGACAATTGGAGATTGGTTGTCCCCAGAATTCCAGAAAAGCAGTGGAGGCCACGGCGCTCCAAAGGCCGTGCTTTTTGGAGTGCCGGCAGCCCTCTGCCGCTTTCTCCTCCCTTCAGCATTCAATGAGGCACGGGAATCTCGAAGATACGCCCACAATGACCTCCAACCATCGAATGGTTGATATATCCGAACCCCCAACGGATCGGAGTGGACTGAGTTTGGAGTTCCGCCTTCAGGCGGCCAATGCGCAAACCGCAGCCAGATGAGAATTTCGATGTCATACCCATAAAAACTCCCTCAATTCAAACAGTTCCGGAACAGCTAAACACTCATCGACAACGAGCCGACATGTGGATTATTGGTGATGACCGCAATGTTCACTGGGGAGCGTCGGAGGTTCTAATTTTATGAAATTCTCTGACAGATCCGAACGGTATCAATGCGCAGGGAGGCTGGAAGCTGAACTGCTTGTGGTGAGTGCCATTGGCCTCGTCACTTCCGTGTGGGTACTCCTGAGCGAGGGTTGGAAAGCTGGAGTAACCTTGGGCATGTTGAGTGTGGCGATGTTTGCCCTGTCCCAGGTCGTGGAGATGCTGAGTGACTTGTCGCGGCGCATCCATGGTTTGGAGAACGCGAAAGCGAATTCAGAGAAGACAACGGATCCGGTGGACCGAAACCCTGTGCCGTAGAGTTCCTTGAAAGGATCCGAGCCCCACAAAACGACCGCGCCGAATTCCATGGGCCATGCGCTCACGCCGGTCGAATTGCTGGTTGCATTGGTTAATTTTCCAACCAAAGCGCATCGAGCCGATAGCGCCAGATCGGATGGCGTTGAAACCCGCGCAACCGGCGGCTCTGCAAGTAGACCCGTTTTTCATGGACCACGGGTGCCCAGGGTGCGTCGTCCAGGACGGTGTCTTCAATGCGTCGTAACAGTTGAGTTCGTTGGATGGGGTCGAAAATTCGATCGGATTGAGCGATCAGGCGCACCACGTTTGGATTGTTGTAGAACGCATAGTTGTAGCATTGGGTGTCGGTGATCTTACTCCCGTCCAAAGTGGGATCGAAAAAACTCATGGGATCTGGGTAATCGACGATCCAGCCATATAATCCCATCGACGCGTTCTTGCGCGTGCTGACCTTTTCGAACATGGCAATCGACGTCACCGGACGCAGCGTCACTCGGATGCTCACTAATCGCAGTTGTTCCTGAATCGCCTCTGGTATGGTGCCCAAGTATCCCAGCGGATACCAAAGATCCACCTTGAAACCGTCGGGATACCCAGCGTCGCGCAGCAGTGTTCTAGCCTTCTCGGCATTGTGCTCCATGGCGCGACGTTCGCGGTCGGCCTCGGGCATCCAGGGGGGTAGGATGCCGTAGGCTGGTACGGACGGTGGCAGTAGTTTGGCCAATCGCTCGCGGTCGAGCGCAAAACTCACCGCCTTCCGAACCCGCACATCGTCGAACGGTTTGAGTTCGGTGTTCATGAACACGTAGTGCACGTTGGGATACGCCAGCGTCTTCACGAAATCGCCCACACGGGAATCGCGTTCCAAGCGTCGGTAATCCTGTTGGCTCAATTGGCTCAGGTCAATTTCCCCGCGCTCTACCATCATGGTGTGCAGAAACAATTCTCCACCGATGGAGAGTTCCAGGGAATCGGGAAATCCGCCGGGTCCGGTGTAATGGGAATTGCGGACAAAGAGCCAGCGCTGGCCTGGAATATGTTCTTGGAGTTGATAGGGCCCGGATCCGGCGAGTCGGGCTCGAAATTCGCGCGAAGATTTTTGGAGCAGTTCTCGAGGCACGGGAGCGCTGCTGGGCCAGGCCAGTTTGAATGGAAAAATGTAACTGGGCTCCACCAGTTCAACGATGAGGGTACGCCGGTCCGGTGCTCGCACACCCATCACGTGATTGGTCTTGCCGTCGGCAAACTCTTTTGCGCCGAGGATTCCGATCAACGCGATTTGGCCGTCCGAACCGCTCTCTGGATTCAGCACACGTTCCAGGGCGAATCGATAGTCTTCGGCCTCGACTTCGCGGCCGTTGGCGAAACGGATTCCGGCTTTCAAATGAAAGGTATAAGTCCGCTGGTCTTCGGATAGTGCCCAGTCCTGGGCTTGATCCAGAATCAGACGCCCTTGGTCATCGTAATCGAACAGGCCGTGGAACATCAGGCGTTGAAACGCCCAGTGATCAGTAGTAGGTGCTTGAACGGGATCCAAGGTTCCAAAATCGTTCTGGAGCGCCAACCGGAGCTGTCCGCCGCGACGTGGAATGGCTGTCGGGTTCGTGGCTGTCGGGTCCATCCCGGCGCCGAACATCGGAACGCCAAGCCACAAGACAGCCAGCAATCGCCACATCGTGCGGTAGTGTATCGGAAGGGGGACTCGATCTCGAATAGAAAGAGCGGGGTGGGTGCGTGGCTGGTGTGAAAACGGCAATAGCCCCGCCTGAACTGTGAACTCACACGAAGACTCGAAGACACAAAGGAGGGGAGGATTGGGGCTGTGGTTGGGCTTTATGGAGCCTGCGTGTGAGGTCGGCGTAGCCAAGGTCCGTGCTGGAGTTCCGTTTCCTTCGTGTCTTCGTGTGAGTCTGAGGTAGTTCGGGTGTGGGAAGACGGAGGGGGAAAAAGCGGCAGAGGGCTGCCGGCACTCCAAAGGTCATTAACTCAGGTGGTCGTCGACTTCCGGTAAAACTCGACGGTGCGTCGGATGCCATCGGTGAGTGATGTCGATTGCCAGTCGGGAAACAGGGTCGAAATGGGATTTGGAATCGGGGGCGGATATGCGGGCAGTGACGGGCCTTGAATCGTAATCTTCCCGCGAGACTCAGGGACGACAGCGGTCAGTGCGGTCACAATGTCCTCCACCGAAGCAACGGAACTCTCCAAGTCAACGACGTTGGCCCCCGAGGGGGTTTCGAGGGCGCCTCGGACAAAAGCCCGAGCCACGTCTTCCACGTAGTCGTACCCAATTTGTCCGGTGTATGGTATGGTGTAGATTCCACCGTCCGCCGCTGCGCGCGCCGCGAGGGAGGGACCTGCGGTCAATCCGACCTCGCGTTCCGGTCCGTATGCTACCTGAGGCCTTATGCCAATTGACGCCACTTGGTGATGTCTCCAGTACTGATGCGCCAGCAATTCGGTGGCCTTCTTAAACGCACCGTAGAAAGTCTCTGGTTGGTTTTCGGGAGTCGGACCCCCGGGAGTTGAGTGATCGGGTTCGCTGCCGTAAACCGCAACGGAACTCGCATAGGCGAATCCCTGGATTCGACCGGGCTTGCGCCTTGCCTCTTCGAAGAGCGCCAACGTTCCCATCAGGTTTACCTGAGCACCCTCCCAGGGATCCTGTTGACAAGCGGGAGTCAAGAGCGCCGCCAAGTGGATAATGCGGCTGACACCTTGAAGCTCGATGGTTCGACGGAGCAGGGTTCTATCCAAGAGACTGCCTTGGACGAACGGGATACTGGTGAAGCCCGAACCAAGTATTCGGCGCCAGCGCACGGGTGGTGTGCCGGTGTCGTAAGCCACGATGCTCAACCCGCGGGCTCTGAGTTCACGGATCACCCAGGTGCCGATGAAACCGCAGCCGCCGGTCACCAATACGGTTGGTTGTGTGGAATCGTTCGTTGCGATGGCCATAGAAACTGTTGTCGCGACTCAATCGGTTAACTGGGGAACGCCGTTTCGATGAGACGCGCCACGGTTTGCAGGAACCTGGCAGCCGGTGCGCCATCCAGTGCTCGATGGTCAAACGTCAGGCTCAGGGTCATTTGGTCGCGTGGGAGTATCTGATCGTTCACCACTGCGGGACGACGTTGAATTCGGCCGATGCCGAGTATACCGCATTCGGGTGCGTTGAGAATCGGCGTGAATGCATCGATCCCAAATGCACCCAGATTGGTCAGGGTGAACGTGCCGCCGCGCATTTCGTCGGGAGCCAATTTTCGCGCGCGAGTTCGTTGGATCAAATCTTGAGTGGTTCGCGCCAGCGTCGGGAGATCCAGGCTGGGGACATTTCGAACCACGGGCACCAGCAATCCGACCTCCGTGTCCACGGCAATGCCGATGTGGATGTTCTGAAACACGTTTAAACCGGAATCTTCCCAGCGCGCATTTAAAACGGGGTGGATTGCCAAGGCCTTGGCGGTCAAGTGAACTAATAGATCGGAGTAACTCGGGGTTGGATTTCCTGGAGAGCCGGGGTTGGATTTCAGATGGTCTCGCCACGCGACCAGTTGGGTGGCATCCACGGTGGTGTGCAGCGTGACCGGGGCGCTGTCGCGCAAGCTAGCAACCAAACGGTCGGCAATTTTTTGGCGCAGACTGGATGTCGCCGTAGCACGTAGTGTGGAACTGGGACCGCTCGAACTGCTGGCGGCGAGGCGCACATCGCGCTCTCGAATTCGACCGGTGCGACCGGTTCCCCTCAACCCACGCCAGTCCACGCCTAAGTCGTTAGCCGCACGCAAGGCGCGAGGGCTGATACGGGGCGCGGGTATGGAGGTGGGCGTGGAGACGTTAGATTGAGAATTGGGTGCGCTGCCAGCGGCAGGAATTGCAGGCGCCGTCGCGTCCCTGGAGTCTTCGATGGAGTTGGGATGCGCTTCCTGAACGATGGATTGTGTGGGTAGCGTGACAGCCGTTGATTGATTTGCGGCTGCGGTTGCGGGTCCGGGGGGCCAGGATTCGCCTGGAACCGTGAGATAGCCGACGCATTGTCCTACGCGGACCAAGTCTCCGGCTTTAGGCGAATCGGGCAGCCAACGCAATACCCCACCATCAATGGCATCGATGTCTTGCGTGGCTTTGTCGCTCTCCAGAGTGAATAACGCGTCACCAGCCGCGACAAGGTCCCCGTCGGATTTATGCCAACTGGAAAACGTGGCTTCTTCCATGGACCATCCGAGTCGAGGGATCGTGATTTCTTGAGGCATGGGGGTGTGGAAATCGGTTGGGAATTCGTTTTGAACGCCTTCGGTGGGCCCGGCTTATTCGTCGATCAGATCCCGCATGGCTCGCGCGATGTCGGCGACGTGGGGAACGACGGCCTTCTCTAAACTAGGGCTATAGGGGGTTGGCGCGAAAGCACCGTTCAGCCGTCGGATCGGGGCGTCGAGGTCATCGAATCCAGCATCGGCCACTTGTGCCGCAATCTCGGCGCCGAGACTACAGGGCGCGAAGGCCTCATCCACGATGAGCAGTCGCCCGGTCTTAGCAACCGAATGCAGAATGGTATTGGTGTCCAAGGGCGAGACGGTCCGCGGATCTATGATTTCCACAGAGAAACCGTCGCGTTCAAGCTCCTCGGCGGCAGCGATAGACTTTGAGACCATGAACGCGATGGCCACAACAGTCAGGTCCGTGCCCTCGCGAACAACGCGCGCCTGGCCGAAGGGGATTTCGTAGGGCTCGACGGGCACATGCCCTTTGGTTGACATGAGTTCGCGGTGCTCCAAAAACAATACCGGGTCCTGACAACGCAAGGCATGGGTCATCAATCCTTTGGCATCGAATGGGGAGGAAGGCACGACCACCCTTAATCCGGGAATGTGACTATAGATGGAGTGATAACTTCCCGAATGATGCGTGGCAGCCGAATGCCCAATCCCAATGCAACCACGCAAGAGGATCGGCATGCGGAGTCGACCGCTGCTCATGTACTGCATCTTCGCGATCTGATTGATGAGTTCGCCGAAGGCGTCGTTGATGAAATCGATGAACATGAAGTCGATCACCGGGCGCGTGCCGGTCATGGCGGCACCGCAGCCGAGTCCGACGAATCCGCGTTCGCAAATGGGGGTATCGCAGAGTCGGTCGGCGCCGTATTTGGCGTAGAGTCCGCTGGTCGTTGCGAAGTTTCCGCCGCGTATCCCGATGCCCTCGCCCAGGACAAAAATTCCCGGCTGCCGGGCCATTTCAAAATCGAGTGCTTCCACGGTGGCGGCCACGACACTGATGGCGCGAGTCTCCGGGTTGGCCGTTTGTCTGAGAGTGGACTCGAGCGCCGTGGTGAGATCGGATCGAGTGGGTGATTCATGGTAGACGTGTTGCGTGGCAGAGGCGGTCTCGGGCACGGGCGCGTTTTCAGCCGCTTCAGTTCCAGCTGCGATTTCCGCCTGCAGCTCAGCGTCGATGGCATTGAGTTGGGATTCCAAAGTTGGATCCTCCGTGAGCAACGTAGCGCGGAGTCGTTTGATGGGGCAGCGTTCCCTCCAGGCGGCCACTTCTTCGCGGGTGCGATAGGTATAGTCGCCCATTCCTTCCGAGTGTGGTCGGGTGCGATAGGTTTTGCATTCGATCAATGTGGGGCCTTGCCCCGATCGAGCCCGTTCTACGGCGGTTTGTGCCGCAGCATGGATCGCAAGGACATCGTTGCCGTCCAATTCGATGCCGGGCATGCCATATCCGGAAGCGCGCGACGCGACACTTGGGTTGCCAGCGGCGTAACGAAAGGGAACTTCGGTGGCGAACTGATTATTTTCGCAGACGAATAACACCGGCAATTTCCAGATGCTGGCCATGTTCAGCCCTTCATGGAAGGCCCCGTTGTTGACCGCGCCGTCGCCGAAGAATGCCACGGCGACGTTAGGGAGTCGGAGCAGTTTGAAGCTGTAGCCGGCACCGGCGGCTTGAAGAATGCAGGGGCCGACAATACCGCTGGTCCCCATCAGTCCGATCTCAGGTGCGAACAAGTGCATACTGCCGCCGCGTCCCCGAGAACAACCGGTGCTGCGCCCGAACAATTCAGCGATCAACTCGACGACCGGCAATCCTTTTGCCAAGGCATGGCCATGACCTCGATGGGTGCTGAAAACCACGTCGGCGGTGGTGAGGTGGGCACAGATGCCTGAAGCGATGGCTTCTTGCCCGACATAGGTGTGACAGGCGCCGTGGATGAGGCCGCGTTGATGGCAGCGTGCCAGTTGTTCTTCGCAAAGGCGGATACGCTGCATCTGACGGTAAAGGGAGAGGCGGTAGGGCATGTTGGGGGGAAACAAGGGCTTCCTGGTGGGAGTCAGTGACGATGGAATGACGTGTTGAACGAAGCCGCTGCGCGGGGGGCTTTGCCGATGTAGACGACCTGGGTGGTCTGGAGCACACGCTCCGGACCTACCATCAAAACAGCGTTCCTATCCACATCGAAATCCACCACGGTCTCCGCACAGTCGCCGAGACCGACCATTGCTCCAGAACCGGATGGCGTCAATCTCTCTGGCCCAAAACGCCAATTCCAGACCCGCACCGAAGTTCGTCACTCAGGATCCGGGGGTGTCGCTGACGCTCAACCCCCGGCTACCTTCTTTCATCCCTCCGGGATGAAGCACGGTTTCGTCACCTCGACGCGGGCGGGAAACTCGTGGGGCTCTTCGCGCGTCAGTCATGGGAACGAGACCACGGTTCTATTCTTCGGCGGAACAGCCAACAAGCCCCAGGTGCAGAAGAGTCGGTCGCCCAGTAAGACATCGCCGAGCTTTAAGACGTCCCATAAGTTCTGCAGCGACCCCAACTCGCTGGAACGCCAGGTGGCAGTGACGGAATCTGGGGCGGCAGAAGAAGCGCTCATAGGGTCCCCCAAAAAATCCACTGGCTGAGTCAAATCAAAAGGCTCAGGACTCCTGACTCCGAGGAACTGAGGTGGCACCGACGGGCTGAAAAATGAGGCGGAGATCGGTGCCTGGAAAAGGCGTTTCCGTGTCGGTGAGTTCGTCGCAGAGGTGTTGGAGGGCCACGTCGTGCGCCCGACTCGCCATGCGGTGAAGGCGCTCCAGTTGTTCGCCCTTCTGACGTTCGAACTCTTCGGCAACCTCGGCTTCCGGATTGGCCGCCAATTGGCTCGCCCCAAACTCCGCCTGGGCTCGGCTCAGCAGCGCTCGTTCTCGACGCACGGCCGCATCCGCCCGCCGCCAAGCGGGATTCACTACGTTGGTCGTGTCAGGAATGGGTTCTGTTCCATACGCTGCGAGCTGGTCCAATCCGTAGTGTTGGCTCATATAGTCGGGTAAGAGGATGGCCTTGCGGCCACCCTCTCCCCTGGGAACCGTACGTGCGACTTTCACCGCATACGGCTCGAGCCATCGCAAAGCCCTGCAAACGCAGGACCAGTCCATTACGACTGTGTGACCCCTGCTTCGCGACGATGAAGGCCGAACTTCTTGAAGAACGCACGGTCTACAAAATAGTCGTCCCAGTGAGGATCAAACGGATTGGCCTCCGCTTGAATCTTGACGAAACGCCGAATCGGAGTCTCCGCAGCTCTCACTAACTTGAGCCAACAGATCCCCCCAGTCGCGAGACGCTCTCCGGTATCCACGGCAAACGTCCAGGAATAGGACCCGATGGACGAGACTTCCAACTGGATGGCACCATCCGGATGTTTGGCGTGACTCTGGTGAACGGAGAACGCCTAAGATCAAGAGTCTAGCTGGGATTGGAAAATCAACCTCACCACGCCGCCGTGCCGAGTCTTAAAACCCCACCTTAATGCACGGATTCCCACCCCCAAATGTTCAACACCGTTCACCTGTGGAAACAGCGGCAACTGGAATTGCGGCATGCGCCGAGTCTCTCCCCACCGCGGTCGGTGGCAAGTCGTTAATTACCCTCAGCCACTCCAATTTCGCTTCAATCGGTGCCACCCATCTTCCATCAGTCTCTATTCCCAAAGCGCGACTCCTACGGTATCGACAGCCATGCGAAAAATCCGAGGGGTTCGCGGACAACGTCCCCAACTTGTTCCCCAGTAGACCCAAAAAGAATCCTGAGGCAAAATTGCGTTAGCATTTTCCTCCGACCGACTTTTCACGCTGAATCAGTCCAGGCGTACGCCAAAAAAGGGACACCTTGCGGTGTCCCTTGATCAAAACGAACTGTTCCCGTTTAGTTCTTCAAGGGGAACGCGAACTGCTGATCACCAATGGAGTTAGCGGCATCACGCAGTTGTTCCTTCAATCGACCACTGGTAACTTGTTGCACGCTGCCGTCGCCCAATAGCAGGTTGCCGGCGCTGTTGTGGATCTTGCCCGTGTAAGCAGGTGCCAGGTTGGCGGCGACGGTGGCGATCTTCTGGCCGGCGGCGGTCTTCAGCGTGAGGTAGGACTGAACCACGGTGCTGATATTGTCCGGATCCGCGGGATTCGGGGTCACGAGGTTGGTGATATTGCGATCACCGGAGAGGATGGACTGGGGCTGCTCTTCGGAGGCGGAAGCGCCGAGGAAGTAGCTGAGGGCCTTGTCACGATCCTTCACTTCGACGCTGCGCCACGTGTTGGAGGTGGAACGGCGGTCGTCGCTGGGGCAGGCGATGATCTTCGGGGTGGAGAGCTCGTTGGAGAGCGCCGCCATGAAGAGCCAGTTGCTCTTGCCGAAGTTTGCGGGATCCACACCACCGGAGTCGGTGGGAGTAGCCCAGACGAACGCACCGGTATCGACCGCAGCGGTGCGGAATGCGAGACCAACGTTCTTGAGGTTGTTGACGCAGTTAATGCGTTGAGCACGCGCCTTTGCCTTGGCCAAGGCGGGAAGGAGCATGCCCGCCAGAATCGCGATGATCGCGATGACGACGAGTAGTTCGATCAGCGTGAACGCGCCGATCCGATGCTTACGGAGACGATTCATAACTTTTGAATGAGTAACGGGGTTAACTTTCGGCGCGAACTCTAGTGAGCTCACTTTGAGTGTCAACGCCTTTCCCCAATCTGCTTAGCTTCACTTGTGCCAAGGTCGGTTATTCTGCTGAAATCCGGCCCCATTTTCTCGGTGTTTACCATCGGTTTGGGGAATTTTCACGCAGTTGTGTGGATATCACGCAGTGTCTTGTCTCTCAGCGATTTCCTTTTACAAGTGTTCACGATTCACCCAATGGCTTGCCGCCGGGGCCTGGAGCGTTAGGTTGCGTGCATCGTGAATGCCCCAACGTCGAAATTGCCGCCCAAGCACACGAATTTGCTGGCGCGCGAAAAGTCGCCCTACCTGCTGCAACACGCGCACAACCCGGTGAATTGGTATCCGTGGGGCGACGCGGCGCTGGCCAAAGCCAAAGCCGAAGACAAGCCGGTTTTGCTGAGCATCGGTTACTCCACCTGCCACTGGTGTCATGTCATGGAACGGGAATCCTTCGAGGACGAATCCTTGGGGGCGTACCTGAACGAACACTTTGTGAGCATCAAGGTGGACCGGGAAGAGCGCCCCGACGTGGACAAGATCTACATGACCTTTGTGCAACTGACCACCGGGGGTGGCGGATGGCCCCTGAATGTTTTCCTGACGCCGGATTTGAAGCCATTTTATGGCGGAACCTACTTCCCACCCGAGCCCAAGCATGGGCGGCCGAGTTTCCGCATGTTGCTGGAACGGATCGTGGATTTGTGGAAGACCCGGCGCTCGGACATTGCGTCCTCGGCCAGCGAATTGGTGGATCGGCTCAAGACGGCGTCGGTGCACGAACCGGAGAACGCGTTTCCGACCGGGGAACGCGAGTTGCAAGGGGCCGGACACAGTTACATGCACGAGTATGATCCGGTGAATGGTGGGTTTGGCGGCGCGCCGAAGTTTCCGCGTCCGAGCCAACCGCTTTTCTTGCTGCGATACGCCGCTCGGTTTGGAGATCCCGAAGCGGTCAAAATGGTCCTGCACACGTGCGACCAGATGGCTGCCGGGGGTATGTACGATCAATTGGGTGGAGGCTTTGCGCGTTACAGTGTGGATGAGAAGTGGCTGGTGCCGCACTTCGAGAAGATGCTGTACGATCAGGCCCAGTTGGTGCAGCTCTATCTGGAAGCCTATGTGGTGAGTGGTGAGGCGCGCTTTGCCGACGTGGCTCGCGATATTCTGAGGTATGTGCTCCGGGATATGACCCATCCAGAGGGCGGTTTTTATTCAGCCGAAGACGCTGACAGCGAAGGTCATGAAGGCAAATTCTATTGTTGGACGGTGGCCGAGCTGAAAACTCTGCTGACGCCGGAGGAATTCTCCCTGGTCACCCGATACTATGGCGTGACCGAGGCGGGCAATTTTGTGGATCATTCGCACCCGAAACCATTGACCGGGCAGAATGTCCTCAGCTTGGCCCAGCCAAAACTGCTGTCCCCGGAAAAAGCGTTGCTGGAGTCGGCGCGCCAGAAGCTCTTGGGTGCCAGGGCCAAACGCGTGCGGCCGCATTTGGACGACAAAGTGTTGGCATCTTGGAACGGGATGATGCTGGGGGCGGTGGCGCGGGCCCATGCGATTTTGGGCGACGACGCCTACGGACAGGCCGCGGAACGAGCGGTGACGTTTCTCAAAGGCAAGCTGTGGGATCCGACCACCAAGAGCCTATACCATCGCTGGCGTGAGGGTGAGCGGGACGCGGTTCAACTGCTCGACGCCTATGCCAACCTGTTGGCTGGTGTGGTGGATTTATATGAGGCTACGGTCGATTTTCGGCACTTGGAATTTGCGGTATCGTTGACCGAGTCGATGATGGCCAAGTTTTACGACCCGGCGGCGGGCGGTTTCTGGCAATCGAGTCAAGATACGCCGCATCTGTTGATGCGAGTCAAAGAGGACTATGACGGGGCCGAGCCGAGTGGAAATTCTGTGGCGACCTTGGCGTTGCTGAAACTGGGGCGGATCTGTGCGCGACCGGAATGGGTGGCCGCCGCGGAGAAGACGCTGAGGTTGTTCGCGCAGAAGTTGCATCAGGCACCTCAGGGAGTGCCCTATTTGTGCATTGCGCTGGACTACGCGCTGCAAGAGCCGCGCCGTGTGGTGTTGGTCGGAGATTTTGCGTGTGGCAGCACGCGTTCCTTAATCGCGGCGGCACACGGTGTCTTTCAGCCGCACAAGGTGGTCATGGGCAATCGCGGTCCGGTGGATCCGTTTGCGAAAACTCTGCCTGTGAATGAGGAATTCACCCGGGCATTCTGTTGCACCGGAACGGCATGTCAGCCGCCGACCCGGGACAAAAAGGTGTTGCGAGAGTTTTTGTCAGCCAAGAAGTGAATCTCGGCGAAACTTGAGGCCAATCCGCACCCTTCTCGCGCCTCGTCCGCGACGAAAACCTCCGCAAATCTGGACCAAACCTATTCTGAAGACGGTCCCTAGTGGTGGCCGGGCTTGCGTTTGTGAATGATGAGGATGTTTTCAGCAGGATCGAACACCATAGCCATGTGACAGACGGGTGTCTCGAAGGGCTCCATTTTGAATTTCACACCGGCGGCTTTTAGTGAGGCGATAGTGGCGTCGAAGTCCACGGCTTCGAGTCCGCACGATGGACCGTCGGCACTGGGGAGCCAGCCGGGGGCCTTGCCGATGGCCAGCGTGTGTGGTCCAAGTTCATACTCGACCCAGCCGCCGTCTTCGCCCATCGGCACGACCATGGACGGGACAAGTTGGAGCAGACCTTCATAAAAGGCACGGGCGGAGGGTAGATCAGTGACGGGATAACAGGTGAAGGCGACTTCGGTGAAGAGCATGGTGGCAGGGGTTTCGTTGAGGCTTTTGATAGTCAACTTTCGTTTTGCTTGTCGAGCCAGGATATCACCTAGCACTACAGCGACAGTTCACTTAAAGTTTGGAAGATGAAGGGGAAAAGCGCCGTTCTTGGCGCGACGGTTGGAAAGCTGTCGATCGCACCCGACGACATTTTTAGCTTGCGCGGAACTGGCCCGCCCGTTAATCTG
>SXGS01559952.1_pt1 | contig 26410 bp, 23 predicted proteins | sample 3174681 | NCBI WGS metagenome assembly SXGS01 (sample SAMN11356861, study PRJNA531348) | freshwater metagenome | isolation source: freshwater sample F1-80 | place: China: Fuxian Lake, Yuxi | collected 2017-12-25 | reverse complement strand
GCGGACAACTGCTCGCGTTCGTCTGGTGTGAGCGTCACGCGGTATTTCTTGGGCACAGGGATTACCTCCACACCAAGTGAATCACATCTTCGTCCGAGGCTCCGGTGAAGAATCAACTCCGCCCTGACAGACCACTAGATTCCCTTTGCAGAAGCCCCTCGGCGTCCGGAGCATCCGTTCGGGAGGGTTCCCGTCTGACCGGTTATGTTGTCGGCGCTTCGAGACCGGAGCAGCACTGGGGACCAAACGTGTGGGTCGGGCCCAGCGGTTTGGCGGTGGATCGGGCGGGCGTGATTGGCGAGCTTTACGCAGCGGCGGCCGAACGATGGGTGAGTGAGGGAAAGACACACCACTACGTGCTCGTCCCGGCCATGTGCGCGGATTGGGTGGAGAGCTGGTTTCGCCTCGGCTTTGGACTCCAGCATGTTCACGCCGTTCGCGAGCCGGGAGGCGTGCCGAGCGGCGCCGAGTCCGACAACCTGTTGTTGCGTCTCGCAGACCACCGCGATCTGGACGCACTCGCCGAACTCGAACTGCTGTTGCCCGCGCACCAAGCCCGGTCGCCCGTGTTTGCTGCCGGCAATCCATCCGCCCTGTCGGATGCGCGGCGGGACTGGGAGGAGACTCTGGGAGACGCTTCAAGCGAGACCTGGGTCGCAGAGCTGAATGGCCGGGTGATCGGGTGTGCGATGCGGTGCCCGGTGGAGCGGAGCCACGCTCACTCGGGTCCGGCGCGGCCGGAGAATGCCGCGATCCTGGCCTTCGCGGCAGTCTTTCCGGAGTGTCTCGGCGCGGGTGTGGGGCGGGCGCTCGGGCGTCGGGTGCTGGAGCGCGCCGGAGCTGCGGGTTACTCAGCGATCGTGACGGATTGGCGTTCTGCAAACCTGCAGGCAGCTCGGGCGTGGACGGGACTCGGTTTTCGCGAGACGTACTTTCGGCTCTTCCGTCGGGTCGATTGAGGGCGCGAGGTCTTCCTTCCTCGATGGTGACCGATGGGAGAGAGCGCCACCGTCGGACGGAGGCTGGCTTGTGAGGAAGCCTCTACCGCGATGTGGGTTCAATTGGCTTCTCTCCCGGCCGACAGTCTCTCAACTCCAAGGCTGAGAGCGGAACAAAGCGCTACTCCCCCGGGATCGCCCGGGTTGGGGAGTGCCTCAGTTCCGCCTTGGCGTGGTAAGGCGTTCTTGTGTGGCTTGGTTCTCTTACCGCGCCGCGCCGCGCGGTACGCGGAAAATGGGCCGCGCTGACGGTTCTGCGGAAGCGAGTTCGCAGCGGCCCACACGTCTCTTGGAACTCATGCGCACTCTCGCCGTGACATCGAATACCGGCGATCCGGTCGCCGCCGCGGCACCGGACTGCCCCGGCTAGATCCAGCCGTCCGAACGCAGGCGATGGATCGCGCGACCGAAGGCTGTGACCGTGGCGTCGATCACTTGGTCTGTGTGAGCGGCGGAGGTGACGCCCCGGAGGCCGAACCAATCGACGCCTTCCAGGAGCATTGCCTGGCGAGACGCGTTCACCAGCCCCTCGGGATGGGGGCGGGAGAGTTCGTCGAAGTCTCCACCGCAGGGAATGAACTCGGCGTCATCCGGCTGGGGGCCGTGGTAGTTGGTGCGGATGTGGACGTCCGAGAACGTACCATAGGCGCGCCATGGGAGACGCTCTTCCTGGATCACGGCGTTGACTCCGTGCCGAAGTCGGGATGCCGCTGCGTCTGCTAGACGTTGGGGCTCGCCGGTCGCGACGATCTTCAGCGCCGCGATTCCCGCAGCGGCGGAAACCGGGTTTCCGTTGAATGTGCCGGGATGTCGAAGGCGAGGCCCCGGCTTACCGGCGGAGAGGAGATCCATGATGTCCTCCCTCCCGGCCACGGCGCCGCCGGGCAAGCCGCCCGCGAGGACCTTCGCGAGCACCGTTAGGTCCGGCCGAACGCCGAACTTCTGCTGAGCGCCGCCGGGGGCAACGCGGAAGCCCGTAATGACCTCATCACAAATCAGCAGCGCACCGTAGTGCGTACAGAGCTCACGGAGCCCCTGCAGAAACGAAGCCCCCAGGGGAACTTCGCCCCAATGTCCGCCGGTGGGCTCCAGGATAACGGCTGCGAGGTCGGGTCGACGGATGAACGCCTGCTCCACGCGATCGAGGCAGCCGGGCTTCACCGTTTCGAACTCCGGCGGCTGCACGCCCGGTTCTGCCTGGCCGTACGGCGGATTCGCCTCGGAGATGAGACCGTCGCTCCAGCCGTGGAAGTGACCCTGGAACCGAAGCAGGGTGCGCTTTCCCGTGAAGATGCGCGCGAGCCGTACGGCCATCATGGCCGCCTCGGTGCCCGATGAGACGAAGCGGATCCGCTCCGCCGACGGGATGAGTCGCTGCACCGCTTCCGCCCACTCGATTTCCAACTCTGTGGATCCGCCCGGGTGGGTGGAGAGCGCCACCTGTGCCTGCACCGCCCGCACCACATCCGGATGGGAGTGGCCGAGCAGGAGAGCGCCGTGGCCCATCATCAGGTCGGTGAGTTCGACGCCCTCAACGGTCCACTTCTGGCTGCCCCGACCCCGCGCAATGAGCACGGGGAATGGGTGCATTTCGCGGGCCACGTGCGTCACGCCCTCGGGGAAGACCTTCTGGGCGCGGATCATCGCCAATCCTGATGTGGCAAAGGTCGCGCGATAGTCGCGCTCAAGCGCGGTTCGAGGTTCGGTGGTCAAAGGTGGGGGTCCGTTGTTCGGTGTCGGGACGAGAATGGAAGAACGATCTCGCGGGTCGTCGAGACGCTGACGCTCACTTCACGGCGCTGGAGGCTGCGAAGGCCTTCCTCAGCGCGGATTGCCAGACGTTGGCGAGTCGGTCGACAGTCTTGTAACCCGTGCCGGCCGCGTCGGAGGAGGTCACCGCCAGAACAAAGTCGCCGTTCAGGTAGAGATGGACGCGCGAGCCGACCTTTTTACGGGAGACGACTCCACCCTTACCGCCCAGGTGTTTCGCAAAAACCTCTTCCACCCGACCGATCCGATCGTCGACGGTCAGCTTCTTCCCGTTGAGCGTATCGCCAACGCGAATGCGGAGCACTTCTTCGGATCCGAGGATGAGGGGCTTTCCCTTTTGGGCCGAGGCGGGGAGCCCCGCTCCGAGCAGAACGGACGAAAGAGCCAGACCGAGCAAGGAACGTCGCGAGCGCATTTCAGTACTCCCAGAGGGGCGCGGATCCGGTCGGGCGCGCACTCCATCCATTATGGCGAGATTGTGCCTCTCGGTGGCCGATCATCGCAGCAGCAGAAGTGCGCCGAGCGCGGTGACAAGTCCGATGGCGAGGGGGCCCAGCACACTTCTAAGCACGAGAAGCGGCGACACCCCCAGGAGGCCGCAGGAGTAGATCACCACGGCGGCGACCGGTGACGCCGTTCGGCCGACTGCGCCGGCCACGCAGGCTCCCGCGGCGGCGGTTACTCCCTGGGACACCAGTTCCGTGCTGGCACCAGCGGGGAGGGGGGCCAGAAACGTCTGTGCATAAGTGAGGATGGGGCCCGAACCGGACCCCGAAAGCAACGCGAGAGACAGCGGGAAGAGCACCGAGAGAACCAGCGCCCCGAGGGGTCCCGCGCCCGCGACGGCTCGGGCAATCTCACCCGACACTCCCGCCGCCTGCAGACCCGCACCGAAGCACTGGGCTGAGATCGTGAGTCCGATGATCCCGCCGTAGGCGGAACCCATTCCCTCAAACGCGGCGCGAAACACCCGGGGGGCGCTCCTTCCCGAGAGGATCAGGACCACAACGATCCCGATCAGAAGCGCTCGGACCACCGTCAGCGTTCCCGGAGGGATCGGGCCGTCCGTAGCCGTAGCTGTGAGCCACGCTGCGGGGGCCCAGTTCATACGTGCCCCGACAATCAAGCCGATGGGAAGCAAGACCGCGAGCGCACGAAGCAAGTGGGTCATCCCTCCCGTCTCGCCCGGAGGTGTCACGACCTCACTCACCCACGAGTTTGGGTCGACCCGCCGTGTCAGGCTGCTTCGCGCGTGGGTGAGGCTGAATGCGGCGATCGCGGCCGCCGCGCCGCACAGCAGGGGGAGCAGGATTCGCTGATGAATACTCGCCGCGTCGAGCGAGGACACTCCGGCCACGGCCAGAACGTCCTGTGCGGCGGGACTCAGCAGATCTCCCCCGAGTGAGCTTCCCAGGATGAGGGCCGCGGCGGCGATGTCGGGGCGATAACCGGCGGCAAACCAGAGCGGCGCGAGGACCGGCCCGATTGCGGCGGCGGTGCTCGCCTGGCTGGGAATGGCAGCGTTGAGCAGGAACGCAGCGATCATGCCGCCGGGCAATACCGCGGCGCCCACCCGGCGGATCGGTTTCAAGAGAAGATCGACGAGAGCCCGATCGCAGCCGGCTTCGGACAGCACCGCGGCAAACGCCATGGCCGCGCAGATCGGAGCCACCATCGGCGCGACCATGCCCCGGGCAAAGGCATCTGCCGCGACAAATGGTCTTCCTGCGAGTGCTCCGAGCGCCAGCGCGGCGGCGAGCAGCGCCAGACGCGGTTCGGCGCGACGAGCCAGCGCAACGATTAAGGCCGCGAGCACCACCACGGAACCGGCGAGAGTCATGCCGCCAATCGCTCGTAGATCGCGACGATAGCCGTGGCGAACCCCTCGTAAGAGCTCTCTCTGGCATGCGCCAGCCCCGCTTCCGCGAGTCCACAGCGTCGGGGATCGTCCGCCATCAGGCGCAGGATCCCTCGTGCGAGGGCGCCTGAGTCCCCCACGGGGAAGTGTTCCACGCCGGGCAGGCGCATGAGCTCGGGGAGGTTGGAGCCGATGATGGGACGTGCCCGGGCCTGCGCGAACGCGAGCGAGGCGGACGCGCTCATCGACTCGAAGGGAGCGAGAACAAGGTCCGCCGCCCGGCAGATACGATCGAGGTCCTCCACGGATTGGTATCCCGTGATTCGGAATCGCTCTGAGAGGCCCATGCGGCGCGCCTCTGCCTTCAGCCAGGCCTCGGTCCCCGTACGGTCGTCGGAATGCTCGCCCCCCGCTGCGACCAGCAGATACTCGGCCGGAAGCTCCCGGAGGGCGGCGAGCGCCACGTCGTAGCCCTTGCGGCGCGCCAGAAACCCGATGATGACCAGCAGCGGACGCCCCCCGAGTCCCAGCTCCCTGCGACACTCTTCGTGAGTGGGCGAGCGCGGGTCTACGGACGGCGCCGGCATGGGCAACACAGAGATTGTGGATGCCGGGACTCCCAGCTCGCGGAGTTGATTCGCGATCAGCGGGGAATGCGTGATTCGATGGCTGATGCTGCGTGGACAAAAGGCTCGGCGATTGAACCAGCGCTTGTACCACACCGCAGGAACCCCGGACGCGGGACCCAGCCGTGGTTGATCGTCAAACTCGTGGATGGTGACCACCGTGGGCGCCCTCAGGGACTGCAGCAGCGACGGCCACCGATCCTCGACGGGATGCATTCCCCCGAAAAATGGGTAGGCATGCTGCAGGTGAACCACGTCGGCATCCCGCAGATCCTCCGCGAAGTGAGTCCATTCCACGGTAGCAGCCCGCGGTCTCGGGTAGGGCAAGACGTCGAGATTGCAGTGGCGTCGCAACTCCGGCGTCAGATGCGCGCTGTAGTCGGCCACGCCGCAAGGTCGCGCCCAACTTGTTCCATACGTGACCCTGAGACGCCGCCTCACCTCTGTGGCTTCCGGAAAGGCGTTGGAAGCCGCGGGTGTGGCCCTTCGGATCGCAGGACGAAACCGACGGACGCCTCCGATCCGGTCAGAGGGTCCAGCCGGTGCGGGTCGTCGTGGGTGGGTGACATGGCGGAGATCCTGAACCGGGAGGTTGCAGGTTGACCATACCGTGTATGGAGGGCTCCCGCCCAGTGTAACTGTGAAGTGAACACCTCTCCCGCAACCGTCGTAGCCCATGAAGGGAGAGCCGACTCGGGCGGGCAACGGCCAGTTAGGTAAGATGGGATTGGGAGCGAACCCTCAGGGATCTCCTGGGTCATCGCGGGGATTGGTTGTCGGCATGAGGCGAACGGCTTGGCTGGTTCTCGGGCTGGTTGCGGCGGCTACTGTGCTGCTCATGCCGACTCCCCCCATCGTCGCGCAGGGGCGCCCCCCGGCGAAGCCATCCGTCGACTTTGAGCTGGCTATCCGGCCTGTGCTCGCCGGTCGGTGCGGGTCATGCCATGGGGCACAAATCCAGAGCGGCGGACTCCGTCTCGACAGCCGTGAGGCGATGCTGAAGGGCGGCAGACGAGGGCCGGCCGTCCAGCCGGGCAAACCTCTCGCGAGCCTGCTGTTCAGAGTGATCACCGGCGCCGACGCGGCCCTCAAGATGCCCCCCGACGGAACCCTTCCGGCCGCCAGTGTGGCGGCAATCAAGCGCTGGATTGAAGACGGCGCCGTGTGGCCCGCCGTATCGGCAGCTCAGGCGGCGCCCAACCCAGGAGCACACTGGGCATTTCAACCGGTGCGAGCGGTGGAACCGCCGCCGGTGCGGGATCGACGCTGGGTGCGGAATCCGATCGATGCCTTCATTCTCTCCAAACTTGAGAAAGAACAGATCCAGCCCGCGCCCCCCGCTTCGCCGCGTGACCTGGCGCGGCGGGTGACGCTTGACCTCACCGGGTTGCCTCCGACCGCCGAGGACCTTGAGCGCTTTGAGTCCGACGCCCGACCCGATCGGTATGAACGGCTTGTGGACTCGCTCCTGGCGTCGCCTCGCTACGGGGAGCGCTGGGCCCGGTACTGGCTGGATCTCGTTCGCTACGCCGACACCAATGGGTATGAACGAGATGGAGAAAAGCCTTACTCGTGGAAGTACCGGGATTGGGTCATCCGCTCGCTGAACGAGGACAAGTCGTATCAGCGCTTCGTCACGGAGCAACTCGCCGGCGATGAACTGCCGGATCGGACCGAACAGACGGTTGCAGCGACGGGGTTCTTGAGGTTGGGCACGTGGGACGACGAACCGAACGACCCGCTCGATTACCAGTACGAGCGCCTCGACGATCTCGTTCACGCGAGCGGCACTGCGTTTCTCTCGCTTACCATTCGGTGCGCCCGCTGCCACGATCACAAGTACGATCCCATCCCCCAGAAGGACTACTACGCCATCGCCGCCAGCTTCTGGGGTGGCTATCTCCGGCCGGGCGACGGCAAGCTGATGGGTGGACCGCCGTTGGACCGCCTCGGCTTCCCGGTGCTCGGGTTCACGGACGAAGGGCCCCATCCCCCCGCCCTTCGGCTGCTGGAGAAGGGAGACGCCAGGCGTCCTGCCGCGACGGTGGATCCGGGCTATCTCAGCCTGTTTCCGGCGCTCAATCGACCGGTGACCCAACCACCCATGGGAGCCGTCACCACCCATCGTCGGAGCCAATTGGCGGCCTGGATCACGGATCCAAAACACCCGTTGACATCCCGAGTGACGGTGAATCGGCTGTGGCAGCATCACTTCGGATTTGGTCTGGTTCGCACGCCGAATAACTTCGGTATGAAGGGCGAGCCGCCGACGCACCCCGAGCTGCTCGACTGGCTGGCTCGGACGTTTGTCAGCCCCACGGGGTCTTCGCCCTTTGCGGCGGGCTGGCGGCTCAAGGCGATGCATCGGTTGATGGTGACCTCCGCAACCTACCGGATGGCCTCGGTCCACCCGGCGGCGGCGCAGATCGAACGGAAGGACGCCCTCAACAAACTCTGGTGGCGCTTCAACCGACGGAGACTGGACGCGGACGCTCTCCGGGACTCCATGCTGGCTGTGAGTGGCGAGCTGAATCTCTCGGAAGGGGGACGCGGGTTTGTGCCCAGCGTCAGTCGAGAGGCGCTGGAGGGATTGAGCCGGAAGGGGGCGGAGTGGAGTCCTTCTGCGCCGGATGATCAAAAACGCAGAACGGTCTACATGTTCCTGAAGCGGGCGCTGATCATGCCCCTTCTGACCGTGTTTGACTTTGGAGACACGACCGCGCCAATCGAACAGCGTGAGAGTTCCATCGTGCCGACCCAGGCGCTCGGTCTGCTGAATAATGCATTTGTCGTGGACCGCTCCACGGCGCTGGCGCGATCGGTGGCCCGAACGGAAACGGACCCGAAAGCCGCCGCTCGGTTGGCGTGGCGGCGAGTTCTGGGGAGGAATCCCACGCCATCCGAACTTGCCGACGCGGTGAGGTTTGTTGCCGCCACTGCGGATCGATACCGTTCAACTCCGCAGAGCGTGTCGGACACTGCCCTTGAGCCACCGGCGCTCCCGGGGCTGGCACTCTGGCTGCGAGCCGATCGTGGAGTCGAGCGCGACCCAGACGGCCGGGTGGAAGCGTGGCTGGACCAGTCGGCGGCGGGTGTGCGGTTTGTCCAGCCGGTGACTTTGCACCGGCCCGCCATGTCCCAATTGGGGGGCGGTGCGCGTCCGGCCCTGAGCTTCGACGGAAACGCGCGGTGGCTGAAGAGCCCCGCACAGGTGATTTCGTCGCAGGCGATGACCCTGGTGGCGGTGATCACCGATCGGGCCGGCAACGGGAGCCACCGAGAGATCCTCTCCAACTGGCGCCGGGAAGGGAATGTGGGCAGTTCCCTGTTCCTGGGAACGACCGGCCCTTCTCTCATCCGCTTCTCAGACGTCTTTGCCCCTGCGGGCACCCTGGCCCAGCCGGAGCGGCCAAGCATCCTGACCGCTCAGACCGGCGCGGGCTCTTCGATGGTGTTCCAGGACCGAGCAGTTCTCGCCGAGCGAGCTTCCGCGCTGGAAGGCCGCAAGCTCGAGGGTCCCTACGTCATCGGTCAGCAGGGGAATATCGGCGGCGAGTACTGGAAGGGGGAGATCGCTGAGGTGATCGCCTTCAATCGCTCGCTCGACGCCGTCGAGAGGGTCTCGCTCTGGAACTACCTCTCCCGCCGTTATGGAATCGCGCCGGCGCCGCGCCCGCCCAGTCCTGAGCTTCGCGCCCTCCAGGCGCTGTGTCACGTGCTGGTGAATACCAATGAATTCGCGTTCGTCGACTGACCCTTCGCCGCATGACGGCGACGACCTTCGAGTGCCAGCCTCGGCATCCCGGTTTCCTTGCGGCCTGACCCGCAGGGAGGCGATCTGGGAGATGGGGTTGGGCTTCGTCGGCACGGCACTGTTGTCGCTTCTCGACGCGGACGGCGCCCTCGCGTCGGCGCGCTCCGGTGGTTCGGGCGCCTCCTCCGCGCCGGAAGGACCGCTGGCGCCGCGACCACCGCACTTCGCAACACGGGCCAGAGCGTGCATCTTCCTCACGATGAACGGCGCTCCGAGTCACATCGACACCTTTGACTACAAGCCGTCGCTCGCGAAGTACGCCGGACAGGACCTGCCCGCGTCATTCAAGTTTACGAACTCCGGCGGCCGGAAGAAGGGCGCGCTCACGCCGGCGTGGCGACCGTTCCGCCCGGGCGGCAAGAGCGGGTTGATGATCAGCGACTACTTCCCGAATGTTCGGAAGCACGCCGACAAGATCGCGCTGATCCGCAGTTGTCACGCCGACAGCCACGCGCATGGGAGCGCCCTTGTAGCGATGAACACGGGCAGCATCTTCATCGGACGCCCGTCAATCGGAAGTTGGGTGGCCTACGGCCTCGGCACGGTCAATCAGAACTTGCCGGGCTATGTTTGCATTCTGGACAAGCGGGGGGGACCGATCAGCGGACAACCCAACTGGAATTCCGGGTTCATGCCGTCGGTCTATCAAGGCACGCTCTTTCGTCCGATCGGCGATCCCGTGCTGGATCTTCGGGCCGCCTCGGATGCCCGCACCCAAAGGGAGTCCCTCGACCAGATCGGCCGGCTGAATGAGCGCCACATGGCGGCTCGGGGAGGCGGCTCGGACTTGATGTCGCGGATCGCGAGCTATGAGCTCGCCTACCGGATGCAGAGCGAGGTGCCCGAGGCGGTGGACCTCACGCGGGAGACCGCCCACACGCTGGACGCCTACGGCGTGGATCGGGAGCCCACCCGGGAGTTCGGGCGAAACTGTCTCATTGCCCGGCGGCTGGTGGAGCGGGGCGTGCGGTTTGTCCAGCTCTACTCGGGGGGCGGTCACCTGGAGGAGACCTGGGACGCCCACGAGAGCGTGGAGAAGAACCACGGCCGTCACGCGGGGGAGACGGACGGCCCGATCGCTGCCCTCCTGACCGATCTGGATCAGCGGGGCCTCCTGGACTCGACGCTCGTGCTCTGGGGTGGGGAGTTCGGTCGGATGCCCTACGCTGAAGGCGTGGGAGCTCCGGGTCGCAACCACAATCCCTACGGGTTCACCATGTGGATGGCGGGCGCAGGCGTGAAGGGCGGGATGTCGTACGGGGAGACGGATGAGTTTGGGTTTGCCGCGGCCGTGAATCCAGTCCACATGCACGATATCCACGCCACGCTGCTGCACCTGATGGGGATGGACCACAAGAAGCTCAGTTACCTGCACCAGGGGAGGGAAGAGCGGTTGACCGACGTCTACGGCCGCGTCATCCAGGAAATCGTGGCGTGATCGCCCCCCGACGCCGGTTCTGGGTGGTCCCGGCGGTGGCGTTGTCGCTGGGGTGCGGCGTCGCGCCGGCGGGCGGACAGGGAGCGGGAGTGCAGCGGTTCGAACGCGACCCCGGCTGGATTTCCTTCCGCTCACGTCTGGTCCCCAACCCGGCGCCGTTCACGACTCAACGATTCGGACCGAGCCCGGAACGAGGTCCCGGAGTTTTCGGTGGTGTGGTACAGCGCAGCTTGCGGCCGGCCCGATTTGGTCGGGTGATCCCGACCGCGAATCTGGACCAGCGCCTCGAGGCCGAGGGCACGTTTCGGGTTGTCGCGGCAGAGGGCGGCTCCGGCTTGCTGGTGGGCTGGTACCGACACGACTCGGCGGGCTGGCGGACGCCGAATTCCCTGGCGTTCCGGCTGGACGGCAACGGCGGCAAGTGCTGGGTCTTCTACGAGTACGGCACACGGCACTGGCTCACCGGTGGGGGCGGCTGTTTCGAGGGGGAACGCTACCAGACCACCCGCACGCCGCCGCTGGTCGCCGACGGAAAGCCCCACGTCTGGAAGCTCCTCTACGAGCCGAAGCCGGCGGGCGATGCAGAGATCTCCTTTACGTTGGACGGGACTCGATATGCCATTCCGGTGCCCCGAGAACACCGACTGGACGGCGCCGAGTTTGATCGCTTCGGGATCTTCAACCAGATGACGAGCGGAGGCTCTCTGGAAGCGTATGTGTCCGAGTTGAAGGTCAACGGAAAGGTCGTGTCTCCCGACGAGGGTCCATGGGAGGGGGACGGCAACAACGTCCGATTTGAAGATCGGGCGCGCCGACCGCTTCATGACTTCGGCTTCTCGCCCACTGGTTTCGCGGGTGGCGGGGGAGGGTCGCCGGGAGAGATCGGCGGGCTGGTGTGGCGCGATGAAGCGCCGGCGTACTTCGCGGCAGCCATGCCGGCGCTCTCGCTGGATCAGCCGATGAAGGCGTCGGGACGTCTGGTGTTTCGAGCCGCGGGCTCCGACAGCGGGGTGGCGCTCGGCTGGTTCGACTCTGCGACCAAAGAATCCAAACGGAGCGCCGACCACGAGCAGCCGCCAAGAAACCTTTTGGCGCTCGTGCTGGAGGGGCCAAGCCGGATCGGACACTACCTCAGGCCGATCCTCCGCGCCACTGACGGGAGCGGCCAGCTGGAGGATCGCGGGCCCATCTTGCGCCCGGACGGCCAACCGCATCGCTGGAGCATGGCGTACGACCCCAACGGCGCCGCGGGGCGAGGGCTGCTGGTCTGGAGTCTGGATGATGCTCGCTTTGAGTGGCCGCTTCCGGAGCAGGCACGAACCCGCGGCGCACGGTTCGACCGTTTTGGCTGGTCCAATCTGCAGTCCGGCGGGACGTTTGTAGAGGTCTATCTCGATGACTTGCTGCTGGAGCCACCGAGCAGGAGCATGGTCCGATGACCTTTGATCTGATCCTTGAGGGCGGCCTGGTGTTCGACGGCACGGGCGCGGAGCCGGTGCTCGCCGATGTCGGCATCCTCGGTGAGCGGATTGAGGCGGTCGGGGATCTCGCCGATGCGATGGCGGCCCGCCGCATCGACGTGGCAGGCCTGGGGGTGGCTCCCGGCTTCGTGGATACGCACACTCACGCCGAGGGCGCCTTGCTGACCGATCCCCAGTTCGAGTGCGCTATCCGCCAGGGGATCACCACGCTCTTCCTCGGCATCGACGGGATGTCGTATGCACCGCTCTCACCCGCGAACTATCGGCTCTACCGCCGATGGCTCAGTGGGCTGTTGGGCCTGCCGCCGGACGATCTGGACATGAGCAGCGTCGCGGCGTTTCGATCGCACTACCACGGCAAGGTCAGCGTGAACACGGTCTATCTGGTGCCGCACGCGACCGTACGCCTGGAGGTTCTCGGCTTTCGCGACGGACCGCTGGTCGGAGCGGATCTCCAGCGCGCGAAGAAGCTGATTGCCGAGGGTTTCGAGCAGGGCGCCGTGGGATTCACGACCGGATCCAAGTACTACCCCGGTCCCTGGGCCGACACCGACGAGTTGGTGGAGCTCTGCGGGGTTGTTCGGACGTACGACCGCGTGTACATGTCCGAACCCAGGAGCGTTCCCAATCTACCGGGCGGGGGCGGCGCGACCGAGGCCATGGAGATTGCGAGACGCAGCGGTAGCCGCCTGCACTTCGCGCACTGGCGCACGTCTGCAGACAGCGCCGGTCACTTAGAACGCATCATGAGACCCATCGACGAGGCTCGCACCGCAGACTCCGATGTCACCTTCGATATTTATCCCTATCCCTCGGGGAGCTCGATCCCGGTGAGCTTTCTCCCCGGTTGGGCCCAGGTGGGTGGACCGGACGCCATCCTCCGTCGCCTCGCGGACGCGGCGACCCGGGCGGAGATTGCGCGGTTCCTCGAGCGGGAGCAGGCCGGTTTCCTTGCTCCGATGACGATTTGCCACGCGCCCCACGCGCCCGAGTTGGAGGGACGTCTCCTGTGGGAGATCGCCGAGGAACGAGGTCGGGGCAGCGGAGAGACGCTGTGCGATCTCTTGCTTGCAGCCGAATTGACGCTCGGTCACGTGACTGCGCCTCCCGCCGATCCCGCCATTTGCGAACAGATTCTGCGGGACTGCATGGAGCTTCTCTCACGGCCGGATTATATGGTGTGCAGCGACATCACGCCGGAGGGCGGCATGCCGCACCCTCGCTGCTACGGTGCGTTTCCCCGTGTGTTGGGACCGCTCCGACGCGGCTGTTCCAACCTCTCGCTTGGGGAGGTCATCCACCGAATGACGGAGCGGCCGGCCCGGAGATTTGGACTGACGGAGCGCGGTCGACTCGCGCGAGGTTACTTCGCGGATGTGGTCGTGTTCGATCCGGACACCATCGCCGACACGGCGACCTATGAGCGCCCGCGCAGCTTTCCGCTGGGTATTCCTCACGTGCTGGTGAATGGCCGCCTCGCGGTGGAGGGCGGCCGGGCGACGGGGGTGCTTGCTGGGCGGGCGGTTCCTTGACGGTGGGGGAAGGAGAGGTGTCACGCGAAGGCACGGAGCCGCGAAGAAGTGGGGGTTTTGGTGGGGAGGGGATGGGATGGCACGCGAAGCCGGGAAGAAGAGGGGAAAAAGGGTGTGGTGTGGGGGGACGGTGGGTGAGCGGGGGAATGGCGATTGATGTTGGGAATGACGGTTGGTGATGGGATTGGTGATGGGATTGGTGATGGGATTGGTGAGTGGTGATGGGTGGGCGTTTCGTGAGAGTAGGTGACGGTCAGGGGCGATTGGCGAGCACGGCGTCGGCGGCGAGGCGTCCAGAGCGCATCGCGCCGTTGAGCGAGGCGCTCTCGCGGTAGTCTCCGGCCAGAAAGATGCCCGGCAGCGACGGGTTGGGGGCGATGGGGGCGACTCCGGGCTCGAAGGCGGGAAGGGCGTGGCGGATGCGATAGGTGGCAAGGTGACGCCACTCTTCCACCTGAGAGCCGAACCAGGCCGACATCTGGCGCCGGACGGCCGCTTCAAGGCCATCCTCCGCCCGTGCGGAGCAGCCGAGAACCGTCGTTGAGATCAGGTGTCGGCCCGCGGGAGCATAGCTGGGCGCGATCACGCTGGGTACGCAGACGTTGTTGACCGGGCCGTCGCCCTCCGCGTTCAACACCAGAACCGGTTCTTCGATGGGGGCCCGTGCAGCGGCAAAATAGAGGCAGGTGGCTTCCCTCTTGAGATCGGGACCGGCGAGGCCCAGAAGACGCGAGGCGGCGGGTGCTTCGGTCGCGATGATCACGGCATCGGCGGAGAGCGTCTCACCATCGGTTAACGACACCTCGTTAGGACGAACCGCTCGCACGGGGGTGTTGAGGCGGATGGTTCCAGCGGGCAGGCGGCGAGCGAGTTGCTCCGGGATGGCGCCCATACCTTCCGCGGGGAGGCACGCTTCGCCCTCCGAAAACATCTTGAAGAGGAAGCGGAACATGCGGCTGGAGGTGCTGAGGTCGGCCTCCAGAAAGACACCGCCGAAGAACGGGCGGAAGAAGTCGTGGATGATCGCCTCGGAGAACCCGGCTCGATGGAGCGCCTCCAGGGTTGAGGTCTCCGGCTCGGACAGGAGTTGCTCGACGGAACGACCTGCCAGCTCTCCCCGCAGGCGGGCCAGACGTAGCTTGTCGAGCGGAGATCCTACGGGAGAGAACGCGGCGCGGAGGAGCTCGGTGGGTCGACGCCAGGGGTCCGCGACGGGGTGGAACGCGCCGCCGCGCCGCACAAGGGCGCCCGGTTCGAAGCATTGCAGGCCGAGATCGCCCAATCGGAGCTGGCTGCGGACCTCGGGGTAGGCGCTCTGGAGCACCTGGAATCCGCGATCTAGCCGAAAGCCGTTGACGAGGTCCGTGCGGACGCGGCCCCCCACGCCGTCCGATGCCTCGAGGATGAGGCAGTCGACGCCGAACTCCCGGAGCCGCAGCGCGCAGCAGAGACCCGCCATCCCGGCGCCGACAATCAGGACTCCGCTCTTCAAGACAGGCTCCCCGCCGCCCCGCCAACGACAACCGCAGGGACCGCTTGAATCCTACCCGAGAATATTGGTCTCCGGGACGCGCCGTCCTTGGAACGAGACGGCGCGCCCCGGAAAGGGACTACCGCGCGGATCGGAACAGGCGGGGCGCGAAGTCTTTCAGGGAGTGGCGCCAGGTTTGCCACTCGTGCGCCAGGCCGGGCGCATCGAACCAGGTGACGGGGATGCCGGATGTGCGTATCGTGTCGGCGACCTTCTTCATCGCCAGGATGCGCGCCGGTTCCACGGTGCCGGCCCCCATCCAGAGGAGCTTCCAGGTCTTTCGGGCGGCGGCCGGATCTCGCAGCGCCCCCGAGTAGGAGGTGGCCAGGTCGAACCCCTCCGGCGCGACGCCACTGAACGACCCCACCGCCGCGAAAACGGCCGGGTTTCCGAGACCGATCTGCAGCGCCTGCCCCGCGCCCATGGAGAGCCCGGCGAGAGCCCGATGCTCCCGATCGGCCCGCGTGCGATAGGTGGAGTCCACCATCGGCACGAGGTCCTTGACGACGACGTCGCCGAACGCCTCGTTCCCGCGGGCCGGACGGCCGGTCGCAGCCATCGGCGGAGCCCCCGGCCGGCGGGCCACCATGCCGTTCTCCATCACCACGAGCATGGGTTCGATGGCGCCTTCGGCCAGCAGGTTGTCCATGATGAAGTTGGCGCGCCCTTGCTCCGACCAGCTTCGCTCGCTCTCGCCCGAGCCGTGCTGAAGGTAGAGCACCGGATAGCGCTTTCGGCGATCCTCGTCGTAGCCTGGCGGCGTGTACACCATCGCCCGACGCCAACTCTGGGTCACCTCGGCGAAGTAGAGTCGGGAGCGAACCTCGCCGTGCGGCACCTTCTTCGCCTCGTAGAAATCGTGGGCTGGATCCGGAATCTCAACCCCGCTGCACTCCTTGTTCCAGCCGAAATAGCTTCGCGTGGCGGGGTCGACGACCGGCGTGCCGTCGACGGTGAACCAGTAGTAGTGGAAGCCCGGGACTGCCGGCGGCGTCGTGACGTTCCAAACCCCGTCTTCGATTCGACTCATCTCGAAGGGTCCGGCTCCGAGGCCATTGTCGGCCCCGCCCGCAACGACCTGCACTCGCCTGGCCTCGGGGGCCCGCAGTCGAAAGGTGACGCGCCGATCGGCATGCACACGGGGGTATTCCATCCCCGGCAGCACGGTGGCCGACGGCCGTCCGGCGTCTTGCGCTTCCGCCGCTCGCTCCGCGCCCGCGACCGACGCGGCGACTCCGCCTATCGCCATGAGAACGGTCCTCCTGTGCATGCCGAACTCTCCCCACTCCGGATCACTGACTCTTTTCCAACAGTTCGGCCCCGCATGCCCGCGTGACCTTCGCCCGCTTGCAATACTCACCGCCAGCCCACGCACCGAGCGCCTCGCCCTCGGAGGAACAGCGAAGGGCCCGCCGAACTGGAATTCGCAATCGAGCAATGGCGCAGCAAGGATCCCCGCGATGACCGAGTCTCACCCCACCCCCGCCGGACCAGCTCCTGGAGCGGGTCCCGCCCCGGCCGCGGCGAGTTCGGGTGGCCGGCTGGAGTCGATCGACGCGCTCCGGGGATTCAATATGTTCTGGATCATGGGCGGCGCCGAGTTGTTCGCCTCGACGGCGGCCTGGCTGAACATCCCCTGGCTGCTGGTGGTGAGCGACAACCTGACCGAGCACGTGGAGTGGGAGGGCTTCCACTTCCACGACATGATCTTCCCGCTCTTCCTCTTCATCATGGGGGTGACCACGCCGTTTTCCGTCGGCCGCCGCCGGGAGAAGGGCGCCGCGTTGGGAGAACTCGTCCGGCACGCGCTGATCCGGACGGCGGTCCTGTTCTTCCTGGGGTGGGTTTACAGCGGGCTCTTCAAGCTGGAGGGGTGGAACGAGCTGAGGATTATGGGCGTCCTCCAGCGATTGGCGCTCGGTTCCGGCGTGGCGGTGCTCTGCTACCTCTTCTTCGCGCTCAGGGTGCGGATCGGGATTTGCATCGCGCTGTTGCTGGCCTACTGGGCGGCGATGAAGCTCTGTCCGGTGCCCGGGCACCCGGTCGGCAGCATGGACGAGCATGGGAACTTCGCCAACTACGTCGACCGACTCATCTTCAAGCCCGGCCAGCTCTACAAGGACTACGGCGATCCCGAGGGTCTCTTTTCCACCATCCCCGCGATCTCGACAGCGCTGCTGGGCATCTTCGCGGGGGAGTGGCTGCGGTCGAGCCGGGCGGCGATGGAAAAGGTGAAGGGTCTGGTGATCGCCGGCGCCCTCGGGATTGCGCTCGGCTACGCCTGGAGCCCCCTCTTCCCGGTGATCAAGAAGATCTGGACGAGTTCCTATGTGCTGGTGGCGGGCGGCTGGAGCGCGCTGCTCCTGGCGCTCTTCTACTGGATCATCGACGTACGCGGCGCCCGGCGCTGGGCCTACTTCTTCGTGGTGATCGGGCTGAACCCCATCACGATTTACCTCGGCCAGCGGATGATCGACTTCGACAAGACCGCCGAGTTCTTCGTCGCCGCCGCTGCGAAGATGGCCGGCCACGACATCGAGGCGGTTATTCTCGCCCTCGCCGGGGTGGCGGTGCGCTGGCTCTTCCTGCACTTCCTGCACCGGCAGAAGATCTACCTGAAGGTTTGAGGTTCGACCGACGGGCGGGTGAGGACACTCGGACGGATCCGGTTTGACCGCCCCGAGCGTGTCTTTCTATAATGTAGGGTCACCTGCCCTCGTAGCTCAGGGGATAGAGCGCCTCCGTCCTAAGGAGGGCGTCAGCGGTTCGAATCCGTTCGAGGGCGTACACTCTGCCGACGACTTCCGCGGGCGCGGCAATCCGATGGGCGAGCGGCCTCTGGAACACGGCTGATGACACTCGAGGAGATACGGGTTGGGCAGCGGGTACGCCTGGGACCGATAGGCGACACAAACGATGATTGCGAGCATCGGAACGGCTCGGTGATTGTCGTCGACGGCAGAGTGGGCCAGGTGGAGGTGGAGTTCGCAGACGGATTCGTCGGCGTCCGATCCGTCACGGTCTCGCCGGAGCAACTGGAACCCGTTCAGATCGACGACCCAGCCGAGAAGTCGGAATCGCCATCGCGGCCACGCTGGTGGGAGCGCGTGGCAGAGACAGGGGCCAGCATCCCAGCCGCTGATCGCGCCCAAATCCCACGCGACGCAGCGGAGAACCTCGATTTCTATCTATACGGATGGAAACGCCCGGGGCCGTGAGGGCAGTCTTTGCCGATGCGGGTTACTGGATCGCACTCTTTCTCCCTGGGGACGACTGGCACGACGCGGCGCTTGAAGCGACTACCAGCCTGCCCGACGCCCGCATTGTCACGACTGAGGAGGTCCTCACCGAGTTCCTGACTTTCTTCGCTGGGTTCAGCACGAGCACCCGGCGAGCCGCAGTCGAGGTGGTTGAGGGCCTGCTCGGCGATCCTGACGTAGAGGTACTGCCCCAGAGTCACCAATCGTTCTTGAACGGCCTGGCCCTCTATCAGCGCCGGCCGGACAAGCAGTACAGTCTCCAGGATTGCATCTCCGTCGCCTCGATGCGAGAGCATGGCCTATCCGAGGCCCTGACCCCTGACAAGCACTTTCACCAAGAAGGCTTCATCGTTCTAATGCGCCGGTAACCAGAAACGACTCTCGCAATCGTTCTCAGTGTCCGCTTCGACTACCTTGGCCACGTCCAGCAGCCCGCCTGCCAACGGCCTCGTAGTTCAGGGGATAGAGCGCCTCCGTCCCGGGTGCCCTCTGGTCGGGGCGTCAGCGGTTCGAATCCGTTCGAGGGCGTACAGTCGGGGGACGATCGCCATGCCCACGCTCACGATTGATCTTACGGATGAGATTCAAGCTCGTCTGAAACGACTTGCGGAAGCGCAAGGCGTGGGCGAACCGGAGTATGTCCGCGCCATCCTCGGCAGAGCCCTCACCAACCCGGGCAGCCCCTCAGTGGCGGACCCGCCCGAGGCTTCCTCGTCGCCATTGGATAGACCCGCCACGAAACCGATCTGGAGACGTGCCGTAGATGCCGGGTTGGCGCTCCCAGCCGAGGAAAGAGCGCGTATTCCTCGTGATGGATCAGCAAACGTCGACCACTACGTGTATGGTGCGCCGAAAGCATCGTGACGCGGGAGACGTTTGCGGATGCCGGTTACTGGATAGCCCTGCTAAGCCCTGATGACGACCTGCACGCCTCCGCCGTTCGCGGTCAGAGGAGTTTGGCGACGAGAGATTGGTGACGACGGACGCCGTGCTGGGCGCCCTACGCTAAGGACCGAGCCAGCGCGATGTCAGTTGCGTAAAGCGCAACAGGACCTGGTGATCGTCTCGCGAGCAGTGCACGACTTCGAGATTCCAAACGAGATCATCGGGTTCCACGTTAAGCGGGCCGTAGAGAAGTGCCCTGAAACCGGTGCTCGCCGCGAGAGGCATCGCCTACCGCCGCACGCGCGATGTGCAGGAACTCTACCCTCTTCTGGAGGAGTCCGGGGTCACCGTGGCGAGTGCAGCCCTCGATCTGGTCGCATGGTTTCCGTTCGCCGGAGCGTACCGAAGTGAGGACTGGTTCGCAGCGGATCCAGTGCACCGGGAGCGTGCGGTGGATCTGGTGCGCGCGTTGATTTTGTTGGGTGCGGAGCGAGTTCGCCTGGACAGATACGGGGTAGCCAGGCTGGTTACTCTCGCCCGCGCCCCAGGAGAACTGCCTTCGCTCCTCGCAGCGCAAGTCAGGCTGCTACCTTTATCTGGGACGATCTCATTGCTGGAGAGATCCGGAACCTGCCCGCACGCGCCGCCTACGTTGGGGCGGTCCGGAACTACTCCTCCGCTTCCTCCGCTTCCTCCGCTTCCGCTGCGCTGGCGCGACGCTTCAGGTGCACCTCTAGATCTCCCCAGCACGTCTGCAAGTAGTCAATCTGCGCCGCGTGGCCGTACAGGTGGATCGCGGGAATCGTCATGAAGAAAGTAAATGGCGTGCGGCCCTGGGGCGTATCGATCATTGCGCCGATCTGCTCCACCCGCACGTTGTCAAGGGCAGCGCAGGTGTCCGTGATGCCCTTTCGCAGCACGGTCTCCGCCTGGGCCACGGTGGTGATGGACTGGATCGTCGACTCGATCGGGCCGAGGAACTCTTCGACGCGGGACGGGAACCGGCCGGCGCTGAGGATGGAGGCGAAGCCGCCGCTGTATCCGGCGCAGTGCGCAGCAATCTGCAGCGCGGACTTCGCCGTCGGTGTCGGGCTCCAGGTCAGCCTGTCCGCGGGAACGTGGCTCAGCGAGCGGACAAACCACTGCATGGCCTGTATCGCTTGCTCCTTGCACATCGAGGTCACGTCATCCATCGAGCGGTCTCCATTCCAGTGTCAGCGCTCAACCATGTGATCTGAGCCGTCGATGGTTTTAGTTCATGTTTCGATGGGGGTCCAGCAGCGGACAAGGATGCAGCCGGATCCGAACCGTCTTGCCTTCTTCGACCTCGCTCTCGATGGTCATTCGTGCCCAGTCGGCCCCGGTGATGCTCCGGCAGATCGCTGGATCCAGCCCGGCGCCGCACCGGTAACCTCTTGGTGCTGCGGACCGAGCTGCATCGACCTGGTAGAACCGCTCGCCGAGGTGCGGCAGGTGCTCCGAAGCAAAAGGACTCAACGGCTTGGCCGGCTCAGGATCCCAGGCTGGCGAGAAGCTCGTCGAGTTGGTCGAGCGCCTCGGGCATCGCGCCCGTCGATCCGGACTCAAGCGCTTCCTTTGAAGGATAGAGATCGTGCACCACCAACAGCGTTTTGCCGTCGGTTTCATCGAAGGTCACCGTCGTGACGGTGTTGCCGTCGTCACCCTCCTCATTGGTCCAGACGAGACGGGAGTACGGTGTCACTTCGAGGTACGTGCCGAAGAACTCCATCGTCGAGTCTTCGTGGGGAAACACCAAACGATACTGCCCCCCAACGCGAACATCCATTTCGCAGGCGAGCAGGGTCAGCCCAAACGATTTTGGGATCCACCACGTCTTGAAGAGTTCGGGTTTGGTCCACGCCTCGAACACGAGGCGCGAAGACGCGTTGAACGTGCGTGTGACGACCAGTTCGAGCTCCGACTTCCGCTCCACCTCCGTGCGGTTCTTCGTGGGGGTGGCCTCAATTCCTCTACTTACGTCCATCTGGGGTTTCTCCGGCAGTTTCAAGTGCTCGACAACAGTGTCCAACTCGTCGAAGCGCGCGGCCCAGAGCTGGCGATACCGCTCGATCCATTCCGCCTCTTCCTCCAGTCCGCGCGGCCCGAGCCTGCAGATCCGCACGCGCCCAACCTTCTCTGTGCTGACGAGCCCCGCTTGCTCCAAGACGCCTACATGTTTCTTCATGCCCGTGAGTGTCTTGTGGAACATCTCGGCAAGGGCTGTGATCGAAGCGTCCCCATACCCGAGTTGCTCCAGAACGCCGCGTCGGGTGAAGGCGTCCGAGCGCGCGCCGAACGTGGCGTCGAGGTGGGCCTGTCCAAGCTGAACCATACGGTTCAGTATGCCAGGTAGTTTAAGGCTCGATCGCCCTCCAAATGTGGTGCTCTGGCGCCAGCCGCGGGGAACCGGCCGCCGAACGTGGTGAGGTGCTTCTCGTTAGCGTTCGCGGCGGCAGGTTTCGCGGGCTTTGCAAGGATGGAGAGCTGTGGAAGAGCACCGATTCCTTTGTACGGGACGACATGCGGCCCCTGGCGACGGTCGCCGATCGGGTCCATACCTGGCGAGTGGACAACAGCGAGTGCGCATTCTGCCAGCCTTCGGGCCAGCTTCTTTGTGCTCTAGCGGGAGCGAACCCGGATTTCCCGGACGAGACTTGCTGCCGAATCCCATCTAAACCTGAGCAGCTAATTCGGGAGCGCCCTGGTGGGAGCCAATGGCTGCGGGGACCGCGGTCACACCGTGAGAAGAACCAGACCAGAGATGGGGTAGTGCTTCTTGTTGCCCGTCAACAGCGATGCGCCAGACTCCCGGGCCGTGCAGCCAATGAGGAGGTCGGGCATCGCGAGAGTCACGTTCTCAGAGCGGAAGCGCCGGTATTCCGCCGCCGCGGCGCCTGCCACAGCAGCTGTCACCGGGAGCTCGACCAGCGAATAGATCAGTGCTTCCGTTGCCTCAAGTTGCGCAGCGGTGGCCCCTCGAAGGACTTCGAAGGAAGTGATCACCGAACAAGCCAGGATGTCCGTTGCCTGGACCGCCTGCAGCCGCGCTGCCGCAGCCCTGTCCCCGCGCAGGAAGCGGATCAAGATGTCGCTGTCAACCAGCGTCACGCTGAAGCTCCAGCCGGCGCTCCCTGGCGAGATCCTCGGACCGCAAATCTTCCAGGTAGGATCGCACCGCATCCTGGTCGCTCGGCGCGTCGGGCTCGCTCACGAGCCATGCCCCCGCGGTCCTGTCGAGTGCGCTTCGCTGACGCTCCCGAAGCAACTGCAAACGCGTTGCTTCGAGAATGAAGGCACTCCGCTGTCCCTCTGGGACCAGGCTCCTGAGCTCTCCCATGAGGTCTTCCGGCACCAGCAGCCCAATACGAGTTGCCATACGTCTCTCCGGCGCATACGGTAGTGATGTACCCATCTTACATTTGCTGTGTGCGCCTGTCGACTGGGCGAAACCAACATCCCTCCCCGGTGCTGGACCCGCCGGCTGTCAGCCGCCGCATCCAGTCGACTCATCTCCGTTGACCCGCTCAGTCCCGGCGCCTATGATCGGGTGTCCGGCGCATGAGGTCGGGCGCCGCTGTCCCGGGCGCCCTCTGCGTGAGGGGCGACTGCGGTTCGAGTCCGTTCGAGGGCGTCTGTTACGACCTGTTCCCGTGCATCCTAGACCGGGGAACCCCTCGCGAGTGTGCGGTCGAGTGTGTTCGTCGCAGACCTGATCCGCAGCCCGAACACCCGCGCTGACCATGAGCGTGCCATCAGAGGGTTCCTCAATTGGTGCTCGGCCAACCACAATTACGACCTGCGGCGAGTCGCACCAGGGGACGTGGGTCAATACCAGGACCGGATGAGCGGGGGCGTACCCAAGAAGAAGCTGCACCTAGCCGCGATTCGTCGCTACTTCGACCGTCTCGTCACCCGGCACGTGTTCATCCTGAACCCGGCAGCTTCTGTCCGCGGCGAGAACTCTGCGGTCGTGGAGGGCAAGACACCGGGGATCAGTGTCGAGCAGGCGCGCCTCCTCCTACCCTCAATAGATACCTCAACCGTCATCGGCCTGCCCGACCGAGCGGTCATCGGGATCCTCATCTATACAGCCGCTCGCGTCGGCGCCGTGGCCAGGCTCCAGATGCAGAGCCTGCAGCACGACGGGAGCCCGTGACAGCTCCGGTTCGAGGAGAAGGATGGGAAGTCGAGGGAAATCCCGGTCCGGCACGACCTGGAACTCTTCATCCCTCAGTACCTCGACGCGGCGGCGTTGCGTGGGGCAACCAAGAACGGCCCTCTCTTTCGTACGACCATTTGCAAGACGAAAGAACTCACAAAGCGGGCGATGAGCGGCATCGACATGTGCCGGATGGTGAAGCGCCGCCTACGCGATGCCAGTCTGCCGTCGCGACTTTCCCCGCACTCCTTCCGAGTGGCTACGATCCCGGACCTCCTGGAGCAGGGGGCACCGCTGGACGACGTGCAGCACCTCGCCGGACACGCCGACCCCCGGACGACTCGGCTTTATGACCGACGCCAAAGGAAGGTCACTCGTAATCTCGGAGAGCGGACATCCATCTGACGACGGGGCAGACCAGCAGACCGCCGTAGCCGGCCCACAGTGCTCAAATGGCAGGCTTGGGCCAACCGCCTGTCAAACTTCCGGCCGAACGGCCAGGTTCAGCGGCGGGCCGGTTACACCTGACCTTTCATAGCGGGCAACGCTGCCCGTCCGCTGGAACCGAGTGTTAGCCCGGTTCTCAGTGCTGGACCAGGCCACCCACCGGGACAGCAGCGACATGACCGGTTGCCGGAAGAGTCTGCGCAAGAGCCACCCCCACATCGACCAACGACGACCGCCAGACGGACACGACGTCGGCAATCGGAGTCCAAACCGACTCCGGGGTAGCGCCATTCGGCTCGGGACGCAACTCCCCACCAATGATGCGAACGCCGTAAAACACGCCGACATTCTGATGCCCGACACCCAAGCGACACTCACTCGGAGGAATCACCCGCGAATCCACCCCAAGCAGACGCTCAACAACGCCCTCCAGCCCGGTCTCCTCAGCAAGCTCCCGGATCACCGCATCGAACGGATCCTCACCCTGCTCCACCCGACCACCCGGGAGCGACCACGTGCTATCACCCTCGGGAGAGACGCACCGCACCAGCAGCACCCGCCCACCCTCGATGCACACCGCATACGCCGCAAGCCGGAAACTCGCGAAGCTCAGCAAGCCCGGCACCCCGTCGACGTCTGATGACCGCTGATCCATGCTTTCCTCTTCGTCTGGCTAACGTTCCGGTTCAGTGGCGGGCCGCGCAGCGGGCCGTCCGCTGCAACCGGTTGTTAGGCGATGGTCCATAGATCGTCTCATGCCGGCGTCGCCAAAGATGCATTCTCCACGTAGGCATCGCCCATCATCATCTTGTAATGCGAAATGTGGCCCGACTTGTCGAAAATCGCCCCGAATACTTTGAGGTAGGAGTCCACCATCGAGTCATCAATTGAAACGTAGAGGTCGTCGTGCGCGTAATGCGACCCGTCATGCACCCAGGAGCAGAGCGATTTGCAGATAAACTTCTCTTCCCCGTCGAACATCGCGCATAGCTTGTCAAGATCGATGCCTCCAAGAATCTTGAAGTAGTTTTCGAGGATGCGTCGCAGCGTGTTTTGGATAGCGAGATTCGAGCGCTCGGGTGTGCGAACCTCGGCCCAGAGAAGTTCGTAAGATGTTTTGATCAGATTCGTCGGGCGCTTATCGACCCTTGAGAAAGGCCTGGGCTTGCGAACTATCCAGAAACTCTCCTCTTTCATCGCTACATCCTGCCTCCTCGGGTTATAGGTAACCTCCTTGTGGAAGTAGACGTTGTGCGTGAGAACGAAGATTTGTTTGATGTGCCCCTTTCCAGCGCGCATCTCATCGAATAGTCCTTTGATGAGGCTGCCGACGATAAAAAGGATGTCGCTGTCGAGACTGGACACTGGGTCGTCGAAGACCACTATGCGGTCGGTTGTCATCCCGCTGTCTGAGTCACTGCCTCTGATCAGATGGTAGAAATAGAGGAACGTGACGAACGTCTTCTCACCCTCACTCAACGTCGCCTTGGCGTCCGAACCATCTGCACGAACCAGCTTGTAGGAACTCCCACTTGCCGCTTTCGCGAGCTTGAAGCCATGGAAGCCAAACGACGACAGCAGTTCATTTATGGCGTCAATTGTCGGTTGGATGGTTGTCGTTTGCTTTTCCAGCTCGCGAATCGCGGCTGCCTTCTTGTCCCTGTCCGATGTCGCATTCTCAATTTGAGTTGTCATCGCCGAGATGGCTTTGTCCAAGCCGTCTTTCGCGGTCTCAAACTCGGTGAGGTCAGCATTCAGCTCTTCGAGTACGAACTTCCACACCTGCGCGGCCAGGGTCGTACGCTCAGTCGCAAGGTTTGCGACCATCTTGTTGTGTGCAGCCACTTGGGTATTGGCCGTGTCGATTAGGGTCTTGATCGCCGCAATGACATTGCTCAGAGATTCCGTCTCGACTACCTGGCTTGCTTCCTTCTTCCTTCCGGCGAGGCGCTGATTGTTAAGTGTGATTCTCACGTCGAGCAGTTCCTTCTCTGCTTTGAGCTTCTCGACATCGAGGAACTGGGATGCTGACGCGATGATTGACGAAAGCGCCTGCTGAATCCGGGTAGCTTCGGCGGCGTAGTTCGTGGCGAGGTCATCGATCGCCTTGCTGTCCGACTCAAATGTCTCGTCGAAGTATTCGTTCAGACTTTGGGCGAACGCCTCGCTTGTGCTCTGCTGGCAAAATGGACAGGTGCCTTCGTTCGCGTCGTAGAAAGCCCTACCTGTTCGAACCCAATCGCTGTTCCCGAGTTTCTTGATCATCGCAGCGATATCGACGTCTTCCTTCCCGATAACACGCTTCTTCAGAATGGGATCTGCCTCGTGCGCCAGGAGTTTGGCCGCATCGACGGAAGGAACAGGTGCTTCCGCCGTGGGCGTTGGCCCGAAGACGCTTGCGGCCTTGCTTTCCAACTCTGCCAAGGTGAGGAGGGATGCTTTGTTCGCTGTTAGGGCCCGTCAAACAACAACCGCGTCATTCCATTCCGGACATTCAGCCTTCGGCAGGATGACATAGTTCCATTCTCCGTGGAACTCTTGCGTCAGTAGCCGGACCTCTTCCAGTTCGCTCGTCCCGACGGTCACGCCT
>SXGS01071094.1_pt1 | contig 26413 bp, 23 predicted proteins | sample 3174681 | NCBI WGS metagenome assembly SXGS01 (sample SAMN11356861, study PRJNA531348) | freshwater metagenome | isolation source: freshwater sample F1-80 | place: China: Fuxian Lake, Yuxi | collected 2017-12-25 | reverse complement strand
CTAGTGGGATGGGCAAAACGCGTGCCGGCGACTTCCAGTCGCCGCCCGGAGGCAGCGAATGCAACAGACGGCGATTGCAAATCGCCCGCACCGTGGTGGCGTGACTGGCTGCTCGCGATTGCGCTGGGCGTGGCGTTTCTCGGTCTGGTGCTGCCGGTGCAATGGAACTTCTCCGCCTTCATGTTGAGTCCCGCATCGGACAACTGGTTCTTCGCCGGCCACCGCCACTGGCCTTACTCCTCGAACCTCGGCCCGTGGATGAATGATTTCTGGCGCTTGGACCACGACCCGGTGACGGCGCGCGGGCTGGTCTTCGCGCTCGTGCTCGCGTGCGGCGCGTGCCGTGTGGGCCTGTGGTTCGGCAACTGGATGCTCAAGGTGCGGCGATGAAGGAAAAGCTTTTGCCGCGAAAGGGCGCAGAGAGTGCAACGCAGAAGGAATCGGGAAACGTCCAGCGTTCAACGTTCAACTTTCAACGTCCAGAGGCGCGCTCGTTCGATGTTGGGCGTTGGACGTTGAACGTTGAACGTTTCCCCTTTGAGTCCTTTGCGCCCTCTTGTGGCAAAAGTTGTCTTCTCAGTCTGTTCCTCCTCCTGTCGCTTGCCTCGCCCGTCGGGGCGCATATCGGCAGCCCGAACGTCATCTTCGAAGGCAAGGCCGGGCCGCATCCGGTGCGCGTGGTGGTGCGGCCGCCGGAGGTCGTGCCGGGACTGGCAGAGATTTCCGTGCGCGCGCTCGGGCCGGGCGTGACGCGCGTCGCGGTGCTGCCGGTGTTCTGGCGGGTGGGCAAGGGCGGCACGCCACCGCCCGACATTGCCCAACCCGTGCGCGGCGAAACGAACCTCTACACCGCCACGCTCTGGCTGATGACGCCCGGGGCTTACAGCGTTCACGTCAGCGTCGAGGGAACCGGCGGCACCGGCGAAGTGATGGTGCCGGTCAACAACGTCGCCTTGGTGCGAAAGGAAATGGTGCCCGCCTTTGCGACGATGCTGGTCGTGCTAGGCGTCATTCTCTTCATCGCGGCGGTGCGGCTTGTCGGCGCTGCGTGGGGCGAGTCGGTCTTGAAACCGGAAGAGGAAATCGCGGGGCCCGTCCGCATCCGCTCCACGCTCGCAATGATTGCCAGCACGATGCTCTTCACCGGCATGGTCGTGGGCGGCAAGTCGTGGTGGGACTCTGTGGACCGCGACTTCCGCACCAACCGCCTCTACCGCCCGCTTCCGGTGCTGACGGAGGTGTTCACCACGAACGGCCAGCCTGTGCTGCGTCTGCGCGTGGACACGAGCGGCGCCGGGATGCGGCACTGGACGCCGCTTGCGCCCGACCACGGCAAGCTCATGCACCTCTTCCTCATCCGCGACGAGGAGCCGGACACGTTCGCGCACCTGCATCCCGTGCAGCGCAACGCAACGACGTTTGAAGCTGCGCTGCCGCCGCTGCCGCCGGGCCGATACTCGGTCATCGCGGATGTGTCGCATGAAAGCGGCTTCACGCAGACGCTCACGGCGAAGGCTGATTTGCCGGAGCCGTCCGCGAGCTTCGCCAATGTGCCGCGTCGCGCCGGTGCGTCCGACCCGTTCTGTGGCGTGCCCGTTCGCCGCGCAACAGGTGACGACTCTGTCACGGCCTTCGACGCGGACGACTCGTGGCACTTCGGCGAGCCGCAGCCCGCGAGCGCGCCGGATTCATGCCGCCTGCCGGGCGGCTACGTGATGCAGTGGGAACGGAGTGGCGCGTTGATGACGAAGCGTGAGGCTCCGCTGCGCTTCAAGGTGCTCAAGCCCGACGGTTCCCCCGCGCTGCTCGAACCTTACATCGGCATGAACGGCCATGCAGCGGTTCGGCGCGCGGACGGAAACGTGTTCGCGCATCTGCATCCGGTCGGAACCATCTCGATGGCGGCGCAGGAGGTCTTTGCGAAGCGTGAGGTGAACCGGGAAAAGCAGGATGGGAAAGCAGCGCGCGTCGAGACCAAGGAGTTGGTTCCCGCCACCGGCAGGCCACCGCACGCCGACGGTCTCACGGACACTGTCGCATTCCCTTACGAGTTCCCCAGCGCAGGTCGCTATCGCCTCTGGATTCAAGTGAAGAGAGAAGGCCGAGTGCTAACGGGTGTCTTCGATGCCGAGGTGGTTGACGGGAAGTAATTGTAGAGGCGCTCTGTGAGCGCCGGCCGAGTTATCGAAGGCGGCGCAAACTCGGCGGTCACAGACCGCCGCTACAGGGGACAGGCGCGCCCTACCTCGCTACTGCTTCGCTCCACCTTCGCGCGTCATCGGCACGAAGCGCACGGGAAGGATGGCCTGACGCCGCACTTCGCCGCCGCGCTTCTCCAGCAGCACCAACTCCTGCACGCCGCCGTCAGGGCCGACGGGGATGATCATGCGGCCGCCTTCCTTGAGCTGCTCGATGAGCGGCTGCGGCACCTGATCCGGTGCGCAGGTCACGATGATGGCGTCGAAGGGTGCGTGCTCCGGCCAGCCCTTGTAGCCGTCGCCTGCTCGCACGAAGACGTTGGTGTAGCTGAGCCGACGCAGATCAGCCTCGGCGCGCTTGGCGAGCGGCTCGACGATCTCGATGGTAAAGATTTCCTTCACGAGGCCGGAAAGAATCGCCGCCTGATAGCCGGAGCCAGTGCCGACTTCGAGAACCTTGTCGGTCCGAAGCGGCTTCAGTTGCTCCGTCATGAACGCAACGATGAACGGCTGAGAAATAGTCTGCCCGTGGCCGATGGGCAGGGGACGGTCGTCGTAAGCACTGAAGCGGACATCCTCGGGCACGAACTCATGGCGCGGCACGGCGCGCATTGCGGTGAGCACTCGCTCGTCCTTGATGCCGCGTCCGGGGCCGGTGAGTTGATCGCGCAACATGCGGTGTCGGGCGTTTGTGAAGTCGCGGTCTTTGTCCGGCGTGCATCCGACGGCGAGCCAGAGGCACGCGAAGACCAAGGCTGGCAAATCGAGGCGGTGCATCGTCAGCGGCAGCATAGCGCGGGCGGGGGATTGGGAAACTGAGAAGTTCGGCGTGCGGCATTGTTCAGGCAGGTCGCGTCTCTCCCAGCGCGCCGGTTGGGCGACCGGATAATTCAGCGGCTCGCTGGGGACAGACGCGCCCTACCCGCACCGCTACTTCGCTCACACCAGCTTTTTCAACCGCGCGTCCTCCGACAGCTTCTTCACCAGCTCTTTGATTTTCTGTGACTGGCTCTTGTGCGCGACGAGCGTGGCGTCGTCGGTCTGCACGATGATGCTGTCGCGCAGGCCCACGATGCAAATGGGCGTGCGCAGCTGCTTGCTGCGGGCGTCGTAGATGATGTTCCGCGCGGCGTCCACGTGGATGAAGTCGGCCACGGCGCAATTACCCTCGGCGTCGGGCTTCACGTGGTGCGCGAGCGCGTTCCACGAGCCGAGGTCGTCCCACGCGAAAGAGCCGTCGGCCACGACGACGTTCTGCGCCTTTTCCAGCAGCGCGTAGTCAATCGAGACCTTCTTGATGTCCGGGTATTCCTTCGCCAGCACCTTGGCGAGTTTCGCGGGCGACTTCGCGGCGTCGAACCACCGGTGGCACGCGGCGGCCATCTCCGGCTGATGCGCTTCGAGGCCGTTCGTCACGGTGACAAAGCTCCAGATGAACATCCCGGCGTTCCAGCGATACTGGCCGCTGTTCACGTATTCGAGCGCGGTCTCGTAGTTGGGTTTCTCCACGAAGCGCTCGGCCTTGAACATCGCGGTCTTGTATTTTTTCACGCCAGCGGGCGGGGGCAACTCGTTGCCGGTGCGGATGTAGCCGTAGCCCGTGGCCGGCTCGGTGGGCTTGATGCCAATGGTCACAATGGCCTGCCCGCACGCCGCGAGGTCGAAGCAATCGCCCAGCACGGTCTGAAACTTCTTCTCCTCCGGGATGACGTGGTCCGCCGGCAGCACGGCCATGACGCCCGTGGTCGAGCGCGCGCCGACGATGGCCGCGCCGAGAGTGACCGCCGCGCAGGTGTCGCGTCCGACCGGCTCGGCCACGACGTTTTCCTTCGGCAGCTTGGGCAACTGCCTGCGCACCTCGGGAGCCTGCACGGCGTTGGTGATGACGAAGATGTTCTCGTGCGGCACCAGCGGCGTGACGCGGGCCACGGCCTGCTGGAGGAACGAGCTGTCGCCGAGGAGCTTGATGAGCTGCTTGGGCGTCTTCTCGCGGCTGACCGGCCAGAAGCGCTCGCCGCGCCCTCCGGCCATGATGATGACGAAGCGGTCCTTTGTTCTGGCGGAGTCGGAGGATTTCATTGCGTGGGCAGTGAGTTCAATTGCGGACACCAAACGCGTCAACGCAGCCGCACCGAATCCGAACGCAGGTCAGGTCGCCGGTCCAGCCACGTCGAGGATCGCGAACGGCTGGTTCGCAAAACCATCGGCAGGCGGCCCATCGGCTTTGACCGGCGCGGACCGGTGCCCGCCGGGGGCTGCCGACCTTGCAGCATTGGCGACGATGTCGTTGATGATCGGCTTGGCGATAGGCTCGTGATGCTCGGCCCCGGCAATCTCTCCCTGGTCGTTTTTGGTGGGATGCTTGGCGCGCTTGTTCCGGGGGTGCGGGCTGATCATCACGTTGATGGTCTTGCCCATCAGCTTGGGGGAGAAGTCGGGGTGGCCCCACGGCGCGGCTTCCTTGAGAAAACGCGCGACGACCTGTTCGCCGATTTCCTTGTGCGCCATCTCGCGACCACGGAAACGGAGCTGGATCTTTACCTTCATGTCCTCGCACATGAAATCAATCGCATGCGCCAGCTTCACGCCGAAGTCATGCGGATCAATGTTCGGCGAGAGCTGCACTTCCTTCACCTTGTTGGCGTGCTGGTGCTTCTTCGAGTCCTTGTCCTTCTTGGCCTGCTCGTAGCGGAACTTGCCGAAGTCCACGAGCCGGCAGACGGGCGGCACGGCGTTGGGCGCGATCTCCACCAAGTCCACCGAATGATTCCGGGCCAGGGTGAGGGCTTCAGCGAGGGTGATCACCCCAAGCTGCTGCCCCGAAGGGCCGATGACGCGGACTTCCCGGGCGCGAATCTTCCCGTTGATTCGATAGGCCGGCGCGGGGGGGGTGCGAGGGGAAAAGGGGCGGCTCAAAGCGCCCTCTCCGTGTGAAGGTTATCCATGCGAGATGTCGAAACTGGCTTCTGTCATGCAGCGAATCACGCGGATTACTACGAAGTCGGCACGCCCAGCGCAAGTGAAATATGGGCGGCGGCGATTGCGTTGAGGCTCCATCACAGCCTCAACGGAGAAATTCCTTGCCCCCACGCCCGCCGCCGGAATGATTCCGCCGCCGCCGATGCTCACCACGCTCCGCATCAAGAACCTCGCCCTCGTGGACGACCTCACGCTCGAACTGCGCCCCGGCTGCAACGTCATCACCGGCGAGACCGGCGCGGGCAAGTCCATCATCATCGGCGCGCTGGACCTCGTCCTCGGCGAGCGCGCCGACCGCACGCTCATCCGCGCGGGCGCGGAGAGTTGCGCGGTCGAGGCGGTGTTCGACGTGGCCAAGCTGCGCAGGTCGCTTGCCTCCTTGCTGGAGGAACACGGCCTGGAGCCGTGCGAGGAAAACCAGCTCGTTCTCAAGCGCGTCTTCACCGCCGCCGGCGCGAACCGCCAGTTCGTCAACAGCTCGCCCACCACGCTCGCCATGCTGGCCGCCATCGGCGAGGGCCTCGTGGACATGCACGGTCCGCACGACCACCAATCGCTGCTGCACCCGGCCAAGCAGCTCGCCATCCTCGACGCATTCGGTGGGCTGCAAGCGCAAGTCGCCGCGTTCGCCGAACTCGTCCGCCGACGCGCTGCGTTGGAGCAGGACAAGGCCGCGCTCATCGTGGACGAGCAGACCTACGCGCAGCAGCTCGACCTGCTCCGCCATCAAGTCCACGAAATCACCACCGCCAAGCTGCGCCCCGACGAGGAAGCCGAAGTCGAAGCCGAACACAACCGCGCCAGCAACGCCGCGCGCCTTCTCGAACTGTCGCAGTCCGCGCTCGGCGCGCTCGACGGCGAGGACGGCTCGCTGCTGAACCAACTCGGCGCACTGGGTCGCACCTTGCAGGAGCTTCAGCGCGTGGACGCCTCGGCCAAGCCCTACGCGGACGCCCAAGCGCAAGTCGTCGTCTCACTCCGAGAACTTCAGTTGGACCTCTCCCGCTACGCCGAGCGCGTGGACCTAGACCCCGCGCGCCTCGCGCAGTTGGAGGAGCGCCTGAACCTCATCCACTCGCTCAAGCGCAAATACGGCGCGACCCTTGCAGAAGTAATCACGTTCGGCAGTGCGGCGAAGGCAAAGCTGCACAGCCTCGAACAGCGCGACTCCGAACTGGCCCGACTGAACACCGCGCTCGCCAAGCTTGACGCGGAACTCTCTCGCGCCGGACGCGACCTGACCGCCGCGCGGCGCAAAGTAATTCCCAAGCTGACCAAGGCCGTGACGCGGCAGTTGCAGGACCTGGGCTTCGAGCAAAGCGAACTCAGCGTGGCGCTAACCACATCTGACTCAGTCGGCAATCGGCAATCGGCAATCGGCAATCTCAAGTCTACCGGCTTCGACTCAGTCGAGTTCCAATTCGCACCCAACCCCGGCGAACCCGCCCGCCCGCTCCGCGCCATCGCCAGTAGCGGCGAGATGGCGCGCGTGATGTTGGCGCTCAAGACCGTGCTCGCGGCGGAGGACGAGATTCCCGTGCTGGTCTTTGACGAGGTGGACGCGAACGTAGGCGGTGAGACGGCCAACGCCGTCGGTGACAAGATGCGGCAGATCGCCCGCGCCCGGCAGGTCATCTGCATCACGCACCTCGCGCCTGTCGCGGCGGCGGCGGACACGCACTTCGTCGTCACCAAGCAAGTGCGCGACGGCCGCACGCTCTCGGACATCCAGCCCTTGCGCGCGAAGCAGCGCGTGGACGAACTCGCCCGAATGCTGGGCGGCCAAGGCGAAGCTGCCCGCAAGCACGCCGAAGCGCTGCTTGCCGGGCAGTAGCGCAGGTAGGGCGTGTCTGTCCCAGCGCGCCGCTGAACCGTGTGGACACACAACCGGCCCGTGACGACAGACGCGCCCTACCACTGCTCCTCAGAGAGCGAAGCCCTGAAGTGCTACCGGCTCCCCACTCACCGTGTTATCCTCCCGTAATGAACGAAGGCGACGAACCGACGAAACCGCCCCCGCGCGAGAACTGGCGCGCGCTGCTCGGCCTCGTGCTCTCCAGCGCCATCGTCGCCAGCCTGTGCTGCCTGCCCAGCGTCGTGCTCGTCCTCTTCGGCCTCGCCTCCGTCAGCACCGCAGCCGCCCTCTCGGACAAGTTGTATTGGGGGCCGACGCGCTACGTGCTCTACGCCGTGAGCCTCGCGCTCGCAGTCGCCGGGTTGGTCCTCTACTTCCGCCGACGCGGCATCTGCACCCTCGACGCCGCGCGCCGGGAGCGAAACCGCATCGTCAACACCACGCTCGTCGTGCTCGTCGGCGGCGTGCTGACCTACCTCGTCTGGAACTACCTCATCCTCGACCTCATCGGCATCGCCGCCGGCCTGCCATGGAAAATGCCGTCGTGGTGGCCATTCTGAAAGTTTCACGCATCCTGCGGGCAGCTATTCCACCCGGCAATACGCCGCCAAGCCTTGGAGTCCACCCTCGCGGCCGAAGCCGCTTTCCTTGTAGCCGCCGAAGGGCGAGGTCGGGTCGAACTTGTTGTAGGTGTTCGCCCACACGACGCCGGCGCGGAGCTTGTTCACGAGCTTGAAAATCTTGCTGCCCTTGTCGGTCCATACGCCGGCGCTCAGGCCGTAGGGCGTGTTGTTCGCTCGCTCAAAGGCTTCCTCGGGCGTGCGGAAGGTCATCACGCTCAGCACGGGGCCGAAGATTTCCTCCTGGGCCACGCGGTGGCTCGCAGTGACACCGGTGAGGAAGCTGGGCGGGAACCAATAGCCTTTCTCGGGCAGCGCACAACTGGACTGGTGCAGGTCCGCGCCCTCGTCCACGCCGCTCTGCACCAGCTCGCGGATTTTGTCGAGCTGCGCGCGGGAGTTGATCGCGCCGATGTCGGTGTTCTTGTCGAGCGGGTTGCCGACGCGGAGGGTGGCGAGGCGGTCGCGGAGTTTCTTGATGACGGTCTTGTAGATGCCTTCCTGCACGAAGAGCCGCGAGCCGGCGCAGCAGACGTGGCCTTGGTTGAAGTAGATGGCGTTGATGATGCCTTCGATGGCCTGGTCGAGCGGCGCGTCCTCGAAGACGATGTTCGCGGCCTTGCCGCCAAGTTCGAGGGTGAGTTTCGGGGTCTTTGGAGCGCCGAGCATTGCTCGGCCTGAGTCGCCGGGACTTGCCGAGCAATGCTCGGCGCTCCGCTGCGCGATGGCTTTTGCAATTGCCTTGCCCACTTCGGTGCTGCCGGTGAAGGCGAGTTTGTCCACGTCGGGGTGGTTCACGAGCGCGCTGCCGGTCGCGCCCGCGCCGGTGACGATGTTCACGACGCCGTCGGGCAGGCCGGCCTCGGCGAAGATTTCCGCGAGGCGCAGGGCGGTGAGGCTGGTGGTCTCGGCGGGCTTGAGGACGACGGTGTTGCCGCAGGCGAGGGCGGGGGCGATTTTCCACGCAGCCATGAGGAGCGGGAAGTTCCACGGGGTGATTTGGGCGGCGACGCCGAGCGGGCGCGGGGTTTTGCCGGGGAAGGCATACTTCAGTTTGTCCGCCCAGCCGGCGTAGTAGAAGAAGTGCGCGGCGACCATGGGCAGATCGAAGTCGCGGGATTCCTTGATGGGTTTGCCGCCGTCCATGGTTTCGAGCACGGCGAGTTCGCGGGCCTTCTCCTGGATGATGCGCGCGATGCGGTAGAGGTATTTGCCGCGTTCGCTGCCGGGGAGCTTGGACCAGACGTTGTCGTAGGCACCACGGGCGGCGCGAACGGCGTTGTCCACGTCCGTCTCGTCGGCGCGGGCGATCTCGGTCAGCTTCTCCTCGGTGGCGGGGTTGATGGAGTCGAAGTATTTGCCCGAGTGCGGTGGGACGAACTTGCCGCCGATGAACAGTTCGTGGCGCGGCGCGACTGGGATGTATTTGAAGTCCTCGGGCGCGGGCGCGTAGGCCCACTTGGAGCCGAAGTTGAGCCGGCGGTCCTTGGCGGGGACGGGCTTGGGCGCGTGGGCGAGGGCGGTGCGGATGGGCGCGGAACGAGTTGCTTTGGGCAGTTGCGCCATAGCGCGGGAAATGAGGGAAGCGGAACGGCGGGCGGGCTTGCGTTGGGTCGCGGCTTTCACGGGCGCGACCGTAGCAAAGGACGCGGCGGATGCCAGCGTGGAAGCGAACGCTCCTGTCCAGTGGGCGGTGCGCACTCGGCCGACGAGATGGGAGGACAGGAGTGTCCCCCCCCTCACGGTCCGTCATCCCAACTCCGGCACATGGAAATTCTCGGACGGCTTGAAGCGCGGCGCACCGTCGGCTCCCTCGATATACTCGAAGACTTTGCCCTCGAAGTTGCGGATGACGACGCGGTCGGCATTGCGGCTCAGGACGTATTCCGGGTTCACGGGCACCTTGCCGCCGCCGCCGGGGGCATCAATGACATATTGCGGCACGGCGTAGCCGGTGGTGTGGCCGCGCAGGGATTTTATGATCTCGATGCCGCGCCGCACGCTCGCGCGCAAATGCGCGCTGCCGGCGATGAGGTCGCATTGATAGATGTAGTAGGGGCGCACGCGGCAGATGAGGAGCTTCTGCACGAGCGCCTTCATCACGACGGGGGCGTCGTTAACGTGCTTGAGCAGGACGGACTGGTTGCCGAGCGGGATGCCAGCGTCGGCGAGCCGGCCGAGGGCGTCGCGAACCTCGGTGGTCAGCTCGCGCGGGTGGTTCGCGTGGATGCTGATGAAGAGCGGGTGAAACTGCCGGAGCATCGCGCAGAGCGCAGGCGTGATTCGCTGCGGCAGGAAGAGCGGGATGCGCGTGCCGATGCGGAGGAACTCGACGTGCTTGATGGCGCGCAGGCGGGTGAGGAGGGATTCGAGCTTCTCGTCGCTGAGGAGCAACGGGTCGCCGCCGCTGAGGAGAACGTCACGGATTTCCGGATGCGTGGCGATGTAGTCAATCTGCCGGTCGAACTCGGGATGGAAGTCGTAGCCGCTGGCATTGCTCACGAGGCGCGAGCGCGTGCAATAGCGGCAGTAGGCAGCGCAGCGGTCGGTGACGAGAAAGAGCACGCGGTCGGGGTAGCGGTGGACAAGTCCTGGCACGGGGGAGTGCTCGTCCTCGCCGCAAGGGTCGCTCGCCTCCCAAGGCGCGACGTTCGTTTCTTCTAGGCGCGGAATCATCTGCCAGCGGATGGGGCAGTTCTCGTCGTCGGGGTCAATAAGGTTGAAAAAGTGGGGCGTGATGGCCATCGCCAGCTTGGTTCGGGAGAGGATTGCCCCGGCGCGTTCCTTGTGCGTAAGCGTGGGGAGGAACTGCTCCAGTTGCTCGACGGTGGTGATGCGGTGCTTGAGCTGCCACTTCCAATCGTTCCAGTCGGCGTCTGGCACGCTGGCCCACGGGCCGCGTCCAGCGGAATGAAACTGCTTGAGCTGTTGGAGCCGTTGGTCTGCTGGAGGCTCCTCGCCGCCCGCCTCTACGAAGTCCCGTGACATGGTGGGGCGGACTATAAAACCGAAGCCCGGCGAGTCAAGCGGACGGCCCGGCAACGACATGGCCTTGAAGTCTGCGGCCTTTGCTCACGCGCGCGAATGAGCTACAACGCCCCCATGACTCAGCCAGAGGAACTGGTGGCCGGTGATCGCGCCGAGCTTCAAAAGCCCCTTTACATCCCCGCCCTCGACGCCGCCGCGCTGCCACCGGGCAAGGGCGAGACTGTCCTGCTCGCGGGCCGGCGTGTTGCCGTCTTCAACGTCGCCGGGCAGTTCTACGCACTGGACGACGACTGCCCACATCGCGGCGGTCCGCTCGGCTCCGGTTGGGTGGATGCCGACGCGTGCCATGTCACGTGTCCATTGCACGGCTGGGCCTTCGATCTCAAGACCGGTGCCGGCGTCACAGTCCCCGCTCGTCCCGTGCGCTCGTATCCCGTCCGCGTGGTGGAGGGGAAGGTCGAGGTGAGTGTTCAGTTAGCAGTGTCCAGTATTCAGTCGTCGGCAGGATTGCGCCGCAGTGGCATCGAGGTAGTCTCGCGGCACTGAACACTGATTACTGAACCCTTGCCCTATGAAATCCTCCTACGAACTCGCGATGGAACGGCTGTCCAAACAGTCGCCCTCCGCCAAGCTCACCGCCGCTCAAAAGGCCGAACTCGCCGACCTCGACTCGCTCTACAAGTCCAAGATCGCCGACCGCGAGATCCTCGTGAAGGGCCAGTTGCAGAAAGCCGCCGAGAAGGGCGACGCCGAGGCCTACGTGCAACTGGAGAAGCAGCTCGTCAGCGACCGCAAGACGTTGAACGCCGAGATGGAGGAGAAGAAGGAACGCGTCCGCGCGGGCAAGGGCTGAAGCACCACTAACCGGCACTGACTGGCACCAATCCGAAATCCCATCAGTGCAGGTTAGTGCCGGTCAGTGGTTCAAAACTCCCTGCGGCAACTCGCAACTGGAATGTCCAACACCGCACAACCCGGCAGCCTGCCGCCCGCACTGGCCGCGCTGCGCTCGAACAAGCCGCTGCTCTACCTGCTTGCAGGTGGCTTCGGCGGCGCGGCGGGTTCGGTGCTGGCGGAATTTGCACCGGGGGGGGGGCGCGACCCCTCACCGCTGGCGCTCATCATCGCGACCGGGATCTGGTCCGCCATCGCTGCGAGCGTGCTGACCACCGCGTTGTTCGTGGCTGGCGAATGGCATCAGCGGCGCGACGTGCGGCCCCGCAGCGTTCAGAAGATTCTGTTGTTTGGCGCGCTCGCCGGCTTCGTGTCCGGGGCAATCGCGCAGGCGGCGTTCTCGGTGAGCATCGGCCCGGCGGCATTTCACGGCATCGTCGTGCGCACGGTCTGCTGGGCCTTGATGGGCGCGCTGCTCGGCGCGTTGTTGTCGAGGCCAGTGCCGAACTTGGGGCTGCTGCGCGGCTTGATTGCTGGCGCGGTTGGCGGCGGCCTGGGCGGCATCGGCTTCCTTCTTGTCGGCGCGGTGTTGCCGGACGCGATTGGCCGCCTCGTGGGCATCGGCACGCTCGGTCTCGCGCTCGGACTGGCGATGATTGTCGTCGAGAAACTCTTCCGCGAAGCTAGCCTCGAAGTCATTTGGGCACCGAACGAAACCACGAACTTTAACCTCGGCGCGCAGGCCGTGACCATCGGCGGCGGCGAGGATCACGTCTTTGTGCGCGGGCTGCCGCCGCGCTTCGCGAGCATCGCGTTCACAAACGGCGTCATCGAATACGTCGAGAGCGCCAGCGGCAAGCGCACGCCGCTCAAGGACGGCAGCCGCCTTGAAATCGGGAAGCTGAACCTCGTGATCCACGCGGCGAAATGAACAGCCCGTCCCCTGTTCCATCGCAGCCGCGCTGGGGCCGCTGGCTGGCAATAGCCGGGGCCTTGGCGTTGGCCCTTTTTACCGCACTCGCGGTCCGCGACGCGGGCCGGCCAGCCGTCCGCCCTGCGATGGGCGGCACGTTCACCGGGCGCGATGTGGACGGGCGACTCGTTCAAGTCTGCGTGTTCGGGCAGAACGACGGCTGGCAGGGCTGGCTCTATCGCGAAGGCCGCGAGCAGACGGAATGGTTCATCACCACGAACCGCGCTCATCCATGGCAGGCGCCGGTCAACGTCAGCGAGCACGAGGATGCGCCCAAACTGCCTGAACCGACCATTGCCTCGACCGACGATCCGTTCCGGCTCAACGCCACGGTCCCGCGCACGAACGGCTGGGCCAGTGACACGGCCAATCTGACGCGGCAGTTCGAGCACTTGAGCTTTCGCCGCCGCACAGGACTGAGGCTGGGACAATGGGGTGGGACAAAGGAATTCCTCGCGCAGTTCCCCCAATTGCCGCAGGAGTGGGAGTTTCCCGCCGCCGTCAGCGGGGAGATTATCCGCCAGTGCGAGCGCGCGGCGGCGGAGTTCACGACCGAGCCGCTGGACTTCTGGCGGGAAAACCTCCAACTGCGTCAACCCTTGCTCATGAACGCACACGCGCTGACCGAAAACTGGCAGCTCCGGCTGCTCACGACGAACCTGGCAAGTTTTTGCGTGTGGAGTTACGACGAAGTCGGGGGTAACGGCAACCACTCCCATTGGCGGGGGGCCACCTTCATGAGCTTTCCCGGCGGCCTCCGATTGCTTCAACTGGCCGAGTTGCTGTCCTCGGCCCAAGACTGGCAGGCGCAAGTGCGCGCCCGTTGTGTTCCGAAACTGCGTGCCAAAGGTGTCCGGGAGGGCGTCTGCAATAACGTCACGCATCCTGACACGGAAATTGAAACTTTCACCCTCTCCCCCACCGGCCTGCAAATCTACTTCAACCCCTACGCCATCGCCTCCGGTGTGGACGGCGAATTCGTCGTTCACTTCGACTACGCCGAGTTGAAAGACCTCCTGCGCGTCGATGGGCCTGCCGCGTTCTTGCCGCCCGTGCTGTGAGGCGGACACTCCTGTCTGCTGTGGCACGGGACAAGAGTGTTGAGTGTCCCCGCTGACACGTCCGCCGGCTTGACGCCCCGTCGCTGTGACGCACACTCCCGCCATGAAGCCGCTTTTCATTCGGTGCCTCTTCGCGTCCGCCTTCCTCGTGGGCTTTTGCATCACCACTCAACCCGCCTCCGGCCAGCTCAAGGAAATCATCTGGGTGGATGACGACTTCCCGCCCGGCGCGAACTCGCAGGTCAACGCGGACAACCATCCGCACTCGTGGGTCACGCAGGGCGATGGCAACCAGGTCTTGTTCGGCAAGAAATCGCTCCAGCGCTCCGGCATGGGTGTGGCTCAGGACTACTTCACCATCTGCGACAAGCCCCTGCTCGTGTGCGAGGGCGACAAGCTCTTCACCCACGTCTATCTCACGGCGGAGAACCTAACCCGCGCGGTGATGCTCCAGTTCCACACGACCGGGTGGAACCACCGCGCATTCTGGGGCGATGGCGACGCCGTCCCGTTCGGTGCGCCTGGCACGCCGCAGAAGCTCGACATGGGCGCGCTGCCCGCCGCCGGCAAATGGGTGCGCCTCGAAGTGGATGCCGTGAAGCTCGGCATCACTCCCGGCATGGAAATCACCGGCATGGCCTTCACCATCTGCGACGGCGAGGTGTTCTTCGACAAGACCGGCCTCGCCACCACGGGCAAGGAGCCGCCGCACGGCGAGGCGCGCGACATCGTCTGGCTGGACGATGACTTCCCCGCCGGTTCCACTCCGCAAGTCTCCGGCCCACCCACGCAATGGGTCACGGCAGCGGACGGCAAGGTTCACACGGGCAAGCGCGCCCTGAAGCGCACCGGCGGCGGCCCCACGCAGGACTACTTCACCGGCGCAACGGAGCCACTCGAAGTGAAGCGCGGCGACGTTCTCTACGCCCACGTCTTCCTCGACCCGGCGGACAAGACCAAGGCGCTCATGCTTCAGTTCAACGACGGCAGCTGGGAGCACCGCGCCACTTGGGGCGACCAGGACGCCATCGCGTGGGGCAACTTGAACACGCCCAGCCGCCGCCACCTCGGCCCGCTGCCAGAGACGGGCAAGTGGATTCGCCTCGAAGTCCCCGCGAACAAGGTCGGCCTCTATCCCGGCGCGAAGCTCAACGGCATGGCCTTCACGCAGGAAGGCGGCACAGTCCATTGGGACAAGGCGGGCTTGCGCAACGCTGGGCCGGGGAAGAAGTGAGGCGCGTCCGCGACACGCAGTCGCCCACCGTGGGTCGGGTCGGGGAATGCGATCGCATGAGTTGTTCCGTGGCTTTGTCCGCACTGTCTGGTTGCTGCTGAAAGCCGCTTGCCAAATTCGGCCTTCACTCCTGCCCACGCGCAACGCTGGCTTGGAAGCCCGCGCTCCGTCTGTATCGCTCCGGTTAAGGAAGGGCCGGGCTTCCCAACAGGCGGAGGGTGGGGAGAGCCAGGGCGGGTTCCACCGGCTCGTCGGTGAAGACGACTTTGATGGTGTCGAAGCGATCCTTGCGCCAGTGGTCCTCGCGCAGAAGCCAGTCGCGCACGAACTCGGCAACGGTCTTGCGGCATTCCTCGCGGACGATGGCGAGGCGGCGCGGGTCCTCGGCGTTGCGCGTCAGCCGGGGCGTGAGGCTGCGTTCCAACTCGGCCATCTGCTCGCGGGCATCGAAGCGCGCCCAGCCGGACTCGGAGCGCTTCTTCATTCCTTCGGTGTGGATGGAGGGCGGCAGGCTCGGGCGGATGGCGGGAGCGCGGACGATGCAGGTGTTGCCGGACACGTCGAGCTTCCACGCGTCGCGGAGGTTCAGGTGGTAGCGGTAGGTGACGGGGGCGGAAATCTCGGAGACGGTCTTGCCGAGGTAGAACATGTCCCACGCGATGGTGCGCTCGTCGGTGCGCGTGAGTGTCTCGGTGGATGTGGCGGTGGCGAGTTCCAAAGCGCCGCCGGGCGTGCGCGCCAGGATCGGCAGCGCGGAGGTGAAGGTCTCGGTGATGTGTTGCTGGCGGAATTTCGCGGCGATGCCAGCCGTGCGATCGAGCACCATCCTGGTCGCGAAGATTATCGTGCCGCAGAGAAGAAGGACGATGGCGAGCTTCACCCACCAAGGTTCAACGCGGCGCGGAGGAACTGGCGCGGCAGGCGGCGGCGGCGCTGTTGCCACCGGTGGAGGAGGTGGGCCGAGCGGGGAGCTGGACATGACTTGTGCCTCAATCGGAATCGGCGGGACGTTCGCGTGGGTGGAAGCGCGCGTCTCGTGGACAACTGGCATCGGGGCCGACGCGCCCCTTGTCCGCCTGATGCCCGCCCACGTGAGCAGCACGAGGCCCACGGGAGTTCCCATGATGGAAGTCGGCACGCCCGCGAGCACGCCGAGGAGAAAGCCTTTGCCGAGGGATTGCCCCCAGCCATCACGGTGCAGAAAGCGCTGGAGAAAAATTGTCGGGACTGCGACGGAGAGATAACTCAGCGGGATGGTGAGGAACCAGGTGAAGGCGTTCCAGTCCGCGAGCATCCAGAGGTTGTCCACGAAGACCAGGAGCGCGGCCGCGAGCGGGTGGACAGGCCCGTCGGGCGGGTGGGCAGGCAGGGGGTCCCGTGATGCGGGCGTCGCGTTCATGACTCGCGCCGAGCCTACCTCGTGAGCGCGTCATGCTCAACGTCTGAAGCGGGCCGCTCCTCGTCGGGGACGGGCTTGGGCGCGGCTTGCTCCGGGGCGGAGAAGAGTTCGGGATGCTGGTCCTGCTGCGGCACAGTGGCGGGGATGGCCGCGACGTCCGAGAGGTTCACCGCGAAGACGCCGACGGGCGCGTCGTTCGCCGCGCCGTCCACGACCGCGTAGGCGCGGTGGGCCTTCACGCCGATGTCGAGGAACTGGAGGAAGTCGCGCATCAACTGGTCGTCGGCCAGCGCGGTGTCCACGTAGCCGGTGCCGTTGTTGAGGTTCTTGAGATAGACAGTGAAGTAAACCATGGCTCAAATGCCGGTTCCTCCCGGCTTGTTGGGGTGCTTCTAGCCTCCCGCAGCCCGCCTGTCACTAGGGGAAAATCTGTGCCGCCCGGATCCATCGGCGCAAGGAGAGTCCATTTCTTCCGCGCTCAAACACTTGGCCGCAACTGGCAGCCCGGGACGACGGATCAAGCCGGGGCGCGCGGAGCCACGGGTGCGGGCGCAAGCAGTTCGGCCACAGTGTCGCGGATAGTCTCCATGGAGAACGGTTTCGCCAGCGTGCGATGCGCCCCGAGCCGCTTGGCGGTGTCGAGGAAGGAAATCCCGTGCGTCGGGTTGCCGCCCGAGATGGCAATGATCTTCACGTCGGGAAAGGTGCGCCGCAACTGCATGATGGTCTCCAAGCCTTCCTTGCGTGGCATGAAGAGATCCACCAGCACGAGGTCGGGCTTTTCCACGTGGAGCTTGCGCATCGCCTCCTCGCCATCCACGGCTTCGATGACGCGGTGGCCATCCATCTCCAGGATGCGCTTCACCAGATCCCGCACTGTTTGCTCGTCATCCGCGATGAGGACCGTAGCCATAGTTTCCTCTGAGTGGTTGCTGCGCGACACGCAGCGCGCAAGTTTTTGTGGCCCGTGGGAAAACAATAGCAGCAAAGAGAAATCTGTCGAGGTGCTTTCTTTCAACCTGAGGATTTGGGCGCGGCGCGACCGTTCACTTCAGCTCCCTGCCATACCGTTCCCACTTGCCGCGCAACTCCGCGAGCAGCGCGCTGTGCTTCGCATCTCCGAGCAGGTTGCGCTCCTCCAGCGGGTCAGCCAGCAAGTCGTAAAGCTCCTCCTGCACCGGCGTCTCGGCGATCCAGCGCAGATACTTCCAGCGTTCCGTCCGGACGCCCTCGCTCATCGGGATGCGCGCGGCGACGGAGTGATGCTCGTAAAAGAATTCCGTTCGCCAGTCCTTCGGCGGCTGGCCCTTCAGATGAGGAGCTAGGCTGCGGCCCTGCATCACGACCGGCACCGGCAGGCCGGCCAGTTCGAGCAACGTCGGCGCGAAATCCACGTTCAGCACCATCGCGGGCGAGCGCCGGCCTTGCGCGGACTTCGGCAGGCGCGGGTCGAAGACGAAGCCCGGCACGCGGATGTCCTCCTCATACATGAACCACTTGTCTGCCATGCCGCGATCGCCCAGCGCGAAACCGTTGTCCGCCGTGAAGACGATCACCGTGTTGTCCGCAAACCCGAGCTTCTCCAGCTCCGCCACGATGCGCCCGACCTCGCGATCCATGCCCGTGATGAGCCGGTAGTAGTCGCGCAGGATGCGCTGCGTCTTCTCGGGCGAGTCGAAGCGCCAGCCCCAGCGACGGCGCCCCTCGGACTTCTGCACCGACTCCGGCAGGCGCTTGAACGCCTCGTCCGTCGCCAGCTTCGGCACGGGGATGGTCACGTCCTCGTAGAGCTTCTCATCGCGCGGGTCCGGCTCGAACTCGCGCGGTTCGGCATCGCGAGCGTGAACGGCGTTGAAGCTCAGAGAGAGGCAGAACGGCTTGTCCTTGGTGCAACCGCCGAGGAACTCGAGCGCCTCGTTGCCGAACTTCGCGGTCTTGTGCGTGCGAGTTGGGTCATTGGGCTCGATGAAGAGTCTGCCGCCCTGTCCCGGCAAGCCCTTCCAGTAGTCGAACGCCGCCGACTTCGCGCTCGTCTCCTGCGCGCTGCCCACTCCCCACTTGCCAATGAACCCCGTGCGGAAGCCCGCCGAGCGCAGTTGCCCCGGATACGTGTTTTCCCAAGCCGCGCCGTTCAACCCCTTCGCGAAGTCCCCGATGCCGTGCCGCCGCATCCACTGCCCGGTGAAGAAGCTCGCGCGGCTCACCGCGCAAATCGAGGTCGTCACGAAGCAGTTGTCGAAGACGAGGCTGCGCGCCGCGAGCCGGTCCAAGTTCGGCGTCTGGACAATCTTGTCTCCCATGAAGCCGAGCGCGTTCCAGCGCAGGTCATCCACGAGGAGGAAGACGAAGTTGGGGCGGGAAGGCTTGTCAGCGGCGAATGCATCCGCGTGAAAGCCCAGCAGTGCGGTGCAGAGAGCAAGAATGAGTTTCACGCGCACGAGAGAAGCAAGTGGCGAAAGGAAAAGCCAGCCGGGAAGGTGGTCGGGCGTGGATCACCAGTAAGTGCGCACGTCGGGGTCGGGCGCGGTGCCAGCAGGAAGGGAACTTTAGCCGGCAGGGAACTCGAAGAACTCCGAGTGGCCATCCCCGAAAGCGAGGTTGTAGCGGTTTCGTCCGCCGTAATTGTGCCATTGCCCTTGCAAAACATTTGCCGCCCGGTTTACGTGCCGGTTCGAGTCACCGAACAGAATCTTTTTCGAAACTGCCCTCGTGTAGTCGGTCGTCCGCACCGACAACGCCACCGTGGGGGCGGTCACCCGCTTAAACCACCATCGCCAGCACGATCTGCTTCGTGTTGTTTGTGCACTTGGTCTCGTGCGCCTTCATCTTCGCCTTGCTCAACGCGGGTAGAAGCATCCCCGCCAGGATCGCGATGATGGCGATGACCGCGAGCAGTTCGATGAGAGTGAATCCACCGCGCTGGGAATGCCGGACGGCTCTGCGGTTCATGCGGAGGATTTAGTGCGCCTCCCCCGCAGCGCGGGCAAGCGGGCATTTGCCCGGACGGGAGGGAACCCATGCCCGCCAACCTTCGCGATCCCGGCCCCTGAAACATGTAGCCGCCGAGGTGAGGAAGCGTATCTGTCCGAGCGCAGTTGCTTCCGCCTCCTGACCTCGGCGGTTACCAAGCTCACACCGCCAACGCCGCGGCCATGCGCGCCAGCACGCGGTCGCGGCCGAGGACTTCCATGAGGTGGTAGAGGCTCGGGCCGCTGGGCTTGCCGGTGCAGGCGAAGCGCGCGGGATGCACCAGCACGCCGTTCTTCACGCCGAGGGCTTTGGCGGTTTCCTTCAAGGTGGCTTCAAGGTTTGCAGCGGTGAACTCGGCGAGCCCGGCGTAGGCGTCGCGGAGTTTCTGCAAGCGCTCGCGGGCTTCCGGCGTCAGCGCGGCCTGCGCGTCGGCGTTGAGTTCCACTTTGTCCGTGAAGTAGAAGCCGCCGTAGGCCGGCAGCTCGGTGAGGATGCGGAGCTTGCCCATGCAGGTGTCCAGCGCGGCCTTCACGTAGGTGGTCGGGAACTGGTTCGTGTCCACGCCAGCGCGCGCAAGCGTGTGGACGGACAACTCGTAGAAGCGGTCGGGGGCCATCGCGCGGAGGTATTCGCCGTTCATCCACTTGAGCTTCTCATGGTCGAAGCGGGCGTTGTGCCGGAGGATTTGCGGCAGGTCGAAGTCGGCGATGAGCTGTTTTAACGGGATCACCTCGCGGCCGTCCTTGGGCGACCAGCCGAGGAGGCAGAGATAATTCAGCACGGCCTCGGGCGCGTAGCCGTTCTCCGTGTAGTAAGTGAGCGCCGCGCCGTCGTCGCGCTTGGACATCTTGGAGCCGTCGGCGTTTAGGATGAGCGGGATGTGCGCATACTTGGGCGGCTCGACGCCGAAGGCTTGGAAAAGCGCGACGTGCTTGGACGTGTTGCTCAAGTGGTCCTCACCACGGATGACGTGCGTGATGCCCATCTCGAGGTCGTCCACGACGTTGACGAAGTGGAACACCGGCGAGCCGTCCGAGCGCATGATGACGAAGTCCGGGTCCGCCTCCTCGCGGTCGGTGAGCGCGCGCGTCACGTCGCCGACGACGAGGTCGCGGATGAGCACCGGCTCGCGAGTCATGCGGAAGCGCACCGCGCCGTCCTTCTCGTAGGCCAGCCCGCGTGAGAGCAACGCCTCGACGCGGCGCGCGTAGTTCTCCTTGCGCTGCGATTGGAAGTAAGGCCCGCGGTCGCCCTTGCTGGGGCCGGTGGCATCGGCGGTGAGCGGGCCTTCGTCCCAGTCCATGCCCAGCCAGCGCAGGCCGTCGAGGATGACGTTCACCGCCTCCTGCGAGTTGCGTGCGGCGTCGGTGTCCTCGACGCGCAGGATGAACGTGCCGCCGGTGTGGCGTGCGTAAAGCCAGTTGAAGAGGGCCGTGCGCCCGCCGCCGATGTGCAGGTAGCCGGTGGGACTGGGGGCAAAACGGACGCGGACGCTCATGGAGTTCGGGGTGGTGGTTGGACGGACTTCGCTCAAATCGTGCGTCGAGCGTAGCGCCGCAGGAGACTTGGACGCAAGCGGAGGAGCCGCACGCAGAGGACGCGAAGGAGGCAAAGCAAGATGGAGAGCAGATGGATTCCAACTCAACGGCATCGCCAGCCAACACGATGTTGTGAAATCCCAGTCGGCTTTGCGCCCTTTGCGTCCATGGCGTGAGACATGACTCCGTGCAGGAAGTTGTTGTCCGGTCCTGCGCAATTCGAGCCTGCGGTGGAATTCGTTCTTGAATCACTCTTCGCCTTGCTGCGAAATGGCCGGGCGGATTTTCTCGTATGACGCTCGCGGACATTCTTCGGAAAGAGCAAATCGTTCCCGATTTGAAGGCCACCAACCGTTGGGAGGCCATTGACGAGCTGCTCGACCTCCTCGTCCAGTGCGGCAAGATCAAGCCCGAGCACCGCGAGGCCATCGCCGCCGTCGTGCGCAAGCGCGAGAACTCCATGAGCACCGGCATCGGCTTCGGCATCGGCATCCCGCACGCCAGCACCGACCTCATCCCGGAGGTCATCGGTGCGTTCGGGCGCAGCACCAAGGGGATCAACTTTGACGCGCTCGACAACCAGCCGGTCAAGCTCGTCATGCTCTTCCTCGTGCCGCAAGGCCAGTTCCAGAAGCACCTCCACACGCTGGCGAACATCGCAAAGATTCTGCACAACAAAGATTTTCGCGCCGCCCTCGAAGCCGCCCCCGACGCCGACGCGATGTTCGCCACCATCGCCGAGCAAGCGCCCAAGAAGTAGCCCCGCCCAGAGTAGGTGACGACGTCAGGAGCCTCTGACTGGAAGCAGTCTCCTGTCCGGTGGATCGCACCACCCGCCCGCGCCAACGACACCCCCGCGCCAGCGACTTGCAGTCCCCGCCCGTTCTCTCCACACTCCGCCCGTCGCACAAATCAATCGCCCATAAACGCACCGCCATGCCGAAAGTTTCCGCCAACCCCTTCTCCCTCGCCGGACGCGTCGCCCTCGTCACTGGCAGCAGCACCGGTCTAGGCAAGGCCATGGCCATCGCGCTCGGCAAGGCCGGGGCGAAGGTCGCGCTGAACTACGCCAACAACACCGCCCGCGCCAAAAAGTCCTTCGCCGAGTTCCAAGCTCTCGGCCTCACCGGCGCGCTCTTCAAGGCCGATGTGACCAGCGAGGCGGACGTTGCGAAGATGCACCGCGCCATCAGCAAGCAACTCGGCCCGGTGGACATCATCGTCCTCAACGCCACCTGCGAGCAGCCGCAGAAGCCCATCGAGGACTACGACTGGGCGTTCTACCAGCGGATGATTGATTTCTTCATCAAAAGCCCGTTCCTCCTCACGCGCGCGTGCCTGCCGCACATGAAGGCGCAGCGCTGGGGCCGCATCATCAACATCGGCTCCGAGGTTGTCGCGCGCGGCGTGCCGAACTTCACAGCCTACGTCGCGGCCAAGGGCGGGCAGAACGGCTTCCACCGCAGCCTCGCGGGCGAACTGGCCCCGCACGGCATCACGGTGAACATGATTGCGCCCGGCTGGATTCCCGTGGAGCGCCACGAGCAGGATCCGCAGGCGCTCAAGGATGGCTACCGCGCCCTCATCCCCGTCAACCGCTGGGGCATCCCCTCCGACCTCGACGGCTCGGTGGTCTTCCTCGCGAGCGAGGCGTCGTCCTTCGTCACCGGGCAGACGCTCCACGTGAACGGCGGGCTGACGGTGTGCTAACTCGAATGTCCAATCCGCAATGCCTCAATGCCTAATGAATGACCAAGACCCAATTTCCAGTGGGCGAAGGCAACGATCTGGCAGCGGTGCCACGCCAGCGTCGGCATTAAGTCATTGGCTATTGGTCATTCATTGGCCATTGCAAATTAGTCATTGGTGATCCTCCGCTCATTTTACAAATCATGAACAAAAACCTCATCATCCTCCCCACCGTCGCCGCGCTATTGATCGGCCTAACCGCTTGCAACAAGCCCGCTGACCCCGCTGCCAAGCCGGGCGGCGACGCCTCGGCCAAGACCGGCAAGAAACAGAAAATCGCCTTCGTCTCCAACGGCGTCGCGTCGTTCTGGACCATCGCCGCTGCGGGCGTGAAGGCCGCCGGCGAGAAACTCGGCGTGGACGCGCAGACGCTCATGCCCGTCGAGGGCATCGGCGACCAGAAGCGGATGATTGAGGACCTGCTCACCAAGGGCGTGGATGGCATCGCCGTCAGCCCGATTGACCCGGCGAACCAGACCGACCTGCTCAACACCGCCGCCAAGCGCGCCAAGCTCATCACCCACGACTCCGACGCGCCCAACGCCGACCGCCTCGTTTACATCGGCATGGACAACTACAAGGCTGGCCGGATGTGCGGCGACCTCGTGCGCGAGGCCATGCCCAAGGGCGGCACGGTCATGATTTTCATCGGCCGCATGGAGCAGGACAACGCCAAGCGCCGCCGCCAGGGCACGATTGACGCCATCCTTGGCCGGCCCGAGAACCCGAGCAACTTCGACCCCGCCGACAAGGTGCTCGAAGGCGGCGGCTTCAAAATCCTCGGCACGCTCACCGACCAGTTTGACCAGGCCAAGGGCAAGGCCAACGCCGAGGACACGCTCGCGAAGTATCCCGACATCGGCGGCATGGTGGGCCTCTTCGCCTACAACCCGCCGCTCATGCTCGAGGCGCTTCAGCAGGCCGGCAAGCTGGGCAAGGTCAAGGTCATCGCCTTCGACGAGGCGGACGCGACGCTCGCGGGCATCCAGAAAGGCACCGTCCACGGCACCGTGGTGCAGAACCCCTACATGTATGGCTACAAGTCCGTCGAGGTGCTGAACGAGATTCTCAAGGGCAACGCCGCCGTGGTGCCCGCGAGCAAGTTCATCGACATCCCGGCCCGGCAGATTCGGAAGGAGAACGTGGACGAGTTCTGGACCGACCTGAAGGCGAAGGTGGGAGGGAAGTGATGGGAATGGCGAATCTGTGAACGCGAACGCCACTGCCAAAGCTGGCTCGCCACCGAATCTGCGTCGGGTGTGTGGGAATACGCTGGTTGGCAAATCCGGCCGTTCCCCCTCACCCCGGCCCTCTCCCTCCGGGAGAGGGGTAAAGTCAGCCAGTGCTCGAAGTTCCGTGGCGTCCCTGTCGGCAGAAGACGGACTGCGTTTCTCCCTCTCCCAGCGGGAGAGGGCTGGGGTGAGGGAGAACGCGTCCATCAACCAAAGGCTGCCGCTCTTCACCGCCCTCGCTTGCTTGGCCTTTGCTCTCTTCGCCCCGCCCCTCTCCGCCTACGCCCAGCGCCAGGTCCTCTTTCCGCCCGCCGAAGGCAAGCCGCCCGCGCCCGCCAAGGCCCCGCCCAAGACCCAGACCGGCGGCGAGGAGACCGATGTCATCCCCGACCCCGGCCCCACGATGCGCAAGACGCAGGAGCGCACGCCGCCCCCGCCCACCACGCTCACCGTCATGTATAAGGTGGAATATGGCGAGAAGCTCAAATACGTCCACCCCGACGGCACCGTGCAAATCTTCGAGCAATGGCAGAGCTACCCCGGCGACGCCCAGAAGCTCATCGTCGCCAGCAACGAGCGCCTCGCTGACGGCAACAATTACCAATACGCCACCAAGCCCCTCTCCAGCCCCGGCTTCGACCCCGTGGACATCCCGATTCTCTACATGACGGGCGACTACGACTTCACCCTGACGCCCGCCGAGGTCGAGAACCTCCGCAAGTTCCTCACCGCTGGCGGCACCATCCTCTTCAACGCCGCGCGCGGCATGGACGAATTCTCCCTCGCCGTCGCGCGCGAGATGCGAAAGGTCTTTCCGCAAAAGCAATTCATGCGGCTGCCGCTCGACCATCCCGTCTTCAACTCCCGCTACCGCATCCAGCAGGTGATGACGCTGGTCAACGGCGTGCAGTTCCAGCAACCGCCCGAGATTTACTCCATGGACATCGGCACGCGCGCCGCCGTGCTGCTCGTGCCCACGGGCTTGGGCGCGGCGTGGAGCAGCGCCAAGTATCATCCCGCCGGCAAGCACATCACCGGCGAGACTGCCTGGCGGCTGGGCGTGAACCTCGTCGCCTACGTCCTCGGCAGCACCGAGTATGGCCGCTTCCTCGCGCAGCAGTTCCCGCTCTACGACGGCCAGTCGCGCCCCGGCGACGTCTTTCGCCACGCCACCGTGATGTATCGCGGGAGCTGGGACCTGCACCCCGGCCTGCACAACAGCATCGCCATCGGCCTCAACGACAACACGAAGATTGACGTGGACTACGCGCCCCACCGCATCGCGCTCGACGACTCGCAGCTCGGCAATTACCCGCTGCTCTTCATGACCGGGCACTACGACTTCGAGCTGACCTCCAAGGAAATAGAGGGCCTGCGCCGCTACCTCGAACGCGGTGGGATGCTCGTCGCCAGCGCGGGAGCGGGGCTGAAGCCGTTCGATGCCGCGTTCCGGCGCGAGCTGAAAAAAGTCTTCGGCAAGAACGAGCTGCTGAAGCTCCCGCCCACGCACCCCATCTTCACCGCCGGCTGGAATCCGCTGGAGAAAGTCACCTTCACCGCGCCCGCGCTGCGCGACGACCCGGCGCTGGAACGCCCCGAGTTCCACGGCCTCTTCCTCGACCAGCGGCTGGCGGTGCTCTACACGCCCTTCGATTTCCAGAGCGCGCTCAACCGCGAGTCCAATGCCTACGCCAAGGGCCTCGAACCCACCGACGCCCTGCGCGTGGCGCTGAACGTCATCACCTACGCGCTGAGTCATTGAAGGCCAATTCGCAAACCAGTTGCGTGGGCAGCGCCAATCCCAAGGGGATTGCGTCCTCCAGCCCAGGGTTGCGAGACACGAGCTACCCTGAGTTCACGTCGGCATGGATTTCAACCCCAACGGGGTTGCGGCTCTGGCGGCGCACCGGCCACAACCCCGTTGGGGTTGGCGGCTGGGAGCATTCGTTTCCCCAGGGTAGCTCGTGCCTCGCAACCCTGGGCTGGAGGCCGCAGCCCCGTTGGGGCTGGCACTGGCGGTTGCTCCTCTCATTAGCACCCGGCTTCAGCCGGGTGTCTTCCGGCGTGGTGAGGCCCAGCCGTTTCAACGGCTTCGGCGTCGCTCCTTTGCGTCACGACCCGGACGGGAAACCGCTGAAGCGGTTGGGTCTCTCTGTGTCGCCAAACACCCGGCTGAAGCCGGGTGCTAATGCGAGGGGGCCGAAACATTGTTGCCGCGCCCACCTTCCCTGACCGCCCCGCATTCATTACTCCACCACTCCCTCACTCCGTCCCATTCCCCCATGAGCGAACCCATCGAACAGAAAATCCAAAAACTAAACCGTTGCCACGACGAGATGCTCGCCGAGTTGGGCAAGGTCGTCGTCGGCCAGCGGGAGGTGCTGGAACAGCTCCTCACCACCATCTTCGCCGGCGGCCACAACCTCCTCGAAGGCGTGCCCGGCTTGGCCAAGACGCTGATGATCAGCACGCTCTCCCGCGTGCTGGCGCTCCAGTTCAAGCGCATTCAGTTCACGCCCGACCTCATGCCCTCGGACATCGTTGGCACCAACGTCATCGAGGAGAATCACGAGACCGGCAAGCGCGAGATCGTCTTCGTGCGCGGCCCCATTTTCAGCAACATCGTCCTCGCCGACGAAATCAACCGCACACCGCCCAAGACGCAGGCCGCGCTGCTCCAGGCCAGGCAGGAGCGCGAGGTCACCGCCGGCGGCCAGACGTGG
>SXGS01777755.1_pt1 | contig 26447 bp, 18 predicted proteins | sample 3174681 | NCBI WGS metagenome assembly SXGS01 (sample SAMN11356861, study PRJNA531348) | freshwater metagenome | isolation source: freshwater sample F1-80 | place: China: Fuxian Lake, Yuxi | collected 2017-12-25 | reverse complement strand
TGGCTATACCACCATTCCACGCAACCCCTCGCACGGTCTTGCAATCATTCGCAAATCGGGTAGGTTTCGCGTACCTACCACTTGCTGAATAAGTTAGGGCGAATTCTCCCCCCTTCAAAACTCCGTCTACGGAACCGAAGGGACTGACGCAGTTTAAGGATGATGCCACGGCACATCGCGGTGAGTTTGTCAGCTTCGTGCTGGAGGCAATCTGTGGCTTTGCTCGGCCGTTGGGCGAGTGGTATCGAGGCGCGGATGTCAAAACTCAGTGGTCCCGAAAGGCCATTACGGGCGAGTCGATTCGTCCTCGCCATTTGTGGATCGGCAAGAATGGAGCCACGTTGCCGGTCTTTGTCGATGACCAGCATCGCCTCGGCGTCGGCAAGGGACGTCGCATCGTCAGTCATGTGCTCGGCTGGCTGCGGCAGGGCAAGGAACAACTGGCGGTCATCACCAATGGGCAAGAATGGCGGTTGGTGTTTGCCGGACTCGATTACGAAGCATTCTGCCAATGGGACGTTGATAGCTGGTTTGCCGAGGGCCGCGCCTCGCCGGAACTCAATGGCCTCCGAGCGCTCATTGCTCCTGCCCTGTGGACTCCGGCGAAGGAAGGCGAAGCGTGCCCGTTGCTGGAGGCGATCAATAACAGCCGTAAGGGCCAGGCCGATCTCTCGCAAATCCTTGGCGAGCGTGTCCGTCAGGCGGCCGAGTTGCTGATCCAGGCCCACACGCCGGCACTGAAAGAGCATATTGACGGATTGGCGTCGCAAGACATTTACCGCGCCGCCGTGCGCATGATCATGCGGCTGGTTGTCGTCCTCTTCGCCGAGAGTCGCGAAGGGTTGCTAGTCCGTGACAATCCGGTCTTCCACACCGCCTACAGTCTGCAAGGTCTTCGCGAGCAACTGGAGCGGATCAGCAATTACAAACTGGTCAGCGGCGTTGGAGCCTATCCGCGCATTCTGGGGCTGCTGCAACTGATCTATCAGGGTTCCAGCCATCCCGCGCTGCTGGTGCCTGCCTACGGTGGAGAGCTGTTCGCGCCAGGACGGGCTGACGATGCCGACGGCATGAAGCGTGCGCTGCATTTGTTCGAGACCGCCTGCTTCGGTGAGCACGCCGCGGTTGTCATGACCGACTTCCATGTCCGCCAGATTCTCGAACTGCTCACTCGCACCAAGGTCAAGATTCGGCAGGGCCGCGCCACCTTGCTCGTTCCCGCGCCGGTCGATTTCTCCAGCCTTGATAGCGAGTACATCGGCATCCTCTACGAAGGGTTGCTCGATTTTGAATTGCGGTGCGCCGTGCAAGACGAGCCGATCGTCTTCCTCGCCGTCGGAAACCAGCCCGCCTTACCGTTGACGACGCTGCTGGCGATGGACGACCGCGCGATCAAGAACCTATTGGAGAAGCTCAAGGACACGTCTTCCGGCGACGACGAAGAGGAGTCAGAAGACGGCGAAAGAGACGACGCCGACGAGACGGTCGATCAGGAGGAGACTGCCGAGTCGGAGGATGAGACCAACGAGGACGAGTCCCAAGTGGCCGAGGAATCCGAGGGGATTGATCCGGCCGCAGAACCGGCTGCTGACGATCCCCGTTTTTCGCTGCGGCAGCGCGCGGAAGAGTGGGCTTTGCGCGCCTGCCGCGTGGGCAGCCTGGTGACCAGGCCGCGCGGCCGGAGCACTCCGGAAACGCAGATGCGGTACGAACGCGCGCTGGCCAGCAAAGCCCGCCAGCTTGTGGTCAAGGTGGTCCTGCCGGGTGAGTGGTATCTCGTTCGCTGGGGTGGCACGCGCAAAGGGTCTGGCACATTTTATACTCGCCCGCAACTCGCGATCCCGACGGTCCATCGCACGCTGCGGCCGCTGGCCTACGATCCGCCGCTGGGTGCCGATGGCCAGCCGGACTTCGGCGCTCCCGCCAAATCCTGGACACCCAAAAAGCCCGAGGACATTCTGCGTCTCAAGGTTTGTGATCCGGCCTGTGGGTCCGGTTCGTTCCCGCTCTCCGCGCTCCGTTTCCTCACCAACGCGCTCTATGAATCGCTGGTGTTTCATGGCCGCATCCATGACCACGGTGGCCGCGCGGTGCTCGATCTGATCTACGACGAGACCACTCACAAAACGCTCTCCAGCGAGGCACTCCCTTGCCGCCCCGACGACGACGACTTCGAGCCGCGGACTCTCGCCATCCTTCGCCGCTATGTGGTTGAACGCTGCATCTACGGCGTCGATCTTGATCCGTTGGCCGTCGAGCTGTGCCGCTTGTCGCTCTGGATCGAGACGATGGACCGCTCGCTCCCGCTCACGTTCCTGAATCACAAGATCAAGTGCGGCAACAGCCTCATCGGCGCTTGGTTTGATCAATTCATGCACTACCCGGTGATGGCTTGGGAGCGGGAAGGGGGCGACAAGAATCATTCGAATGGCGTTCACTTTCCCAAAGAAGGCTGGACCAAAGCCATCAAGGCGTTCAAGGCACTGGTCAAGCCAGATCTGATTGCCTTCATTGATGGCGGCCGGCTGATTTACTCAGTCGATCTGACCACCGTGCGCACCGGCCACGATGCCGCCGAGTCCGCGCTGGCGGAAATCCACAATCTGGGAATCGCTCAAGTCGAGCAGCGGGCGGCGCGGTATGAAGCACTCGTGGCCAGCGCCGAGTTCCAGCAGCTCAAGGCCGCATTCGACCTGTGGTGCGCGTTGTGGTTCTGGCCAGCCGACAAGCTCGACCACGCGCCGCTCCCCACGCAATTCGCCGCTGGTGCGATCGACGACGAAGCACACCAGATCGCCCAACATGTCTCTCAACTACATCGCTTCTTTCACTGGGAGCTGGAATTCCCAGATGTTTTCAATATCGCTTCGCATGGATTCGACGCCGTCCTTGGCAATCCTCCTTGGGAAACATTGCAGCCCAGCAGCAAAGAATTCTTTTCCGCCGTCGATCCACTCTATCGCAGTTATGGCAAGCAGGAGGCATTGGCGAAACAGACGGAGTACTTCCATCGCGACGCGAACATTGAGCGGAACTGGCTCACTTACAAGGCGTCGTTCAAAGCCATCGGGGAATGGGTTAAGTACGCTGGCTTTCCATTTGGAGACTGCGTGCATACGGACAACCAAGGCAAGGATTCGCACGACTTCAACATCGGCGACGGGGGGCGTAACAGCTTTGCTACTTCGCAGCGCCGTCACATTCGTTGGAAGCAGAAGCGAGAAGAGTCTACCGGGTACGCAGACGCCGACCACAGCTTCCGGCACCAAGGATCTGGCAAGGCTTACACATTCAAGATGTTTGCGGAACATTCCCACATGTTGCTTGCCGATCATGGTCGTCTAGGCTTGATCGTCCCATCTGGCCTCTACAGCGATGATGGCTGCGGACAGTTACGCGCGCTCTTGATAAACCACTGCAATTGGGAATGGATCTTTAGCTTTACGAATACCCAAAAGAACGGTGGCAAGATATTCGACATCCACCCCTCGTATAAATTCAATCCGGTGATCATCGCCAAAGGAGGCCAGACCAAGGCAATCCGCACTGCCTTCATGCGACGAGATTTGGCCGATTGGGAACAGGGGGAAAAGTTCGCTACCGACTACTCCCGCGCGCAGGTTGTGCAGTTCTCGCCCAACAGCCGAGCGATTCTGGAAATCCAGTCCCCGCGTGACCTGGAAGTGCTCACCGAGATCTATGCCAACAGCGTGCTACTGGGGGGCCACCAGAAGCACGACTGGGGAATTAAGTTTGCCCAGGGCGATTTCAATATGACCAGCGACTCGAAACTTTTCCCATCGCGGACGAAGTGGGAGGAGTGGGGTTACAGACCTGACGAGTACAGCCGTTGGATTAAGGGGCCGTGGAAGCCGATCGAGCAACTCTACGATGAGTTGCGCGTGGTGCCTCTCACCGAAGGCGAGCGACGTCTGGCGCAACCGCCCTACGATAAATTGCCAATACCACGAGCAGATATTCCAGCAGGCATCATTTTGTCTCGGGAGGCGAACGCTTGGCTCCGAGAGGACGAGATACCCGACGTAACTTTCACAGATGCGAGCGGACGGGCACTTAAAACGACAATCACGAATGAAGAGGGAGAAGAAGAGGAGATTGAGATTACCGGGCCGGCCATCTCGATGCCGCTATACCAAGGCATCATGATGAATCAATTGATCGCCAATCGAGCAGCCTTCGGTTTGCAAGCAGCTACCAAATGGACGTTGCTGGATGAGTTCTCTCCTCGCATCTCACCAAAGTTCGCGATCGGCCGTGTAGTCGCGATGAACTATACTCCAGGCTGCCTTAATCCAAAGTATCTTTTGCGGACCATTGCGCGCACGACCGATACCCGAACTATTATTGGTACACCGGCATTCGGGCTCCCTGCCGGCCACAGCCTACTGGTTCTGAGCATGCCAACTAGCTCGCTCGGCATCTGGTCGCTCGGCGGATTCCTAAGCAGTTTCGTTTATGACTGGCAAATGCGGAAACGCATCGCGGGCACCAATGTCAGCCAATTCTTTCTGGTTGAATCGGCCGTCCCAAGCCAAGCCCAAGCTGGCGCGTTTTTGGCTTTAACATCGGTATCAGCCGCTGCACCGTCATGGAATGTCGCGGACACCTGGCTGCGACTCAAGCAGTCGACAGAAGGCTTGAGCCGCCACGCGCTTCAACGGAGATGGGCGATTAGGCATGCAAAACGCATCGAGGCGATTGTTGCCACAAATGCGATCGCGTTCGCAATCCTCGGTGTGAGCAGCGCTGACGTTAGCACGATTCTCGCTGACTGCGACCTGCCGCAAGAGACTCTGCGATCAAGCTATCGTGACCTCGATTTAGTCGGGTTCTGGCGAGTCGATAAGAAATTGCTTCCAGAGCATCGGTCCACAGTCCTTTCCCTCGTTGCTTTCCACGAACTGCAAAAAAACATCGCGGCGTGTGGCGGGGACGTGGCTAAGGGCATCGAGGCGTTTTGCGACCAGAACGATGGCGAGGGCTGGATGCTGCCGGAAACGCTTCGGCTTGCTGACTATGACTTGGGACACGACGAACGGGCAAAGCAGCAGCAGCCTGTGCGGGAATGCTTCGGCCCTCGGCTCTACGATTGGCAACTCGCCCAAACGCCGGAAGAATCCTGGCGTGAATGCCACCTCCACGCTCGCAACCTCCTTGGCGAGGCCGGCTACGAGTTGCTACTCGATGAGCTTGAAGGTCGAACCCCACCGGTTGAATCGTCGGCTGCAACGACAACCAGTTCAAAAAAAAGCGGCGCAAACGGGCAACGAACGCTCTTTGAAACCGAGCCCCTCTCGTTGTTCCCAGAGTGAGCATTTACAAAAACGAAGCATGGTGCATCACAATGAATGAAAAGCGGACGGAAAAACATGAACACGCACGCAACTCGCTGCCGGAAGAATTGAAGCCAATCTTCGATGACTTTGTCGGCGACTACAAATTCTATGCGACCAAACGCTGCGGCTCACCATTTGTCTCATACATCATCCTCGCCGACATGATTCGTGCGGGCTGGCGACTAGCGGCTGAACCCGTTGAAGAGATTGCGGCGAAGCAGGACGGTGGCTCGACAGTGTCAGCGAACACAAACAACTAACTGGCGGAACGCGCATCATGGCGATCAAGAAAAAAATCGCGGCGTGTAATGGCGATGTGAAGCAGGCCATCGAGGCGTTCTGCTCGCAGAACGACGGCGAGGGCTGGCTGCTCCCCGAAACGCTCCGCCTGTCCGACTACGGCCTGGGCCACGACGACCGCGCCCGCGAACCCCAACCCGTCCGAGCCTGCTTCGGCCCCCGCTTCTACGACTGGCAACTCGCCCAATCCCCGGAAGAATCCTGGCGCGAATGCCACCTCCACGCCCGCAACCTCCTCGGCCCAGATGGCTATCAAGTCCTGCTCGATGAACTGGCCGGGAAAGAGGTGGCCGGTGGTCGGTGTGTGGTGGATGGTGAAGACAAACCGGACTCTCCAACCACCGACAAGCAAGGGCAGAAACTTCTGTTCGACACCGAACCGCCTCGGCTGTTCTGACCTGGCAACGAACGGCGTCACTGCTTATGAACGCTGAGAAGTCCACCAAACTCGCTAGGCGAAAAGTTATGATCGAAAACGAAGCTCAGTACCACCAAACGCGCCAGCAACTGGAATTGATGAACCGGTCGCTCGACGAATTGCGCGGGCAGGTGCTCCCCAAGAACCCACAACTTTTTGCGGTCATGGCCGAAGGGCCGTTGGATTACGTTCGCCAGTTCCAGCACGATTTGGCGGAGTATGCCGCGACCCGCGATCAATGACACATGGTTGGTCTAATTCATTGGTTCTGCGGAGTTTGACGATCGCCGCACACGAACGCCGTGATAAACGGCTTGACTCATTTGTTGTGGATTTGTAAACGCCCCCTCCCTGCGTGTTAGACTGGTGCCGTGTCACGCATCGGAAACGTCATCTGCCCAACTCTCCGAGTCATTCCATGAGCTTGTCTGAAAAACTCTCGCGACGGATCGAATTGTTCCGCGATGAAGTCGAGCAATGGCAGGACGCGCATGCCGAGGCGATGGCTTGCTATGAACTTCAAGAGGCGATCACGTTTGGTCTGTGGTTGCACCAACAGATCAACGCGGGTGAAGCCCAGTGGTATGCCGCCGTGGACGCCGGACAGACTCCCTACAGCGAAACAGAAGAGACGGCCATCGCCAAGCTGTATACATTGTGGTTGCTCCCCAGCGATCGGCTCTTACGCGGAATCGAACGATTTGAGCACGCTGAGTTTCATGTGGACGGAGCGACGGAGTTCCGCGAAGCGGTTGAGCAGGCTCAATCCTGTGCGTGGCGCGGCGATGCGTCGCCAGACACGCGGCAGCGCATCGAATCCATGACCTCGGAGCAGTGGGAAACGCTCGCCAAGCGATATCCTCCACCGGCGAGTTGGTACGAAGAACCGGAGATTCCCGCACCCTGAGAGGATGCCGGTCATGGAAATCTCCGCTGGTCGCATCGTTTGGGCTCCCGTGCTCGATCCCAACGAAAAGAATCTCAAGGTGCGCCCCTTGGTCGTTGTGGAAGCTCCGAAAGAAGATCGTTTTGCCGCCGTCGCCGTCACCACCAGCATTGAACCGTTCGACGAGCAAACTTGTGTGCGACTCCCTTGGCACCGCGACGAGCATCCACGAACAAAACTCAGGTCCAAGTGCATTGCCCGCTGCGATTGGGTCGTCCGGCTGAACGTCGCGGACATCAGTCACACCGGGGGGACGGTGCCGGAATTCATTTTGAACGCCATCTTTGACCGACTGCCGAAAGAAATGTAATGCGTTCCGAAGCGTTGAATTGATTCGCTGTTTGGTTGCGGTTCGGAGTTCGCAATCTGACACTGGTTGCTCACGGCTGTCCGACTGACCGGACTTCAGGAGCATCCGTATGGCAATCAACCCGATTGTTTACACCGAGAAGATTGTACGCAGCTTTCTGAAGTATCAGCTCTCGGCGTATCCGTTCGCCGATCCACGCCTGCACTCGCAGATGCGCGAGCTGCTCTCGGTGGACAAGGTGCGTCGCACGCCATTGCTCCACGGCCCGTACATCAGCCTCTCGCGTGGGTTTCGCGAAGGAGCGTCGATCCAGCAATTGATCGACGACGGTGTTTTTCATCCGCACTTGCGCCAGATCATCCCGGCGGGGATCACGAACTTGTACGGGCACCAAGAACGGGCCGTGCGCGGAGTCCACGCTGGCCAGACCACGCTCGTCAGCACCGGCACCGGTTCGGGCAAGACCGAGTGCTTTCTCTATCCCATCATCAGCAAGTGCCTGCAACTCAAGGATGAGCACGCACCGGCAGGCATCACCGCAGTCATCGTTTATCCAATGAACGCGCTCGCCGAGGACCAGTTAGACCGCTTGCGCGGACTTCTGGCCGGCAGCGGCATCTCGTTCGGCATGTATGTCGGCAAGACCGAGAACAACGAACGCGATGTGGCCGGACACCGCATGCCAGCCGGCAGCAGCAAGGCTGACTACGAGGCCGTGCTCAAGACCTTTCGCGACGCGGGACGCCCCGATGCCGTACATCCGCTGGAAGAAGCCTGTTCTCGCGAACGAATGCGAACACCCGGCAGTCAGCCGCGCATCTTGCTGACGAACGTCAAACAACTCGAACTGCTGCTCACACGACAGGTGGACGTGGATTTGTTTGCCGATGCCAGGCTCGATTTCCTGGTGTTCGACGAAGCCCACACCTTTACGGGCACCAACGGTGCCGAGACCGCCTGCCTGATTCGCCGCCTGCGCAAGTTTTGCGGCAAGGATGCCAACCAAACCACCTGTGTGGCGACCTCCGCGACCATCGTCGACGAACAAGACCCCGATGCCGCGCGCAACTTTGCCTCGCGGTTCTTCGGCGTGCCAAGCGCGGCGGTGATGACCGTTCACGAGGAATATCAGGTCGATACCTGGTCGCCCAACTTCACTCCTCCCACGCCCACGATCGAACCTCGCGAGTTGCTCGATAAGGCGTTAGCGGCTGTCGATGCGGAAGACGCCGATGCACCGATCCGCGATCTGTACCAGCACCTGGTCGGCAAGCCTCTGCCAAGCGGGGACTGGAAAGGATCACTCTTTGAGGCCCTGCGGGAGAATCAGGTCGCCGCCAAAATCCATGTCGCACTGTTTCGCCCCCGTGAATTGTATTTGCTCCTGGGCGAGCTCGAAAAAACCGTGGGACGACAAGTCGCCGAAGAAGAGCTGCTGGCCTATTTGACCTTGGGGGCAGCATCGCTGAAAAACGGACGCCCGCTGCTGCGCCCCGTCGTGCATGGATTCATTCGCGGCATCAGCGGAGCCGTGGTCACGTTTCCCACCGACAACGAGCCTAAGCTCTGGCTCAGCAGCGAAGATGAATTGACTCGCAATCCCAATGCAGACCTCGCTTGGCGACCGAGGGTATTTACCTGCACGACTTGTGGCCAGCATTATTACGCGACTCACCTGAAGGACTTTCAGTTCACGAAATCGAAACCCGACGGAGGTCAGTTGGCTGATGGCGGCAGTGCCTATTGGGAAGCGCTCGATCCGAAAAATGGAGGTAAACGCGCGGTCCTGGTCGATCAGATCATCAGCCAGGAAGACGATGAAGACCTTGAAGAGGGAGAGCGGACTCATCCTCTGCACTTCTGCCGGCACTGCGGATCGGCGGCTCCCAACGAGTTCAGTCGCTGTTTCGGCTGCGGTTCCACCAGCACGCCGGTGAAGCTGTACGCCATCAAAGATTCGGCGAAGCAGCCCGGTAATCTGAGTAGCTGCCTCTCCTGTGGTGCGCGTGGCAAACGGATGGGTCGACGGTTTCGCGAGCCGATTCGTGAAGTGCGTGCCGTCAATGTGTCCGATGTGCATGTGCTCGCTCAAGACATGGTGCATCATGCGGAGCGTAAGCGCTTGCTGGTCTTTGCCGACAATCGCCAAGACGCGGCGTTTCAGGCCGGCTGGATGAAAGACCACGCGCGCCGGTTCCGCCTGCGCAGCCTGATGGCCGACGCGATGAAAGGCGCGTCCGTCAACATCGGCGACATGACGATGAAAATCAGTCAGGAGCTGGAGCAAAACGATGTGCTCTCGCGTGCTCTGATTCCGGAAGTCTGGCGGGCCGTGCCGAAGGAAGGCACCGGCGGCATGCACGAAGACGAACGGCTGCACTTTCTGCGCATTCAAGTGCTGCGCGAAGTGACGATGGCGGCCAATCAGCAGATCGGCCTCGAACCGTGGGGACGGATGAAGGTGACCTATCGTGGCCTGGATGCGTCGGCGCGTTTCGTGCAAACGTGGTCGCTCAAGCTAAAGATCCCTCCTGAGGACTTGCTCGCAGGAATCGCAGCGTTACTGGATCACTTGCGACGCCGACGGCTGCTGTACGACTCACGCCGCGCCATCTTTTCTCGTTATTGGAATGAAGGAGATCGCGAGATTCAGCGCGGCTACCTGCCAGTGCTACCAGGCCCCCAGGGAATGAAACTCCGCGCGGCACCGGACGATGACAAGGCCCGCGTGTTTCAGTGGATCGGTACGCGCAGCACACTCGTGCAACAGATCGCCAAGAAATGGGGGGTTCTCAACGACGATGTCCCAGAGTTTCTCGAAGGCTTGTGGCAATACCTGACCAGTCCGGACATCGGATTGCTGACGGCCGTGACGCTCAGGGGCAGCAAAGATCGGGCACTTCCGAATTGCAGCGGCGTGTACCAAATCGATTCCGCCAAGCTGCTCTTGAGCGAGAATCACGGGTATCACCGGTGCAAGCGATGTCGTCGCAAAGTCATGCGGCGCACGCCAGGCAACAAGTGCCTGGCGTGGCAATGTGATGGGGAGTTGGAGTTCATCGGCGAGGATCCCGACAACTACAACTTGCAGTTGCTCGATGAACGCTACGAGATGCTGCGACCTGAAGAGCACACAGCGATGGTGCCACAAGAGCACCGCGAACGAATCGAGAACTGGTTCAAGGGAAGCGGAGACGCAGTCAACACGCTGGTCTGCACGCAAACGTTGGAACTAGGAGTCGACATCGGCGCATTGGATTCGGTCCTGTTGCGCAACGTGCCTCCGCTTCCTGCCAATTACTGGCAACGCGCCGGTCGGGCCGGCCGAAGGCATCGGATGGCGGTCACTTTGGCGTATTGTCGGCCGACATCGCATGATCGTGCTTACTTCAACGACCCGCCCAAAATGCTGGGCGGACGAGTCGATCCACCGGCCTTCAACCTGCGAAATGACGTCATGGTGGCTAAGCATGTGCATGCCGCGATCATCACTCAATTCAATCAGTTGGCTCGCGATACGTCCTTGCCTCCAGAAACTCGTGACGCAGTTCGCACGACGTTGGCGACAATGTTTCCTGGACGCATCTCTTTGTATTTGTTCGAGACGAACGGGCAGCTACGAACAACTCCCTTCAGCGTGACACCACTCATGCAACTCATCATTCGTCACCGAGCCGACCTGCTGGCGTATGTCAAAGAGATCTTTCAACAGGGATGGCCTGCCATTGATGCTGAGGTGGCGACGGAGCAGGCACTGGAGAGACACATCGACCAGATGGCTGTTGAATTGGAAGGAGTGCTGAAGCGACTGCGGCGACGCCTTTTGTGGGCGTTTCGAGAGGTCCAGAGATTGAACAAAGTGCGCGAGCAGCAGGCCACGCTCGAACAGGAAGACGAGGCTCACTTCCGGCGTTGCGATCGGCTGATCAAGAAGCTCAAGGGCGTTCAATCCAAAAAGCGACGTGAGGCCGAAGGTGTGGATGACATCAATACCTTCGGAGTCCTGGCCGCCGAAGGATTTTTGCCCGGCTACGGTCTGGATACTGGCTCCGTGGTCGCGATGGCGGAGGTTCCCTACTGGCAATTGGGGAGTATGGATTTTGACCTGCCCCGTCCGTCGAGCATCGCGCTTCGCGAATATGTGCCGGGAAATTTAATTTACGCCAACGGTCATCGGTTCGTTGCGCGTCGTTTTCATCGTGACGTGGAAGGCGAGCAAGGCGAAATGCCGTTGTTCGAGGTCAACATTGACCGGGAAGCTGTGAGCGAAACCAGCGTCGGTCAAAACGCTGGCGCTTTGGCATCCTGTACCCTGTCGGCGATTCCGGTGTGCGACGTGGATTTGATGCACCAGTCGCAGATTTCGGATGAAGAAGAGACTCGCTTCCAAATGTCGGTGGCCACTTATGGCCGTGAGCAAGGGAGACACAACGGCGGTGACATGTACGGTTGGGGCGAACGCCAATTGTCTCTGCGACGCGGGGTTCATCTCCGCCTCGTCAACGTCGGGGCCACGTCCCTGGTTGAGCAAGACACACCCGAGCTCGGCTATCCGGTTTGCACGGTCTGCGGACAAAGCGTGTCGCCGCTTGCGTCGGACGCCCAGCTAACGCACTTCCAGGAAGATCATCAAACGCGATGCGGGCGCAAGCCGGTGTCCATTGGATTCTTCGCAGACATCGTCGCAGATTGTCTGACGCTGCCTGCCTGTCCCGACGCGGGTGCCGCGTACAGCGTTCTTGAGTCTCTTCGAATGGCGACTGCCCAAGTCCTCGATATGCACTTGGAGGATCTACAACTTCTGGTGATCGGACACGTTGACCGGGATGATGTCGACGGAATTCTGTGGGATCCGATGCCCGGTGGGTCGGGACTCCTACTACAACTGCGTGCCAATTTTTCGCGAATCGTTCAGGTCGCCCGCGACCTTGTGATGGGTTGTCCTTCGGCCTGCGAAAGCTCCTGCATCGATTGCTTGCAGACTTTTCGCAACGGGTTCTATCACAAGTACCTCGACCGTCATGTGGCATTGGAATCGCTGACTGCCTGGGGTGACGTGCTGAAAGAAGAACACGCGATCCCAGCCATGCAGCCCACGCCTCATGCGGGCGATCCGAACGCACAGCCCGTGAATGACGGCGAAACCAAGCTCAAGTATTTGCTCGCCGCCGCTGGCTTTACTTCCGGCGATTTCCAGAACCAGATCCGCTTCAAACAGCCAATCATGCTCGACCACCTCATCGGAAGTACGACGCCAGATGTCCATTTTACAGGGGATGCTGACGACCCAGACGACAAGGGCCTCTGCATTTACTTGGACGGCATGAGCGCCTCGCTTCATGGTGACCCAGCAATTGCTGCACGGGACCGGGAGATTCGAAGCTGGCTACGCAACAACGGCTACCAAGTCATCGAGATGACTCGCCTCGAACTCGATGACCGAAGTGCCATGATTCGGCACTTCAAGAAACTGGCGAGACATCTTGAAGGCAAGGACTTGGCCAGGAAAATCGAGGAAGACTCTTCATGGTTTGGCGGCAACTGAGTCGTCGACGGTACGTCAGTCTGTCTGGAGCCGAGGATTACGATGAATGGCCCCGCAGTGAATCTCAAACTCCTGGATGGCTCGACGGCGGTTCGCGAACTGAATCTCGCGTCTGAGCTTTTCCATCGGATCAACCGGATCATCCCGGTCGATCAAATCGTGTTGCAGGTCTCTCCAAGTTGTCGCGTCCGCGACGCGGTCGCGCTCATGAAGCAGCACGGCTACTCGCAGGTTCCGGTCGTCGAGAACGGTGAGGTTCTGGGGGTATTCTCCTTTCGCGCGTTCGCTTGGGAGGCAGCAAACACAACGTACGATGATTGGGTCAAGCAGAAATGCGCTCCGGGCGATCTCACCGTTGACGAGTTCCTGGAGCAATTTGAGTTTGCTCGCGTGACGGAAGAAATGAGCCGTGTGTTCGATGCGATGGATCGGGACAGCGGGGTTCTCATCGGAACTCCGGAACGTTTGATTGGGGTTCTGACTCCGATGGACTTCTTGCGATACCTCTACCAGGTGGCAAGCCCGTTCGTGATGGTGTCTGAGATCGAACTTGCACTCCGGGCACTTCTGCGAATCTCACTGACGGACGAACAAATTGTCGCCGCCGCCCAGCGATGCCTTTCCTCTGCCTACGGCGGCACTGACAGGGTGCCAGTCACCCTCGAAGAGATGACATTCGACAATTATCAGTCTCTGATTTCGCACGGCGAATACTGGACGTACTTCGAATCAATCTTCGGTGGAACCCGAACTCGCACCAGCGCGAAGCTCAAGGAGATCGGTTCCGTTCGCAACGATATTTTTCACTTCAAGCGTGAGATCACGATGAGGGACCACGAGACCCTTGCAAGCCATCGAAACTGGCTTCTGAGCAAGGTCAAGCAGGCGGAAGCCCACCAACGGAAGGAGGTTCTGCCGTGACTGAGAACTCACAGGCCGCGCGAGACTTTAGCGATCTGCTTCTCCCACAGCAGACCGCCTTCGTCAACGATTTCTTCAATACGGATAGCAAACGAAACATTCTGCTGCGTGCGGACGTGGGGCTTGGAAAGACTACAGCGCTCGTCGCACTTGCGTCGCGATTCCTGGTGCAACAACCGAGCGCGCGGGTGCTGTTTCTCGCGCCGGGTACGCTTGGGGCGCAGTTCGTGGAGATGTTGAGGACAGCAGGAACCGACAGCATGGCTGTCGACCGCTACCGCCTCAGAGAGTTGCTCGAAACTTCAAGCGAAGGAGAGCTGTGGCCGGTCGGAAAACCATTGGTCTTGGGACAAGACTTTGCAAAACAGTCGGATGTCTTGGAATGGCTGGTGCAAACTCATTGGGACTTGGTGATCGTCGACGAAGGGCACCGATTGACAGGCCGCCGTGGCGAAGCGGTCAAGCGAATCGCTGCATCCGCCGAACGCGTCGTAATCGCCATCCGCCGCGACTTGCAATTGCCCGAACGCATCCTCACAGATGATGTCCAAGTGGTCGACTGGCGACGCGAGGAGTTTGTTGGTCGAGACGGGGCACTCCTTGATGTGATCCCACGCCCGCTCTTGAAGTGCTTTCAGTATGAGCTGACTCCTGATGAAACGGCCCTCGGCGGCACAATAGGTCAACTGTGCGAGTTGCTTGGTGGCACAACCGGCTACATGAGTTGGACAGCGCAGTCATTGCTCCGCAGCTTTCAGTCCAGCCCCGCAGCACTTGAGGGTTCGTTGCGAAGAATCGTCGAAAAGGTGAGCCTCAGTGGTGACGGTGAGGAATCCGTAGAACCCTTCGAGGAAACCCCACTCAGCGCGAGATTCGATAGCCACGTCGCCCCTGCAATGCAGGATGACGTGATCAAAGTTAGCGAGCGGGCTCTTCAACAAACCGAAAAACTCACGACCGACTCTAAGCTGGTCGCATTTGTGTCGTTACTTGAGCATCTGCGAAGTCAGTCGGCGCGAGTCTGTGTTCTCACCGAGTTTTCGGCGACCCTTTTCTATCTCGCCACCGAGATGGAGGACCGCGATACAAAGTGTCATATCCATCATGGCGCGTTGCCTCACGACGAAAGGCAACACGTTTTATTGTCTTTCATCAACGACGGGGGAGTCCTCGTTTCGACCAGCGGTTCGATGAATGAGGGCATCCAATTATCGAAAGTCACGGATCTCGTTTTTTATGACATGGTCCGCAGCAAAGTCGCGCTGCAAGAAGTCATCGGCAGATTTGATCGCCTTGGCAGAAGCAGCCAACTGAAAGTGTACGCCTTAACTGCCGTAGAGGCTGGAGATCCAAACTTTGGCACGAGCCACAATGTTCTTCGCGAGCACTTCGGCCAAGAGGTAACCATCGTCCAAGGACAATCGTAAAGGTTGACGAGTAGACGCCGGTCGAAGTTCTCGTTGGGTTGATACAGTGAATCAACTTCTATCTCGCCGTATCAATCCTGGGGAACCGCCGAATGTCGCCGTCCCGATCACTGAGTCATGAAGAACTAATCCGAGACATCGGGGAGTTCTTTGTTGCGGGACTCAACCTTCTCAACGAAATGAGGGCGGGGACGATCCCTGTAAGTTATGGCGATTGGGCGAACAGGCTTTGTGGCAAGTCGAGACTCGATGAGGAATCTGCGATGGAGTCGCGGTTGATGTGGCTTTGGGACGCAATACGCACTGAACCACAATTGAGCCAGCAATTCAGCAATCTACATCCCGCTGCCGCGCCGTGGCGAAACCGGGACGACCGATTCAAAGTTTTCGACGCCGGAGAATGGTTCGTCATCGGGATGAAGGGGTCGCAAGTTACCGAACTGTTGAAGCTCAATCGGAAGCCGTGGGAAGAATCGGTCGCGGTCCAGACGAAGAAGTCGCTCTTCATGAAACCCGGCAAGGGTGGTCGACTCGAATGCGATGACTGCGAGGCGCTCGTCACGATCCGCGTCACCGAGGTCAATTCCGTCGAGCGAGAAGCAGACATCATGCGAATTGAGCATGATCGGATTACACTGGGCAACGGTTTCGTCCAGGTCCGAGTTGACAGCCTGAACCAAGCCTACACAGTCTCCAGTCGCCGTCTCGAACCAGAACGCCGCAGCCACGGCGGACGCACCTACGACCACGTCGTTCACGCCACCGAAACGAAACGCACCCGCCTGGAAGACATCCGCCAAGAGGTCGAGCGGGGAGTATTGGGAATTCCCACTGCTATGTCCGGAACCGCGAAACCGAGCGAAAAGCAGCTTTTCTCATGAACGACGGTCCCCGGCCTGAAGCGGTAGGATTGGATTTGGCTGCCGCAGGTGCGTGGCCACGATCTCGTCACATTCGACGCTTGGCTTCTTCGTCTTCTCGAACCGCTTGCTCGTCGTAGCCCTCAGCAATTCGCCGAAGCGAGTTCGCAATGAGCGGCCATTCGTCATGACAAGCCACGGCGTACGCTCGATATCTGCAAGCGAGCACACGCTCTTGTTCGCCTCCGTCCGTTGGCGACCTGCCTGTGGCTCCTCGCTTGTTGAAGGTTCCGATTTCAAAGCCACGGAACAGCGACTCACTGTTGATCTCTTCGAGCAAATCTCGGAGTGGCTCACTTGGCCAGCCAACGCTTGGATCTTTGGGTTCGGGATCACGAGCCAAGACCTCGCCAAGTTGTTCATCACAAATCCCAAGGTGCCCTGATTCGCGACACTGCTCCCGTGCCTTATTGACCCAGTCAAGCAATCGCTCAGCGTCGATGATTCCGTCGTCATCCGTTCCCGGTAGTCGTGGCGGATTCGCTTCTCGCCAATGGTTGAGCAGTTCAAAACCGCAACGCGCCAAAATCAGTTGCTCGTCGGTAGGAGCCTCTTCGGAGTCGGGTGATTTGTACTCCGAGCGAAACATCGCCTGAATCAGCAGGACGAAATTGGTGGGATCGTCGCGCAACATCGCCAGCAGTGTTTTCGGTTCGGCCTCATGGCCATCGAGAAGCGCGAGGTATGCGAACTCGATTCTCGCCAAGCGGTTCAAGTCCACTCCCTCCGCCTGCTGCAGAGACCCAATGAGTTCGCCAATTTCCCAGCGAACATGAGTTGGGTCGAAATTGCCGTCGCGATGTGACAATGCGTCAATTCGTGCGGCCTCAAGTGCTTTCATGACGAGGTCGGTTTCGATCTCGCATTTCCTGAAGACAGCGGTCTGCAGAACATCAATGGCAGCGAGTGGGCGCTGGTATGCGAGTAGTTGATTGGCCGCAAACGAAACGTCTTCGGGCTTCGCGTCGCGATAACGTCCATGAGTGTGAATCCAGTAATAATCTTGGACTTCCTGAGCCTGTTGGCCAACGAGATCCCATGTTTGCGGCGTAAAGTCGAGTTCGACGAGGACACTTCCAGCCTCCAGCGCGGACCACTCTTTCAACGGTAACGTCTCCGCCCAAGTCCGACCTTCACTCTGCAATCGTCCATGAACAAAGCCTCTGCCAAAGTTGACCTCTACGTTTGTGTTCGAGGACAAACTTTTCGGCAAAATGCTGTCAACGGTATTGGGCAGATTCGCCCTGCCGAAGGCGTAGCCGACGTGCCAAGGTGATTTGACCCGTCCTGCGAGTTCGTAAACTTTCTGCAGGCCACCCTCGTTGAATACGTCCCGAACGGCGTCAAGTTGCATCTCAAGCACTCGCCGCTCTTGCTCAGGAAAGTCCATCTCTTCGTATGGAATTGGCAGTTCCACATGCGACTGAAAGAGCCAAGCGAGACGTCGCGTAATGTCTAATGGCTCGAATCGACGTTGGAGTTCTTCCAATCGGCCGACGTACTCACTCGGCAACACCCACTGTGAATTGGGGTGTTGGCGATGGCGCGTCGCAATTGTCCGAATCGCAGAGACGATTTGTTCTCGCGATTCGTCGTCAAATCCCGCAGAAACAAGGGACTCAAGTAAGGCGAGAACTTGTTCCCGCTGCTCAGGCGGAAAATTTGCGAGATCTGCAATTACCTGTTCGATACGAGCTACGTCTGATCCGATGGCTTCCGTGAGAAGCGCGGCGCATTGGCGCTGCTGTTCATAAAAATCCGCATGCTTGACACGCTGCGAAAATCCCTCAGCCCACGATTGCCACTGTGGACGATGAATGAAATCGGAATAGGTTTGCTTGCCAGGAAGTAGGTTCAGCAACACCTTCCAGCCAACGTCAGGGACTTTCTTCAGAAGTATTTTGAGAACCTTGACTCTCCGAGTCACATCCGCAGTTGTTTGCGGCAGCCACGGCAGAAAAATGTGGACCAAGGTGCTCAATGGGTTGTTGCCCCAGTTGCCTGAGCTTGGCTTTCGTTCAGCAATTCGACCAAGAGCGCAGACCGCAATGGCAAAATGATCGGGCGACCAGGAAACGGTCTCCAACGCCCACAGCAATCCCGCGTGATAACACCCGCCGAACATGGCATCGCCGCGACCAGACTCGGCGAAGAGTTGCAACGTAGCTGGTTCGGCTTGCTTGAGGTCGTTCTCCACTGCGGACAGGAACTCGTCAGGAGCCGCCTCAGCCAATAGCGTCAACACGGGGGATAACGAGGACCACGTTGTCCACGGCGATTTTTCGAGAAGTTTTCGCACAATTGACCTGGCTCGCAGCACCGGCTGCAAGTTTTTGTCTTTCAGGCCATTCGACTTCGCGGCGAGCAGCGCAAGTGTTTCGGCAACGCCCGTTCTGAGATCGCTAGAGAACGTTGGCCTCTTTCCGTACAGGACGGCTTGCCAGCGTTGCTCAATGGGCAATTCCAGTTTTGGATCATCCGCGCCCAAAACTTCCAGCGCGATCTCCTCGAAGTGGTTCAGATCGTGCGCCGTCAAAGCCACCGGAGCCAGTAAGAACCAGGAGTCTTCACGCGATACGAGACTCCATGTTGACTGAATACGCATGATGGGCGGATCGGTTTGATTGAGCCATTGCGTTGCGATCGACACAACGTCGTGATACCGGTGCCCGGCCAGTCGAGCCACGATTTCTTGGTCTGCCTGGTTACTGTCGTCCCAAGCGCCAACGAGCAGAATTGGGACGAGTTCTCGTGCGACAGCCGATTCTGCCCAAGTGGGGATCATCGTATGGGCAAATCGCGCGAGTTCGGGATGACGTTTGAGAACCATCAGGTTGCGACCGGACTGTTCTGCGAATCGAGCTGCCTTAGCTTCGTCGATTCCGCTTTTGACGAGGGCCTTTTCAAGGTCTTCCCGTCGAGGTGCTGGCAACTCAATGACTGGCGACCGGTCACCGGCGAAACGGCGAGAGCACAGCAACACTTGATGGCCATGCCGAATCGCGTCGGCAATTGATTCCGGATCAAGAGGAAGCCGAGGATGGGCCAGTAGCACGAGCCGATTCTGCGAAACGCAGAGATCACGCCAAGCGTCAATCGTCTCCACAATAATCAGTCGAGATTCAATCCTGTCGCGGTCTTCGTCGGCCAAGCTCGCAACCATTGCCGCGGCGAAATCGAGAGCATCGTTGGGTGACGTTGATTCAATTGCGAACAATGGCTCCAGGGCCAAAGGTTTTGACGGTGCATTCTCTTCTGAGCCATGCCGCAGTCCGAGAAACTTCTGTAGCCTCTCTGCCTCAACTTCGCGACTCGCCAAGAAGACTTCCGGGGCCAAGGCGGGAGCCGTTGTTGCCTTGAGGTTCTCCCAGTGATCAGAGAGATCCGTCACGCCTTCTGGTTTCAGTCCTGTTCGTCGTGCGAACCATTGATCGACCGCTGGTGCTGTTTCAAGCCATTGCTCGAGATCGGTGGAATCACAAGCAATGACATCTCCCCAAATCTTCAGTGACCGTTTCTCCTCGCACCACTTGTTCTTCGATTTGTTGTCCCACTTGCATGGAGTGACGAAAACAAAAGCCATTCGGCTCACGTCTGTGCCACGAGCCTCTTTGGCTCGCTGCTCGAAGTCCTCATTCGCCTTCGATGTTGGCGATTTGTTGACACTCAATTCCCAGCCGCTGATCCCATTCGGGACAAAGTCGTTGCCTTGCGCAATCTCTACAAGTCCATCCCATCCGTGACGCTGCACTCCCTCCCCAGCAGAGAAGCGGACGAGACTCGGTTCCTCGATTGTTGCGCGCACCAGCATTCGGATGAGTTGAGGCAGAAGCTGGGACGATTCATTCCACTCGGCCCAAAGCTCCAAGTGGCGTTCAGTCGTCCAGATTTTCCGTCGAGCTGAATTTCCTACGGTTGCTTGCCTCACGGCCCGACGGCTCCGACTCGCGGCATGAAGTCCGCCGCGAAGTTCCTGCGGCAGTCGCCCTGTTTCGGCGATCGCTAGGTCGTCGAACTGTTTTCGATTGGGCGAGCCTTCTGCGAGTTTCAGTGCTTTGGCCAAAGCCTGTCGTGCTGAATCGTCCTGTGGGGGCGACAGCAGGCCGCGTTCGAGCCTACTGTGGTTTCCTTTGTCCAAACCATGAAGCCGGCAGAACTCGCTCAACGACATTCCCAGAGACTCCCGGCGGGCTCGACAAAACGTCCCGAACTCGGCTTGTGGGATCGACTTTCTACCTCGGACTGAGCTTTTTTTGGCCATCACAGCCTCCTGTCGTTGTATGAAGATACAACGGCGTCTCTATCTGTCAACCGTTGTTTTGAAATACAACAAATATACAAAAAAACTATTTTTAAGGTCTAAATCTAAATCTTGTTGTTGTACTCTATTTTGGAAATCATATTTCGCGGTGTCTTTGGAAAGCAGAGTGCAATGAGACGAATTGAAGCGGCAGAAGTGCTTCATACGCTACAGGCGTCGGAGCGAAGCTCGTTTCGAGCAAGAGAGATCGCGGAGCAGTTCAACCTCGCTCCAGCCGAGGAAAGATCTCTCCTTCGCAGCCTCATTCGATCGGGAGACGTAATTCAAGTGAGGCGAGGAAATTACATTTTGCGACCACAAAATCAGCGGGGTGATCGTTGGGTGCCGACCGATGCCTTGGCGTTGAAATCACTAATTCTGGATTCGGGAGGGCGGTATCAACTCTGTGGGCCGATTGCCTTTCAGCGGTACGGCTGGGACGACCAAATCCCAAACCGTGTCCACGCCTACAACGATCTGGTTTCCGGCGAGCGCACTGTGGGCACCGTCGCACTGACTCTCATCAAAGTGGATGCGTCACGTCTGGGAGCCATACAGCCCGCGATGACTCCAGAAGGAGTTGAACTTGTTTGGCCAACACGCGCGCGGGCGCTCATGGATTCGGTTTACGATTGGTCCGTATTCAACTCACTGCCGCGCGGCTACGATTGGATGCGCCAAGAATTGAGTCGAGATGAAGCACTAGCGGCGGACTTGGTGGAAGTATCGGTCCAGTTCGCAAACCAGGGCACGCTACGACGGATCGGAAAGCTCTTGGAAACCAAGTCGGCACCTCTTGGCTTGCTTCGTAAGCTCGAACGCCGCTTGAATCAATCAGCCAGTTTCATTCCTTGGGATCCAAGCCGGCCGAAGCGGGGCACAATTGATCGGCGATGGGGACTCGTCTTCAATCATGAATCCTGAGCAGAGTTCTCCTGTTGTGCATCTCGCGACAGAAGAGTTCCTTTCCGCCCTCGCTCACACCGCCGCGACTACTGGTTTCAGCCAGCGCCTGATTGAGAAGGATTATTATTGCACGTTGGTTCTGCACGAACTTGCAGCGGGCTTCGAGGCAGGGTTGGTCTTCAAAGGCGGGACAAGCCTCAGCAAGGTTCATGCGGGCTTCTATCGAATGAGCGAAGATCTGGATTTCGTGATTTCAACGGCACCTGAAGCGCGACAGGCGAATCGCCGAGAGCAAATGAGACCGATCAAACGGCTTTTTGCTTCGATATCAGTTCGTCAGCCGGCTCTTCGAATGGCTGGTCTTTTACAGGCGCACAATCAGTCGAAGCACTATCGCGGTCAACTCTCGTATTTGTCCGCAGTCACCGGCAATGAGGAATCAATCATCGTCGAAGTCGACCAACGCGAGCCGATTTTGACGGAGACCGACAGCCGTGTAGCACGGACGCTGCTTCTCGATCATGGTGTTGGCGAACCAACCCTCGAAGCCCCCAAAGTGACCGTTCTGTCTCTGCGAGAAACCTATGCCGAAAAGCTTCGCGCTGCCTTGTCACGAAGAGAGCCTCAAATTCGAGATATCTATGATATTTGGCACGCTTTGAAGATTGGCGTGATCGATTTAGCCAGTGCCGACCTGCGGACGTTGGTCGTGAGGAAGCTCGCGGTGCCAGGGAATGATCCGCTGGATGTGTCTCCAAGCAAACTCGAAACTCTTTCGCGACAAGTTGAAACTCGGCTAAGAGCCGTTCTGCGGCCGGCCGACCACGATGGTTTCGATCTCAGGGGCGCATACCAAGCCGTCGCGGATTTCGCAGAAGACCTGATGCGTCAGTAGCAGTCAGTTGCCGACTGAGATTTACCGTCTACCTGCTGGCATCCAACCGGAATGGGATGAACACCCAACTAATTGCCTTGCCATCGCTGACGAGGAATGGTTGGCGACCGGTTGAGCGGCTTCGATGCCGAGCTCGTTGCTGACGCGAGCGGCGACGATGAGTCGACGCGAGCGTGTAAGTCGCCTCAGCAATATCTCGATGGCGGAGACTATTCAGACCTTTGCGGCCTCATCGAACGCCGAAGTTTTGTGAAAGGTTTGTGAAAACGGGGTGGCAAATCCAAGTGACCAGCCGGGAATCTCAAAGATCGTCAGTGAACCGGCGTGAAATCACAAGTTCTTGACCTGTTTTGGCCTCGGTCGCAACCTGCTACATATACATGGTTTGCGAAATCCTTTGGATCGTTTCCCTCCCTCTCCGCCTTTGCTTATGGCTCGCCCGTAACTCGTTACGAGTGAGCCATTTGCATTTGCGAATCTGATTGACACAGTTTGGTGTGTCAATACTGTGCCAATCAGCTTCGTGCGCGCTGCCCCTGGTTTGGGTTCAACACGGACTTCGAGGGTTAGGATTTCGTTTGTCATCATCATTCTGGATTCCGAGGTCGAGTTTGTTGGGAACGACATCCTCCAAGTACTGACTAACTTTGGCCGGACGCAGACGTCGCGCCGGTAGAACCAAAGAAGTCGAGTTTCTGCATTTGTTGTTGCGATTCCCGGTCATGCAAATGGAAGTAGTGGCGGAGCATTTTCGAGCTGGAGTGTCCAAGCCAGCTCATGGCGACCGATTCGCTGACGCTTCTGGCGCAGACGCTACAAAAATAATGTCGAAATGAATGTACACGTCCGTCTACAAACCCAATGGGTTCACCGGCTCCAGTTGGAAATCGCTTTGACAATGGTGTGAGTACGTCGCGAATCAGAATCCGTCGAACTGTATCCGGCTTCAGTATGCCGCCTCGCGGACCGCGAAAGACCAAGCCACTCGGATGATGTGGTATTGTTTCGAGGATCGTCCGCAGGTGAGGGAACATCGGGAACGCGCGGCTGCGACCCGTCTTCGTTTGTCGCACCTGCTTGTTGGACTTCTTGTGAGCTAGGCCCGTTTCGTCGGTGATACGGATTCGGTTCTCTGCGAAGTCGATATCGGTCCACCGTAATGACGCGAGTTCTGAGATGCGTAATCCCGTGCAGGCAAGCCCCATGACGACATGATGCAACCAATGAAGTTGCGGATCGGCTTTGCAAAGCTCGACGATGGCCACGACCTCTTCCATTCGCCAGCAGTAGGTTGTGGTTCCCTTTGGCTTGCTGAGAGGAAACCGGAACAGACATTGTGCTGGCAACAGTTCGGATTCGATAAACCACTTGAGCGCAGACTTTAAGGTTGTTAATTCAAGATATTCGGTCGCATACGCATAGCCTTCGTCGTCGAGAAATGCAGCGTAGGCTTCGAGCACGTTTGCCGTAACTTCATTCCAGTACCGGATCTCTTCTGTCACAGCAAATGCCAGGAATTTGTCGAAAACGGGTTTGTACCGCTTAATCGTTGTCGGCTTGGCACCTTGAAGAATCGCAGGGCGAGCAACGAATTTTTCGTACCTTTGTCTTCCGTCCTCAAGCGTCAGAGTCTTTGGATCATTGGAGACCTCGTGGGGCGACGCCTTGCCCCGCTTGATGGCGCACAGGAGATCGAGCTTGGTCAGTGCGTCGACTGCAGCTTCGTAGTCGTCAGTATCGAGCGAGTGCCGCCCCAATGATGGAGTATTGGAACGGCCATCGGCGACGAAGACTCGGCCGCGGCGTTTGATTCGCCACTTGTAAAATCTCGCGGTGATGAATTCAGCAAGACGTTTCTTCGGCATTATTCAGTCGTTGATTTCGGTGTGGAGATCTGAAAGGCGTCCAACTCCCGTTTCCATTTAGGTCCGGGGCCGCGCTGGTTGGTATGGTTCTGAGCCGCCGCTGGTTGACTGGCATCCGGACCATGAAGGCGGTCACCTTCGGCCTTCGGGGAGTCGGTATCTGACGGACTTGTGCGAGGCGTCCTGGGGGCGTGCTTCAGCGCGTCCATCTCGAACAACAAAACATGATCGGGACCGCCGGGCTGGAAGCACGGGATGCTGCCGTCACGCACACGTCGGCGCACTGTGCTCGCCGATAGTCCTGTCAGACGACAATACTCCGGAAGTTTCACATACAGCCGCGTGAACTCTTTCATGTCGCGATCCCAGCCAGCGTCCCACAATGCGTTCAGGCCATCACGTCAGCGGCCTGTCGTGGGAGGGATCAAAGCAGAGTTCCAGAGCCCTTATGAGGGAGGATGTTCGCGATCATCCTCGCACTTCGGCTCGTTCAGATGGCGTCGAGCCATGCGGGGGCATGGTAGTGACCTCGGCTCAGCCGCTTTTTCAGGAACTGAAGATCACTTCGGATGGTGTCGTCGCTCGTACTGAAGAATATGGCGAAGGCATGACGCAGTCGCTCTTTGTTCCTGGCCAGTGCATCACGATGACGCTGGGCCAACGCACGGCCGTAATGTTGCAGTTCAAATATCCTGGCAAAGCGGTAGATCGTTTTGCGGCCCTGATTCTCAGGGGCAACGATCTGCAACCATTCCTGCAGGTGTTCCGATTCAGGGCGTTGCTGCGAGTTCGTGATCATCTTTCGAACAAGTCCGCTACCGTCGATCGCGATGATGTCGGGAATCAGAAATTGGGAGCCCGATTGTTGAACCGCGAGGAGATTCGGAATTCGCGGCTCAAGCGGCCGAGGTAGGTATGGCCCGGCAAGCTGCGACAACCGCCATCGCGAACAAAAATCTCGAATCATTGCAGCAACGCTACTCCGGTCAGCCGGGAGAAGGTTCCATCCTTCGGGCAACTTGCGACTGACCGGTATGGTCTCGATTCGCTGTGGAATGGCACTTCCATCGAGTTCCGGGGCGGCGGCATTCCAAAGACGGTCATGCTCGTCAACGAACATTGGATTTGTCAGCAACCAACCAAGGTAACCTCGAAGGTGATCGACGATGTAGTCCCAATTCTTGTTGAGTTCACGAAGGCATGCCTTCCACTCGGCATTAGACCTTGTCCGCCATTCGTCGCAGACTGGCTTCGGACAACTGAGCGGGCTGGTCCGGAGCCGATTGAAGAGGATCGGTTGCCCGTTGCGAAAGCCAACTTGGACGGTGTGGTCTTCGCAGATTTCCGACAGTCGCATCTCCAAGGCGATGTCATCGGCTTTGAAACGACTGCTGCCGAGTTCCTTGATGACCGCTTTCCAAAGGCCAACGGGCAACGTGTAGAGCGTCTGCTGATGGACCCAAGGGTGACGCCGATCGGTTTCTGATACGGACGTCTTGCGCAATCCCGGCATGTCGCTCAGGAGTGGTCGCATCGCTGCGTTCAGTCGGGACGGCATGGGATCATCCTTGAAGACATGTAGGTCACGCTGCCATGCCACCGAGACACGACGACCACAAATTGCCCGAAACGACTCTGGTGGTCAACACTTTTTGGCCGGCGTGGGGATGACGGTCGGGACCGTCATCCCCTCCGGCCAGGACGTGATCGGCTACGGCTGCAACCAATCCAAGCCTCGCAGAAAACGATCGGTCAACAACGGAATGTGTGGACTCAGCAGGGCGCGGATGGCCTGCTCGCATTTTTCAAACGGGACATGGCGCATGAACGCGGCGGATTCGAGTCCATCGGGAATCGCAGAAAGTTCCGCGAACTCCTCGGTGTCCCAGATCGACGTGCCCAAGCCGCCGGGCACGAGCAGCGATGCCTGGAAAACCTGGCCGGAGTCGTGGCCGCCGAGTTGTGGGCTGTATGGTCGAGTGTGAATGACCGGGCCGAGGTAGCTTGTTTGCGGTAGGAGGCCCATGCGACAGACCGCGTTGACGAGACAGTTCACGCCGCTGGCTTGCGCTTCGGCAACTTCCATCTGCCGCCGGAGCTTCAGCAGCCGCAGCGACAGTTCCAGCAGTTCGTCGTTCAGACGGTGACTCGCGAAATGTTGATGACTGAGCAACTCAATTCCTCCAACAAGACCGACCACTCGTCGCGAGTGGCCGGTTGGATCAAAACGATGTTGGTAGCTGGCAGCCGCGCACTCGCGGCGAACGGTCAGGACAACGAGCCGGTCAGAGCCGCACGCCATTGACGAAGTTCCAGAATGCGGCGGCCGAAGTCGGA
>SXGS01077492.1_pt1 | contig 26450 bp, 26 predicted proteins | sample 3174681 | NCBI WGS metagenome assembly SXGS01 (sample SAMN11356861, study PRJNA531348) | freshwater metagenome | isolation source: freshwater sample F1-80 | place: China: Fuxian Lake, Yuxi | collected 2017-12-25 | reverse complement strand
TGAACACCGACGGGGATGTTCGACTGGATGGTCTCATGCTCTTCACGCTGTTTTCGGGAGTGGTGGCGTTCACCTTGATGTTTGTGTGGCTCGTGATGCATCGCCAACGACTCACTGCGTTGAGCGACGTGGAGCGCGTGGTTGGTTTGGATGCATCAATCGCCGCGCGACGTGCCGAACATGCTGGTGGAGTTCGCGCGACATGAAGGATCTCGGCTTCATCCTTGCCAGCTGGATCATCACGCTTGGATCCATAGGGGTGCTTGCACTCGTCACCGTGCGTCGCGCACGCGAACTTTCGTCGCGGGTTCCCGACGAACACAAGCCGTGGGTGTGATGTAGCAATGGACCTCACACCGCGCCATGTGCCCGAGCCCAGGCGATCTTCTCGCCGGCTGTTGCCGGTTGTTGTCGCAGTCCTTGCATCGGTTATCGGATTGGTGATCGTGGTCATGTTCCTCACGTCTTCCATCGACTACTACTGCAACGTTGACGAAGTCGGAGTACGTGAAGGCTGCGACGACACGCGTCGCGTGCGTGTTCAGGGGTCGGTTGACGAGGGCAGTCTGCAATCGCGTGCGGGCAATACCTCCTTCGTCATGTCGTTCAACGGTGTGTCGCTGCCGGTCAACTATGAGGGTGAACCGGGCGGCGTGTTTCAAGAATGTATTCCGGTGGTGGCGCACGGAAGAATCGTCGATGGGGTGCTCTTGGCAACTCGTATCGAGGTGAAGCACTCCAACGAATATGAAGCGGAGAACGCCGACCGACTCGAGGAAGCCGAGAAGTCGGCATGCTCGTAGCCAGCCTGACGGCACAGTTGGGGCGGGCATTCCTGCTCGTTGGTTTTCTCGCAGCGTTCTTTGGCGCGTTTGCAGCTGCAGTTGGGGCACGGCGCGGTGATGTGAAAACGCTGCGCTTGATTCCACGTTTCGTCGTGTTGGCGGTGGCCATGGCGGTGGCTGCATTTTCGGTCATGGAGTGGGCGATGATCACCCGTGACTTCTCGTTGTTGTACGTGCAGAAGGTCGGGTCGTACTCAACGCCAGCGGTGTACAACTTCGCTGCAGTGTGGAGCGCACTCGAAGGCTCCATCTTGATGTGGGTATTGGTGTTGGCAGGTTATGTCGCTGCCGTTGCGTGGTGGATGCGCAAGCGGTTCGCCGAACCACTCGTTGGTTGGGCACTCGCAGTGTTGTTGGCGGTGCTCGCGTACTTCTTCTTGTTGTCCTTTGGTCCCGCCAATCCGTTCATCGTTGGACCACCGGGTGTACTCGATGGGCCAGGACCGAATCCGTTGTTGCAGAACCATTTGCTCGTCATGTTTCACCCACCAATCCTGTATCTGGGCTACGTGGGCATGACGGTGCCGTTCGCGTTCGCGCTCGCCGCGTTGATCGCCGGAAAAGTAGAAGACGGCTGGTTGCACATCACGCGCCGGTGGACGGTGACTGCATGGGGCTTCCTCACCTTTGGCATCGCACTCGGCGGATGGTGGAGCTACGAGGTACTCGGCTGGAGTGGTGTGTGGGCGTGGGATCCAGTGGAGAATGCGTCGTTGTTGCCGTGGATAACGGGAACCGCCTACATCCATTCGGTGATGGTGCAGGAACGACGTGGCCTCTTGCGCGTGTGGAACGTGTCGCTGTTGATTGCCACGTTCAGCCTCACCATTTTGGGAACGTTCCTCACGCGTTCGGGTGTGCTGAACAGTGTCCATGCATTCTCCGAGAGCGACATTGGCCCATGGCTCTTGGCGATGTTCGCCGTTGTGGTGGCAGTGTCCCTGGTGCTGGTGTTCCTCCGTGGAGATCAACTGCGGGCGAGCGGGGCAGTCGACTCGGTCTTTTCGCGCGAAGGTGCTTTCCTGGTGAACAACGTGTTGTTCGCGGTGTTTGCCTTCGTGGTGCTGTTGGGAACGGTGTTCCCGCTGATCGTGGAAGCAATTCAGCAACGACAGATTGTCGTTGGTGAGCCGTTCTTCGATCGGCTCACCATTCCGATCGGGCTCACCATGCTGTTCATCATGGCAGTGGCACCAGTGTTGCCGTGGCGTCGCGACGGTCGTGACGTGCTCTCACGGCGACTGCTCGTACCTGCGTTGACGGGAGTTGCATCGCTGGTGTTCTCCGTTGCGGTTGGTGCAACAGGACTGGCACCACTCCTGGCATTTGGTCTCGGTGGTTTTGCGGGGGGAAGTGCCCTGCACCACTTGGTTCACGCGGTACGAGTGCAACGTTTGCGTGGGTTCGTGGGTCGAGCCAATGGCGGCATGGTGGTGCACCTTGGGGTCATCCTCATCTGCGTGGCACTTGCGGCGTCGAATTCCTTCACGAGAAGTCAAGAAATTGATTTGGTCACGGGGCAGGTCGCGCGCTTTGCCGGTCACACGTTCGAACTCATCGACGTTGTGGAGGTGCGCGATCCCCGCAGCACGTCCGTGCGCGCGTTGGTGAGCGTGGATGGGGGCAAGGCATATGCGCCATCGATCACCAAGTTCACCCGCATAGGAATGAACGTCGGGACTCCGTCGGTTCGTACGAGCCTGACGCACGACGTCTATCTCACGCTGGAGCCGCCAGTGCGACAGGACTCCGGTCAGGCGCGGATCAAGGTGTTCGTGAAGCCGATGATCTTGTGGTTGTGGATAGGAACGTTCGTGATGGCGTTCGGCACCCTGCTGGCGGTGCTCCCGAGTCGTCGCAGGTCTGTTCACGAGATTCGTGATGAAGTGGTCGACCGATGAAGCCGGCACGTATCGGAGCACTGAGTGTCGCAGTAGTGATGGTGGGTTTCGTGGTATTGCTGCTGCGAACCGACGGCGACGCTGGCGTGGGTGCCCGTTCACCACTCTTGGGACAACCCGCACCTGCGGTGGTCACCAGCACGATTGACGACGAGTCGTTCGATCTTGCGCGTCGCAAGGGATCGTGGGTGGTGTTCAACTTCTTCAATTCCACTTGCGTACCGTGCATTGCCGAACACCCGGCACTTCTGGCGTTTGCGGCCGACGAAGCCGGTCGTACCGACGGCGCCGAGATCTACACCGTGGTGAACGATGACTCCGATGATGCGGTGCGCGCATTCTTTGCGTCCAACTCCGGTGGCTGGCCCAAACTCCGCGATGGCGACGGTGCGATTGCAGTTGCGTTCGGAGTGGCAAAGGTTCCGGAAACCTGGATCATCGACCCGAACGGTTTCGTTCGACTTCGCATCATGGGATCCGTGGTTGAGGGCGTGCTGGAAGAACAGCTTGCGTCGTTGCGGGCGAGCGGGTGACCCCAGTGCCGCTACGCGCGAGTGGAATGTCCCTCCCAACACGCCGCGTGGTGTGGGCGCTCATTGCCGTCGTCACCGTGGGAAGTTTGGTGCTTGGCTCTCTTCGCGACTCTGGACCGCTGACCCAACAGGATCGCATCGATGCGGTAACCAAGCGCATCGCATGTCCGACGTGCGACGGCGAGAGTGTGTTCGTGTCTCGTGCGTCGGCCGCACAAGCCATTCGTGCCGAGGTGGCGCGACAAGTAGGTGATGGTGTGCGTACCGACGACGAGATCGTTGCCTATATCGCCGACCGATTCGGTGGTGCAGTATTGCTCGTGCCTCGCGGCGAGGGATTGGATGCAGCCATCTGGATCCTGCCGGTACTTCTCGCGGTGGTGTTGATCGTCGGGCTGGCCGCAGCCTTTCGACGATGGCGACGTGTGGATGCGACTTCGGGAGTCGACGTGACGACGAGTGCAGCGTCTCGTCGTCGCTCGTGGTTGATTGGCGCTGCGATTGCCGTGGTGGTGGGAGTTGGAGGTGGCGTGCTGGTTGCGCGACAAGCGGGTCAGCGCTTGCCGCTGCAGACGGCAACCGGCGGTATCGAGGACAGCACTGCATCGCTACTGGCACAAGCACGCCTTGCCGGCGCATCCGATGTGGCATCGGCAATCGAGTTGTACGGACGAGTGTTGGAAACGGACCCCGACAATGTGGAGGCGATCACTTATCGCGCATGGCTCATCATGTTGTCGGCGCGACAGTTCGACGAGTCTTTGCGCAATCAGGCGTATGCGTCGACCATTACGGCCTTGGGACGGGCAATCGAACTCGATTCGGGTTACCCCGACGCCATGTGCTTCCTTGGCATCGTGGTGTTTCGCGATGGCGGTGATGCAGCATCGGCCAAGGAATTCATCGAGCGGTGTTTGGATCGTGAGCCACCGACAGAAGTACGTGGATTGGTGGAGTCGTTGCAGAAGGAAGTCGACGCCGCACTCGGCGAATAACTCCGAAGTGCCTCGGTGGCGCCTCAGTCGTCGCTTGGCGGAAGATCAATCGTCGCTTGGTGGTGGCCACGCATGTGCTTCGACGAAGCGATTGTTGATTCGTTCCAGCACCCACACACTGCCCTTACCCCAATGTGGATCACCAACCACTCGCATTCCACCTGCAGCAAAGCCGTTGATGATTGCGGGAATCACGTCGCCATGGCTGCACAAGACGGCACGATCGGCAACGCCGTAGAGCAAGTCGAACAATTGGCCGTCAGCCTGCACGTGGTCGCTCCCGAATTCTGCCAGCCGCTGGTCGATGCTCACTTCGATGTCGATGGCAACAGCGAGAGGCTCGAGTGTTTCGATACAGCGCCGGTATGGACTCGACACCACCACACTGGGTGATATTGCAGCGAGTCGCGTGCAAAGGTCGAGAGCCTGCTTGTGACCTGAGGCTGTGAGCGGACGGTCGATGTCGTCGCCGTCGAAGTCGTTACGCGAACCGGCTTTGGCATGTCGCACGAGATACAGAGGCACCGCGGCAACCTAGTGGGTGAAGATGAACACGTGTGGTGGGCCGCCAGTCACCTACCTACGCGGTGGGCTGGCGGTGACGTACCTACTCCGTGGCACAATGTGACGTGGGCTTTTTCGACCGCAACCGCGCAGAAGTGGAAGCCAAGGGCGTCGACCCCAAGCGTCTACCGCCAGGTCAGTACCTCACGGAGCGCTTTCCGGTGCTGCACGTGGGTGATGTACCGACGTATGCCCCCGGCGAGTGGTCGCTGCAGATCGGTGGTGCGGTGTCGACACCCTTCACGATCACGTACGAGCAGTTGCTGGCGTTGCCATCCGTAACGCTCACCACCGACATCCATTGCGTCACAAAGTGGTCGAAATTCGACACGGTCTGGAAGGGCGTGAGAGTACGCGACTTGTTCGAGCGCGCCGGTATCGACGCAAGTGCCACGCACGTGATGGCGCACGCAGAGTACGGATACACCGCCAACTTGCCCTTGGCCGACGCCACTCGAAACGAGTCTCTGGTCGCGTATCAATACGACGGTGTCGACATCGAGCCGATTCACGGTGGACCCGTGCGGCTCTTCATACCACATCTCTATTTTTGGAAGTCCGCCAAGTGGTTACGTGGACTGGAAGCCACCACGCAGGACGCACCCGGCTTTTGGGAGCAGAACGGTTACCACATGTACGGCGACCCATTCCTCGAACAACGATTTTGGGGTGACTGAGCGCACTACCGAATCTGGTCGTGCAGCGTGGTCTCGCAAAAACGATCACCTTGCGGCAGTGATGCCGACGTCTCGGGCGAGGTTTCACCGTACAACGCGTCCAGCATTCCTTTCACCATGCCGCGATCCACGGCGCAAATCACCGGATGCTCGATTGCGACATCACCGAACGGACAGTGATTGTTGATGATCCGCAGCTTGTTCTGACGCTTTTCGGCGTGCGCCGCAAAGCCGTGTGCCGTGAGTGCATCGGCAACCTTCTGCAGGGCCGAGCGCAACGAACGTTGACCAACTGCAACATCATCGCCGGTGAGTCCTGCAGCCATCGCTTGTCCGTATTTGCGGCCAACTTCTTCCGCCATTGTCTCGGCTGCGTCGCGCGGCAGTCGTTCAAGTGCTTCACCCAACAGGGAGAGGACGAGATCGTCACTACGCACGGGAAATTGCATCGGTTCGGCTGAGCTCACCGTGCGGTATCGCTTGGATGGTCGCCCAGCCCCGGCATGTTCGGCGCGAACCACTTCCACTTCGAGGTAGCCCCCAGCCGCAAGTTTGTCGAGGTGATGTCGTGCCACGTTGGGATGCACCTCGAACTGTTCAGCCACTTGTGTGGCGGTGACACCGTCGCTGATCTCACGCACGAACAGGTACACGGCTCGACGCGTGGGATCACCGAATGCCGAGGTAATCGCCGACACTTGTGAACCGAATGCGCCACCCGTCACGCTGCTCGTTGCAGTCTTGTTGCGTGTCACGCGATTAGCCTAACGAGCGCACATGAGCACACTGACGCCAGAAACCGTGATTGAAGCGTTGCGTCCCGTTGAAGATCCCGAGTTGCACCGCTCGATTGTGGATCTCAACATGGTTCGCGACGTAGTGATTAATGACGGTGTCGTATCGCTGACCGTCACGCTCACCATTGCGGGTTGTCCGTTGCGCAACGAGATTCAAACTCGTGTCAACGGCGCAATTCGTCCGCTGTCGGGAGTGCGCGATGTGCAGCTGAATTTCGGAGTCATGACCGACGACGAGCGCGCAGCACTTCGCGAGAAACTGCACGGCTCACCCGGAGCCACTGCCGGAAGCGCACCGGCCCAGGGCCATGCGCAGGGTCGGACTATCTCGTTTGCGCAGCCAGGCTCCAAGACGCGGCCGCTTCTCATCTCATCTGGGAAGGGCGGAGTGGGCAAGAGCAGCGTCACCACCAACCTGGCGGTTGCGTTGGCTGCGGCGGGTCACACGGTCGGTGTGGTTGATGCCGACATCTACGGGTACTCCATTCCACGAATGCTCGGCGCAGATCGCGATCCCGTCGTCATCGATCAAATGCTGCTTCCACCAGAGAGTTATGGCGTTCGCTGCATCTCGATCGGATATTTCGTTCCGGAGGGTCAAGCAGTGGTGTGGCGTGGACCGATGCTGCACAAGGCTCTCGAGCAGTTCCTGACGGATGTGTACTGGGACGAGCCCGAGTTCCTGATCATCGACATGCCGCCGGGAACCGGTGACATCGCACTGAGCCTCAGTCAGTACCTCCCTCGTGCCGAGGTATACGTGGTGACCACTCCACAAGAGGCCGCACAAAAGGTGGCTCGACTTTCGGCGGCGATGGCCAAGAAAGTGAACATGACCGTGCGCGGCGTCATCGAGAACATGTCATGGTTCACGGGTGATGACGGAAAGCGGTATCAACTGTTCGGCGAAGGAGGCGGAAAGTTGTTGGCTGACGAGCTTGGTGTTCCGCTGCTGGCCCAGATTCCGTTGGTGAATCAACTCCGCGAAGGCGGCGACGAAGGTAAGCCCATCGCGGCGATAGCGCCGCAGAGCGAAGTCGGGCTGATTTTCGCCGAACTTGCCAAGAAAATCGTGGAGATGCGACCCAAAAAGGTCTTCAGTCAGGCACTGAAGGTCAACTGACCTGACACACTGGTGACCATGGACCTACGTATCGGAGTTACACACTCGTCACGAGACATCAGTCTGGAGATTGAGAACGACGAGCAATCGCGCACTGCGGCGCACAAGGCAGTGGAAGAAGCACTGGCCGGCAAGGTGGAAGTGCTCTGGTTGAAGGACAAACGTGGACGTGAAGTTGCCGTACCAGCAGAAAAGATTGCGTTCGTGGAATTCGGTGCCCCCGATGGTGAACGCCGACTGGGGTTCGGAGCCTGACGCTTCGAGCGTTGCTTTCCCGACGACTCGTCTTCGTCACGGGAAAAGGTGGTGTCGGTAAATCTGCCGTCGCTGCAGCATTGGCGAAGGTGGCAGCCAGCCGGGGTAAACGTGTGCTGGTGTGCGAGATGGACGACAAAGGCTCGCTTGCTGCGTACTTGGGACGCGACGATTTGGCCTTTTCGCCAGTCGAGGTGTCGCCGAACGTGTTCGCCATGGCGATGAACACGGAAGATTCGTTGCGGGAATACATTCGATTGTTCCTGCGGCTGCCAGTAATAGGAAGCCTCACTCCACTTGCGCGAATCTTCGACTTCGTTGCGAATGCGGCTCCGGCAGTGAAGGAAATCCTGGCCGTTGGAAAACTCTGTTACGAAGTTCGCGAACGCAACTACGACATCGTCATCGTGGACTCCGAGGCAAGTGGGCACTTCGTCGCGCAGGTTTCGGCGCCCGACGCGCTTGCCACATTGGTGCGAATCGGCATCGTGGCGGATCAAACCAAATGGATGAGTGATTTGTTGCACGACACTTCGGTGTCCACGGTGTTGGCAGTGGCAACACCGGAGGAGATGCCGGTGGTGGAGACCATCGAGTTGCGCGAACGCCTGGCAAAAGCCACACCGATTGACTTTGCCGGTGTCTTGATCAATCGGATGCCGGCTGCGTTGGTGGATGCGACGTTGCTCGACGCAGCACGCGATTCGCAGGCATCGACCCTCGAGGTGTGTGAGTGGTTGAACGAGCGTCGCGTCAATGCCGAACGCCATGCCAACCGCCTGGCCGATGCACTGGAGATCGGCAATGTGGAGACAATCTCCGAAGCGCCATCCGCGAGCCACTCACCTGAACGAGTCACCGAGCACCTCGTCTGCGAAATCACTCGCATTTTGGATGAACACGCATGACCTCGACGCTGGATTCGCACGTGCTCGACCTGCTGACGCACTCCAAGATGATCATCATCTGCGGGCCCGGCGGTGTGGGCAAAACCACATCGGCAGCCGCACTCGGTGTGTTGGCTGCACGACACTCGGCCAAACGGGTGTTGGTGTTGACGGTGGACCCAGCACGTCGATTGGCAACCGCCTTGGGACTGGATGTCATCGGTAACGCCGAGGTACCCGTGCAGATGGATGATGCAAAGGGGACCCTCAGCATCGCAATGATCGACACCAAGGCGAGTTGGGACGACATGGTGCGCCGACACGCCCCCGACCCCACAACTCGCGATCGTGTGTTGAACAACGACTTGTACAAGACGCTGACAACTCGTTTCGTTCATAGTCACGACTATGTGGTGACCGAGCGTTTGTACGACGCTCGCGAAGCCGGGAAGTACGACCTCGTGGTGGTTGATACGCCGCCATCGCGGAGTGCACTCTCTGTATTGGATGCGCCTCGGCGTATGGAGCAGTTCTTCTCCAGTCGTTTACTCAAACTGCTGACCGCCCCAACGCAATCTCGCTTGTTGTCCTTGGCATCGCGGCCGTTCTTCCTCGTTGCAGATCGAATCCTCGGCGCCGCGTTTCTCACCGACATCGCAGAATTCTTCACGTTGTTCCGCACGATGGAGACCCCCATCGTCACCCGGGCACGTCGCGTTGGCGCCCTACTGTCTGATCCCGCAACGTCATATGTGGTGGTTACCAGTCCCGAGCCGGTCGCGATGCGCGAAGCCCACTTTCTTTCCGACGAACTGCGTCTTCGAAATCACCGGCTCGAGGCGGTCATCGCCAATCGACTCGTACCGTCGCGACTCGCCGCGGGGGCTGCCCAACGCGCCGAGGTGCTTGCGAGTGCTCGGCAGGAGGGAGAGGCGAGTGACTCCCCGGACCTCGTTGCCGTGCGTCAAGCGCTGGCCGCTGCTGAACGCGAGATTGCGAGTATTCACGAACAACATTCGGCCGCGCTCGTACGCATCAGCCAGTGGGGGGCCCGAGTACTCACGAGCGAGTCACGCGGGGGAGACATCACGGATGTGTCGTCACTGCTCGCCCTCGGCGAGGCCATCCGCGGGTAGTCGCAGAGCCTTGCGTCCCAAGCCGCGGAGCACTGCGTCCCGAACCCGACGAACGGCAAGAATAGAGCCCAGCCATGCCGACACTGCTCGAACTTGCCAGTGAACACACGGAGTTGTCGGACGACGAGATTGCTCACCTCACGGCGCTGATTTCTGAGTGGGGGATGTTGGCGGACTTTTCGTTTGCCGACTTGTTGTTGTACGTGCCGGTCGCATCGGCAGGTGGCACCAACTGGCTGACTGCGTCCCAGGTACGAGCAGCAACGGGTCAGACGCTGTATCAGTCCGATTTGGTGGGCGAGTATGCCGACGACACCGATCGACCATTCATCGCTGCAGCCGCACAAAGTGGGCAAATGCAAAAGGGTGAGATCACCTTGCCCTACCTCACCGACCCGGTGAACATGACTGCAATACCGGTGATGCGCGAGGGGAGAGCAATTGCGGTGTTGACGCGCGAGGTGTCAACGGTGTCCGGACGTCGTCCCGGACAACTTGAACGCACGTACCTGTCGATATTCGACGACTTTGCGAACATGATCGCAACTGGTCTGTTCCCGTTTCCCGGTCGTGTCGCCGACTCCAGCGTGGCGCCGCGTGTCGGTGACGGTGTCATCGTGTTGGACGGGAGTGCCAGAGTACGTTACGCATCGCCGAACGCCGTGTCGGCATTGCACCGCATCGAAATCCGTGCGAACGCAGTCGGACAGAGCCTTGCCGAGTTGGGGTTTGCTCATGATGCGGCTCGCGCATCCTTCGAGCGTCGCGAGCCGGTGGTGGAAGAACTCGATCAAGAGCACGACGTCACGCTCCTGGTCCGGTCGATTCCCATCCTGAAGCGTGGGGCACGAGCAACGAACGTCATCGGCGGGGTGGTGCTGATGCGCGATGTTTCTGAGTTGCGCCGTCGTGACCGACTGATTCTCACCAAGGACGCCACCATCAAGGAGATTCACCATCGCGTGAAGAACAATCTCCAGACGATTTCTTCGTTGTTGCGGTTGCAGGGCCGTCGCCTGTCTTCCGATGAAGCCAAGGATGCAATCGCCGACTCGGTGCGCCGTATCCGCACCATCGCATTGGTGCACGAAACGCTGTCACGCGAACCAGGCGAGGATGTTGCCTTCGTCGAGATTGTTCGACCTCTCATTCAACTTTCACAGGAGAGTTTGCAATCGAGTGACCGTCCGGTTCGATTCGAGGTTCGCGGGGACGGCGGTCGGCTCGCGGCGAACATCGCCACACCGTTGTCGGTGGTGATCTTGGAGTTGCTGCAGAACGTGGTCGACCATGCCTTCGGTGACAAGCGTCGCGATGGCGTCGTGCGAGTGTTCCTCGCGCGAGACCCCGACGACGACGCTTTGCACATTCGGGTAATCGACAACGGAGTGGGGGTCGATGAGCAGTTCGACATCTCTCGCGCAACCGGCCTCGGCCTGTCGATCGTGCGTACGTTGGTGACCACGGAACTTGGCGGCACCATCACCATGCGACCGGCGAACAACGCCGATTTGGTCGATGCTGCGCTCGACGATGGCAGTGGTCAAGTGGGAACCGTCGTCGACTTACGAATTCCTACCGAGTAATCCCCACTCCCACTTGCGACACGACGCCGAATCGAGTTATGCCTTCGCCGAAGTGAGTTCCTCGTGGAGCGTTGCATTCGGACTCGCTGTTGCGGTCTCCGTTGGCGATTCGGTTTGCACGTCAGTAGGTGTTGCACCTCGCTGTGGCCAGGCAATGAGTGCCGCGCACATGAAGGCAAGATTGATTGCCACGAGGTGTCGCGGGTAGTACGAAGCCATCTGGTATTTGAGCATTGGGAGGGCGTAGCCGAATGGGATCAGCAGATAGGCGCTCCGAACGTGGAAAAGATTGCCGCGTTGAGCACGCAGGGCGAACACCACAATCCAGAGGGCCTGCGAACCCCAGAACGTCAGCGCCCAAGACCAGTTGTTGGAGGAATTCCAATACATCATCGTACGAAGTTGCTGCCACACTGCGGAGAAGTCACCCGAACTGAACACGGAGGCCCACTCGAATGCAACATTGATACCACCGTTGGCGGTAAATGGGACGAAGCTCTCGCCGTAATACAGGTTGTGCAGCAGACTGAGCGATACCACTACTCCGAACGCAGCCGTCATCTTCGAGAGGTTCCCAATCGCGAGGCTGCGATCGCTTCGATCCACGCTCAGGAGCAATGCCACAAAGAGTGCAACGACGCCGCCGACTTGATTTGGTCTCAGTTGCACGCAGTAACCAAGAACAAGGCTGAGCGTTACGAGGAGCCAGGTGCGTGACTCACGAGTCTGAGCAATGAAGAAACCGGCGACTGCGAACAACGCAATCCACGTCGGGTGCTCACTTGAGCCGACGAAACCAAAAACAGCAATCGAGCCTTCAGCGATGAAGAGGAGCCCAATGAGCAGCACCAGACCCGAAGTAATCAGCGTCAATGTCTCGTCGTGATGTCGAATGAATACTGCAACAAGATAGATGAGCGCAAAGAACCCAAACGTCGTTGCCATCAGTCCGATGAGGACATCGTTTTCACCGAGCAGTGATTGTGTAACAAGGGAGAGGTATCGCGGACCTGCTTGAAACCAAAATACGGACTCACCTCCGTGTACGGAACCAGTAACGAAGACCTGTCTCGCATATCCCCGTGTTGCATACCAGTCAGAATCGCGCCAATAGAACAACAGGCGCCCCCACCAGCGCTCACCATGGCCATTGGGGAGCTTCTCCAAAAAGTCGAAAACCAATATGGATGCAAGTGCGAGCGAGAAGGGAAAGAAAGTGATGGCCGGCGCAGACACCCACCATTTACGGGAGAGAACGAACATCACGACGAAGGCTGCGATCGGCAGAAACAGCTGTGAATCCAAGATGGTGGGAGCGTTCGACCAAGAGAGGTCGAACAGCAGGTAGGCAACTGCTCCTATTGCGATGCCAATCGGCAACCACCATCGCAGGCGTAGGAGGAGCAGCACAAGAAGGCCGGCGGCGATGAACGCTCCGAAGCCGTCCAACAACAGAGCGAGCAAGAAGAAGAGTCGACCGGTGTCTTGTCTTCCCACGGGTGCGAGAGCCGAAAAATCATCGCGATCTGCATCGAACCAGGTCTCAATCTGTGTTTTGATGCCACTGATCTCGGAGACCCTGGTTGATGGTGGGGAGGGAAGCACGAAGTCGCCGCCAGTGACCGTACCGATGGTCACCTGGCGAGCGTCAAATATCGCTTTGATTGTCGCATTGCCTTCGGTCAATGCAATTGCCGGAACAGTGAAGTTGAACCCATTCATCGTGAGCGATGGTCGACTCCAGAACTTGGCAACATCCGGTCGGCTCTCTGGCACTGTTCGGCCGATTTCTCGATTGGACGAGTCGACCGCGACGATCGCGTCTGGAGTTGCCATGTTCGCCACGTCAAGGGTCCAGCCGCGAACACGAACGTCCGTGAACTTGAGGATCGCTTTCCGAGAGAGAGGTTCACCGATCTTCAGTTGCGCATACGGGCCCCGACTGGGGGGTTCAGCATCTGGCAGCGTTGCCGAGTCATCGTCGGTGAACTTGTACTGCACGAGCAACTCGGATGGAGTCGTTGGAACGGGCAGGAACTGCAATCGCGAAAATAGGTATTGATCCGCCAACGGAATGCCCGATTGGTCGATTTTTGCGTCGGCAAGTGTTGCTTTCATTTCACCGTTGCCAAAAATAGGGAGAAATTGCTCCGTTGACGTGTTGTTGGAAACGACTGCGCCGTAGGTCGCTGTGAAGGGGAACCGAGTGAGCCACAGGGCACCAAGCCTTGGATACTCATTCATGAACGGCAGACTCCAGTCGTGCGTGCTTGTGCCGAAGTCCACTGTTCGGTCGATTCGTGACGTATTCGAGAGTCCAAGATCGCTACGACGCAGAAACGGCCCCTCGTACGATTTCTCGCACCTCCCTGGGTTTTCGATCGGCACGTACAAGCTTCGGTAGCAGGCATCGAAACCGTCGCTGAATGGGTACCAAGTGAATGTCAAGAGTTTCAGCAGTGCAAGCACGATGAGCACAGGCTTCACAGCCGATCGCCACACCTTGCTCGCCAACCAGGTTCGAACGGTGGTTCGAGTCTCGCGATTCAGAACGACAACAACAAAAAGGACGAGGGTGGCGAACTCAAGCCGAGTGCTGAAGGGCAGGCCGTCCCATGCCAGTTGACCGGAACCTGGCACCACCAGGAACAAGAACAGCAGTGCCGCAAGTGACTTCATCTGTACCGCGTTCAACAGTAGTGCGCTTCACCGCAAGCCAACCCATGCGGGCGCGTTGGAACGTGGTGGATTAGGCGATGCTGGCGCGACGAGCCGCAGCAGCACGACGACGCATGTCGCGTCGCTCTTCTTCGCTGGTGCCACCCCATACGCCACAGTCTTGATTGGTGGCGAGCGCGAACTCCAAGCATTCCTTGCGTACGCCACAGTCGGCGCACACTGCGCGTGCACGCACGAGCATGCGCGTGGCTTCGCCCGTGTTGCCGATGGGGAAGAACATGTCGGGATCGATTTCTTTGCAATTGGCGTTTACTCGCCAGGAGTAGTCGGCGGAACCAAGGGCGAGGCTTTGAGCGAGAATGGACATGCGAGCGTCAGGCTAAGTGCCGAATGGGCAGAACGCAAGGGGCAAATTCGCTACCCTGACGCCACGGGTGGATTGACTGCCCGTTTCACGAAGGTGTTCACGAACATGCGCACAACCACCCAGGTGATGGCACATCGCGGTGCATCAAAAGCCGCCCCCGCCAATACCATCGAAGCGTTTGCCCTCGCCAGACGAATGGGCGCCCATGCAGTGGAACTCGACGTTCGCCAATGTGCGACGGGTGAATTGGTAGTGCACCACGATCCGATGCTCAAAGACGGTCGAATTCTCGCGCACGTGGTGAAAGAACATCTACCCGACATCGTTCCTACGTTGGATGAGGCGCTTGATGCTTGCGGCGACATGTGGGTGAATGTCGAGATAAAGAACCATCGAACGGAACCCGACTACGACGGCACCGATGTTCGGGCATTGGCGGTGTTGGAGGTGTTACGTCGACGTGTGCGTCAACATGGAGATACCAAGCGATACCTCGTGTCGTGCTTCCGGCGAAAGACGGTAGATCGTGTACATGCCGTCTGGCCGGAGCTTCCCACGGCATGGCTCACCATGAACGTGGGGAATGCCGATGAACTTGCTCGTGACTTGGCGTCCAACGGACATTCAGCAGTGCATCCTGAAGTAGCACGGGTGACCCGAGAAATGATCGAAACGTTTCATGCGCACGGTGTGCAGGTGAACACGTGGACGTGTGACGATCCGATGCGAATCCGAGAGCTCATCACGTGGGGAATCGACGGCATCTGCACCAACGTGCCGGATGTGGCGCTCGAGCAGTTACGCGATCGAAGTGCCTGAGTTCGAATTGCCTAGTACTCCACCAGCATCGGCTTGATAAGCCGTAGTGCCTCGGCGTGGTGTCGAACGGTGAGAGTCGTGGTGTCGTCGATGTAATCGCCGTCGAGTTGGTAGCCAAACGGCACGGGGAAGTCGAACACCACTTGCTCGACGTCCTCGATGATTTCGATGCCCCGTCGCGCAACGATGCCTCCCTTGCGCAAGGAACTCCAGAGCGTTGACAGCATCAGTGGAGTGGTGAGACGACGAAAGGTGATTGCCACGAGTCGCTTCTCCAGCGTCGCGGCTCGCGAGAGTTCCACCGCTCGCTTGCCGACGTAGGTGTAGGGGTTGGTATTCAGCACGATCGTGAAGAATCCGTTCGGAATCTTGCGGCCGTCGATCTCCACCGTAAAGTGCGGGAACTTGCGGTCGTAATCCACGAACCATGTCTTCAACGCCGAATATGCAAACAGTGGCTGACCAACGAGACGTTTGAAACTGAAGGTTCGCTCGACTTGGCGCACCACTTCGGCGTCGTAGCCAACCCCGGCATGAAACGTGAAGTACCGACCGTTTGCCTCGCCCAACCCGATTGGTGCCACCAGTCCGCCATCGAGACCTGCGGTGAGTTGAGTCACTGCGGTGAGCGGGTCGTTTGCCATTCCCAGGGATCGAGCGAACACATTGGTTGATCCACCGGGTAGCACGCCTAGGGCGGTGGAACCTGCGGCCAAACCCGTGGCAACTTCGTTGACGGTTCCGTCGCCACCAAAGGCAATCACGGCATCGAGTCCGCGAGTGACGGCGTCGGCAGCAAAGCGGGTGGCGTGGCCGCGCTCACTGGTTTCCACCACCTGAACGTCGTGATGACGGGCTAGGTACTGGTGGACCTGCACCGTGTTTCGGGGGGTCACCGACGTGGCAAAGGAGTTGACAACGAGCAGGATTCGCAAGCATTTTCACGGTATCGGGGTGTTACCGACCCCATTGGACGCAGGTCACACACGTAACGGTCGAGACATCACCGACCGACTCTGCGTTCAGGTGACCGAGCGGTAACAATGAAGGGCATGAAAATCGTCGTCTGCGTGAAGCAAATTCCTGATCCCGCCACGCCGGGCTCTCTCGATTCCGCCACCAATGCGCTGAAGCGTGACGGCAAACTCATTCTTGATGACTCCGACGCCTATGGCGTGGAGATGGCACTGCAACTCGCCACCGCGGCGGGCGGCGGCGAAGTCAGCATCGTGTCGATGGCACCGAACAATGAAACCTCGGGTATGCGCACTGCGCTGGCGATGGGTGCCGTGCGCGGCGTGTTGGTGTCCGACCCCGCACTTGCCGGTTCCGATGCACTCACCACCGCCAAGGTGCTCGCAGCAGCAGTGCACAAAGTTGGCATGCCCGATTTGGTGATCGCCGCCACTGAAAGTACCGATGGATACACCGGAACCGTACCCGAGCAGATTGCCGAAGTTCTCGGACTTCCATCGGTGACCTTCGCCAAGAAGGTGAAGGTCGAAGGCGGAGTGCTGAAGATCGACCGACAGACGGAGGCAGGCTACGACGAAGTGGAGTGCCCACTTCCGGCACTCGTGAGCGTGACCGCCGGAGTGGTGGAGCCTCGGTATCCGAGCTTCAAGGGAATCATGGACGCAAAGAAGAAGGAGATCGTCACCGTCACCGCTGCCGACCTAGGTGTCTCGCCCGTTGGTTGGTCGGGCGCCGGACAAAAGGTGTCGTCAGTGACGCAAGCCGAGGCTCGCAAGGCCGGGCAGGTCATCGAAGATGACGGAGAAGCATTCAACAAGATCGTGGCGTTTCTCGAAACGCTGAAGGTCATCTAAGGGAGACGAACACCATGACACTCAACAATGTTTGGGTCTTTGCCCAAGGCAGCAACGGCACCATCACCAGTTTCACTGCAGAGTTGCTCACCAAGGCACGCAGCCTCACGGACAACGTGTCGGCGTTCGTCGCCGGCGACGGCTCGGCTCTGGCTGATGCCCTCGGCAAGTACGGCGCAAAGAAGGTGTACTCCACGGGTGATCTCGGGGGTCGGCTCGTCGGTGTTGCCGCAGCCAACGCCATGAAAGCCATGATTGATGGTGGCGACAAGCCCGATGCGATTCTTTTTCCGCAGAACTACGACGGCCGCGACACCATCGCTCGTTTGTCGGTGAAGCTCGGGGTCACCGTGCTCACCAACAGCATCGACATTGCCGTGAACGGCAACGAAGTGGTGGCAACTACTCCGATCTTCGGTGGCAACGTACTGTTTGCAACGGCGTTCACCGGTGCCGGTCCACACCTGGCATCGTTCAGACCAAAGAGTTTCGCTGCCGAAGAGATTGGTGGCGGTGCTGCACAGGTGGTAGCGGTCTCGGTGCCCGATGGTGGTGCAACTGCATCGGCAAAGGTGACTGCAACACATGTCGAAGAGACAAGTGGCCCGAAGCTCGACGAAGCAAACATCGTGGTGTCCGGTGGGCGTGGTCTCGGCGAGTCACAGAACTTCGCGATGGTGGAAGAGTTGGCCAAGTTGTTGCACGGTGCGCCTGGTGCATCGCGTGCCATCGTTGACGCGGGTTGGGTGCCGTACTCCTACCAAGTCGGGCAAACCGGCAAGGTGGTGAAGCCGAGTGTGTACATCGCCGCAGGAATCTCGGGCGCCACCCAACACATGGTGGGTATGAAGGGCTCCAAGAACATCATCGCAATCAACAAAGACAAAGAGGCACCGATCTTCGCGGTTGCCGATTTGGGCATCGTCGGCGACGTGCACAAAGTGCTGCCGAAGTTGATCGAAGCGCTCAAAGCGCGCGGCTAGTTCGTCGGCGCAGGATATCGCCCGGCTACACCAGTGGCCAGGGGTAGCGACGTCCGCTGTCATCCTCGGGAAACCGTCGGTGTTCGATCAACCACGCTGCACGGTGGGTGAGTGCTTCGACCTCGTCGCTCTCGAGCAGTGACGACACCTCGAGTGGCACGGAGTCGGAGATTCGCTGCACGGAGTCGAGCAACGACTCGGTAAGCGCTTCGCCCCCGAACTCCCAGATCACGGTTCGCAGTTTGAAATCGGCAGCAAAACACAGTCCGTGATCGATACCCCACACGTGATGACTGGCGTCGATGAGCACATGGCCCGACTTTCGGTCGGTGTTGTTGGCGACGATGTCAAAGACGGCAATGTTGCGAAACTGCTCGTGCAACTCGGGCCGTGATTCAAACAGGGTGAAGTAATGCTGTTCGAAGTCTGCGTCGATCAACAGCTGCACCGATCCTTCGCCAAGTGGTCCGTCACGCAGCACGGTGATGGGAACGAAGTCGAAACCCATTGCAACAGCCAAGCGATAGGCGGCAACTTCGCGGCGATGGAGCCCAGGCGCAAAGTCCCACAAGGGACGCTCGCCGCGCAACGGTTTGTAGATCGCGCGACACGTCCGTTCGCCTTTCGATATCCGCACCAGGAAGGTGGCGTTACTGCTGTAGGGCATTCGCATCTCCACCTCGACGTCACCTTCGGTGAGAAGTTGGAGAGTCGTCAGTTCATCTTCGGGCATGCGTGTCCGTCACGATTCATGGGCAGACCGCAGAATGCGCACGGCGGACGCCCGGCGCGCACGAGTCGGTCCGCATGTTCACAGAACGCGACTGCCTGGGCTCGAGTAATGCGCACCCGAACCCGACTGGCATCGAACTCGGGGTCGTCGTCCGGTGAAATTTCTTCGAATTGCAAGATGAGTTGGTCGTCGCGACGGTCGTAGGCAAGTCCGACACTGCCCAACGCGAACACCGCCTCGTCGGGTTCGACGAATGACGATGCTCGCACCGAACCCGGCGATACCGCTGGAGCATCCTCCAGTGTCTTTCGCAAGAACACGGCAAGGGCTGAGATCTGTTCCTTCTCGCACTTGATGGAGAGCAGATCGTTCGTTTCACCGACTTGCAGGAAGAACGTGCGAGCGCCAGGAAGTCCGATGACCCCGGCCGTGAATGCTTCGGCGGATTCATAGTCGCGGTACAGGCTCATGTGGGACGTCGCAAACTCAGGATGGTCGCAGTTCGCGAAGTGATCCACCGTTGGAGTTGACGGTGAGGACGATTGGTGCTGCATCGGAATACAGAATGGCGGTCACCGAGCAGGTGGAGATGACGATGCGCTGAAACAGGTCCAGGGGTGTGCCCATGGCGTGGGCGACAGCTGCCTTGATTGGGTCGGCGTGCGAGACACATACGACGGTTTTGCCAGGGTGACGTCGACGAATCACATCGAGAGCCCCCACCATTCGTGACTGCATCTCCACGAAACTCTCGCCATCGGGGAAGCGGAATGAACTCGGGGTGCGTTGCACGGCCGTCCACTCTGGCTTCTTGTACAGGCGGCGAAGCGACTGCCCGGTCCAGGAACCAAAGTCGCATTCAAGTAGCCCGCGTTCGATACGCACTGGGGTTCGAAGAGCGCGGCTGATCGGTGCTGCAGTCTCGCGTGCTCGCTCGAGTGGCGATGCGTAAATCGCACCGACCTTTCCGAGGTCGGCAATGCGTTCGGCGACGTGGGCTGCTTGCTTCTTGCCACTGTCCGCCAGGTGCAAGCCACGAGCCCGTCCCGGCAATACCTTGCCCGTGGTGGGCGTGGTGCCGTGTCGCACGAGAAGAACGAGCGTCGGCTTGGCAGACATGCGTGCTCAACCTATCCCCACATCTCGTAGCGTCACGGTTCGTGAAGACCGGGAAGCGAGCGACACGCGACACGCAGGTACGACTGCGCAAGGAGATCGAGGCGTGCCGAGCCTGTCCGCGATTGGTCCGATGGCGTGAAACGGTGGCCCGCGAGCGTCGAGCGGCGTATCGCGACGAAACCTATTGGGGCAAACCCATCGCTGGTTTTGGCGATGACGCTGCCCGTGTCATCGTGCTCGGGTTGGCGCCCGGTGCTCATGGCGCCAATAGAACGGGTCGCGTGTTCACGGGTGATCGGAGTGGTGACTGGTTGTTTCGGGCCATGCACAAGGTGGGGCTGTCGAATGGTGCAACGTCACGTTCGCGCAACGACGGCCTTGAATTGCGTGACGCATGGGTCACGGTTGCGGTGCGTTGTGCCCCACCCGACAACACCCCGTTACCGCTGGAGAAAAAGAGGTGCTCGGGCTTCCTCGAACGGGAACTTGGAATGTTGTCCAACAAGCGCGTCGTGGTGTGTCTTGGCAATGTTGCATACGTAGCGGCATGCGAGTTCTTCGGGGTATCACCGCGACCAAAGTTTGCACATGGGGCAGAAGTGCGCGTGCCCGCCGAGCGAGGTGCGTCGGCTGGTTCACCTGGTGCAGTCACGCTCATTTGTTCGTATCACCCGAGCCAGCAGAACACCTTCACGGGTCGCCTCACCGAACGAATGCTGGATGACGTATTTTCGCGTGCAACACAACTCGCCGGCATCTGAAGTGAGCAACGAAAACCGGACTGGAATCGAGCAACGAAACGGGCGTGTGCGTCACGCGCGAAGCGAATGAGACAGCGGTTGTCTAGTGCGCCGCGGGCGCGGTGCTGTCCGCCTTTTTCTTCGGTGGTGGCACGCCGATCTTCACCGAGGTTTCGGCAAAGTCCGGCCATCGGCGGCGGCTCACGACACTGAGCAGACGGAGCAGCTTCATCGCTTTTTCATCGGTTTGTGCCGGTCGGGCAATGACCGAACCGTCCTTGATCATCCGGTTCATTACTTCCTCGCCGAGTTCGGTACGAACGACGCACAACGTCCAGTCGTTGTCTTCTCCAATACCGCCGGTGGAAATGTCGGCGTGCTCGGCGGCGAAGTCCGGACACATCTTGCATCCTTCGCGTGTCCACTGGTGGCACTCCTTCAAATCGATCTCGTGGAACGAACCATCACGCATCCAGATTTGGAACGCACCCTTGATGTTCATCTTCACCATGTCTTCCTTGCGCAGGCCGTATTTGGCAAGAAACAACTCCTCGAAGATGGCGTCGTCGAACGTCTTGGAGCACAGGAGACCGATGTTGAAGAGGAATGGCTTGCCGATTTTTCCGGCTTTGCGTTTCCACATGACGGGAAGCACCGATGATTGACAGCTCATCCCGACCAGCGCGATGCGCTGAAGGCCGGCTTCAGCTGCTTCCTTGATGGCCAGCGTGTTTGCCGAGTAGGTGTATCGGCTACCTGATGAGGCCAGCACCTCCTCGCGAGTGCGAGCCAAACCTGGTTTGGCTTTCCAGTTGGAGCCGTCGCCGTCGAGAAAGCTGGTGAGTGCCGCGTCGATGTAGTCGTGCTTCAACAACCAGATGAGCATCGCACCAACGAAGCCACCGTCCTGACCCTTCGTGTGCGTTTCGTCGTCGGCAGCACGCACCAAGAGGAGTTGGCGGTATTGGCCGTACATTTCGTCGTCCTTGCGGGTGCGTCCGAAGAGGTGCTCGTCGGCTTCCTGCTCCCAGTTACGGAATCGTGGGCAGGCCCGCGTACAGGTGGTGCAGCCCTTCTCACCGTGACCACAGTTGGTCGGCCCAAGTTCCTCTTCGAGGTGAAACGGCTTGTACTTGCCCTCTTCGTGTTCGTAGCCGATCACATCGTGTGGACAGGAAATCACGCAGCCGGCACACCCGGTGCACAGACCCGTGTTGATGACTTCTTCGTAGAGCTCTTTCCATTGTGCGGTCCAGCGGGTGGTGGCTGGCGCTTCGGTTACGGACACGCCGACAACTCTACGACGCACCTCATTGAGAGCCCGCACTCACCCGAAATCACGAGCCCGCACTCACCCGATGATGTATCCGATTCACCGGTGGCCGTCGGGCTGGAGTCGTCGTTTGGCGCAGTGTTCCGACAGAATAAGCCCATGGCATCGAGCATCATCACGTATCCTCCCGAGGTTGAGGAGTTCCGCGCAGTAGTGCGGTCTTGGTTGGAAGCCAATCTTCCACAGGGCTGGTTCGACGACGGCTTCGAACTCTCAGCGGATGCACGCAAGAAGTTCAACGACGAATGGCCCGACAAGTTGCACAAGGGCGGCTGGATTTGTGCAACGTGGCCCAAGGAGTACGGCGGCAAGGGTCTCACCACGTTGCAGGGAGTGGTGTTGAACGAGGAGTTTGCTCGAGCCCGCGCGCCGATGCGGGCCGACTTCTTCGGCGACACGTTGGTTGGTCCAACACTGTTGCAATGGGGAACCGAAGAACAAAAAAAGGAGTTCCTCCCGCAAATCCTTGCCGGGAAAATGCGCTGGTGCCAAGGTTTCAGCGAGCCCAACAGTGGTAGCGACCTCGCCAGTTTGAAGACCACTGCCGTGTTGGACGGTGACGAGTGGGTGATCAACGGACAAAAGGTGTGGACCACCGGCGGTCACTACGCCGACTACTGCTTCTTGCTCACGCGAACCGATCCGTCGGCACCCAAGCACAAGGGCATCTCGTACCTGCTCGTACCGATGCGTCAGCCCGGAGTCGAGGTGCGCGGTATCACCCAACCGGATGGCACGGCCGAATTCTGCGAAGTGTTCTTTACCGATGCTCGCTGCCCGAAGGACAACGTGGTGGGTGGAGTCAACAATGGTTGGAAGGTTGCCAACTCGACGTTGGCCTTCGAGCGTGGCATGAGTGCCACCACCGGTTATCGCCGGTTCGAGGAGGAGTACCGTCTCATGGTTGAAGCCGCAACCACGAATGGCGCAATCTGCAATCATCTCGTCCGTCAGCGATTGATGCAGTACTACACCAAGATTCAGATTCTCAAGTACAACGGTTTGCGCTCACTCGGGGCAAACTTGGCCGACAAGAAGGACTTCGGAGTCATGGCACTCGGTGCAGCGAACAAGATGTTTTGGAGCGAAATGCACAAGAACGCGATGGAGCTTGCACTCGACATCTACGGCACGCACGCAATGTTGATCAACACCGGACCCGAGTCGGGTACGTGGCCGGGTGCGCTGCGCGAAAAACGTCGCAAGGGTTACCCGGTCAGTGCGATGATGTCGTCGTTCTTCTTCTCGCGCTCCGAAACCATCTGGGGTGGCACGAGTCAGATTCAGCGCAACATCGTGGGTGAGCGAGTGCTTGGTTTGCCAAAGGAACCGCGTCCCGCGGGTGGGGAGTAGGACGTGCAGTTTTTCGCGGCGATTCAATCGGGATTTCGCAACTACGCGAACTTCAAAGGACGGGCGGATCGCGCCAGCTATTGGTGGTGGGTGCTCTTCAGCGTGCTCATCCAAGCCGCTGCATCGTGGTTTGGCGAGGCTTTCGCGAACCTGGTGTCGGTTGCAGTGTTGCTGCCGTCGTTGGCTTTTGCAATTCGACGTATGCACGACACCAATCGCAGCGGGTGGTGGATTCTGTTGCCCATCGTGAACCTGGTCTTCACGTTGCAGCGCAGTCAGCCGTCGGAGAATCGATTCGGGCCGCCGCCCCCACCGCGAACGGTGGCCTGACCCGCAATGGATGGGCTGGCCGTATGACCCGAGATGGCTCGGCCCGCAACGTGGTTCGCGCAGTGGAGCCAATGTTCGCGGCGAAGTTTGCAGTGAGGTTCGCGGCGAAGTTCGTTGCACCGATACTTCTTCTGATGGGCTGCGGCAGTGTCAGTGTCGGTTCGACGTACGTCGGTAACGCCGACCTCGGAGCGTTCACCAAGGCACCCTCGGAATGGAAGACCGATGTCGTGCAGAGTGCACCGGAATTTTCGATGCACGGATTCTGGGCACCCGGCGGGAGCAAGACCACGCTGCTTGAGCCGTCGTCTTCAGTGTCGGGGGTGGTGATTCGGCGGCTACCGACGACCGAGGAAGAAACCGATCTCGAGTATCTCGGCCGGGGAGTGGCATTCAGCGATCTCAATGAAGCATTCGAGCAGGGTTACGCCGTATTGAGCGAGGGACCCACCGATTTGCGCGTCTCCAAGTTGCCGGGCGAGAAGCTGGTCTACGACCTGCAAACCGAGAGCGGAACGTTGCGCGTGGTACAGGTGAGTGTGGCCGATCGCAGCAAGGGCGAGGTGTACGGCGTGGTGATTGGCTGCAGCGTGGTGTGTTTTTCTGCCAATCGTGCGACGATAGACAGCATTGTGAAGGATTTCCGACTCGGTCAGTAAGGCAGGTTCCACCATGAGAGACGCTCTCCCCGCACCTGTGCTCGCTCCGCGTGTCGGACGTCGCCGACGCAAGCGTGGCATCAAGAAGGCACGCCCAGGATGTCGCCGTCCGCTCCTCGTGTACGACCGCATCAAGGTGTCGTTGGTGTTGCTCGGCACGTTCCTCTTGTTGGCGCTGTTGAAGACGGCTGACAACCCTCTCGTGGGCTTTGACGATGCAGTCCGGATGACCTTCAACTCGTACGGTTGGATTCTCACGATCGTTTCGCTGGACGTGCTTCGTCAACTCCACTACTTCGTAGCCGAGCGCTCGGCAAGGTATTGGTCGGTCGTCGGGCGAGTGGAAGACGTCGTGAAGTCACCCTGGAATCGGTTGACGTCGTTCACGCAATATCGTCTGGCTCGTATCGCGAGGTTCCTCGCCATCGCGATTCTTGGAGCATTCGTCTTTTCGGCAGCTTTCGACACGGAACCGATCGCGGCGTGGATGGAGGCACTCGTTCGGTTGTGGCAGGCGGTCCCGACAATCCTGCAGTTCGTTGCATATCTCTTGTTGGCGATCGGTCAGTTCGTCGCAATCTTCTGGTTCCTCTCCAAAGGTGGTGTCGAGGTATTGATGCCCGAAGACATCAAAACGTCGTTCGACGACGTGTGGGGACAGGATCAAGTCGTTGCTCGGGTGAAAGAGACCTTGAGTTTGTTGGAAGACCCCGATCTCATCGAAGCCAAGGGCGGCTATGTCCCCGGCGGAATCCTGCTCTACGGTCCTCCAGGAACGGGCAAGACGCTTATCGCCGAAGCCCTTGCTGGCGAGACTGGAAAGCCGTTCGTGCTCATCGAACCGGGCGCGTTTCAAGCGATGTTCATCGGTGTGAACATTCTGAAAGTGAAGTCGCTCTATCGACGTTTGCGCAAGTTGGCATTGCGCTACGGCGGAGTAGTGGCGTTCTTTGACGAAGCCGACGTCCTTGGCCGCCGCGCGATGTCGACGGCACCCCAGCGCAGCACACGCGCGATGTCGGGCGGCTGGTCACCAATGGGGTCTCCTTTCAACCCCGCATCGTTGGACTCCTTGGCGTATCTCAGCCCGGTGAGCCAGGCGGTGGTGCTCGGACATCACGACCTCATGGTGGGCGGAAAGGTCGATCAACTAGTGGTGCCCGGCGGTGGTGGCGATCTCGGCACGTTGAACTCGATCTTGGCCTCGATGCAAGGGCTGAAGAAACCGCGCGGTTTCATCAATCGCCTCAAGCGCTTGGTGGGAATGAAGCCATCAAACCCGCCGAAGTACCGAATTCTCCACGTCATGGCCACCAACTTGCCCGATTCTTTGGACGAAGCACTGTTGCGACCAGGGCGAATCGACCGCAAGTTCCGCGTGGGATATCCATCCCGTGAAGGCCGCATTCGCACGTATCGCGGTTATCTCGACAAGGTGAAAAACACCTTGACCCAGGCAGATATCGAGCGTCTTGCAACCTCGAGTCCGTATGCATCGGGTGCCGTGATCAAGGACATCGTCAACGAAGCACTGATGGCGGCCATTCGCGATGGCCGGGAAGTCATCGAGTGGCGCGACATCGTGTCGGCAAAGAGCCTGAAGGAACACGGCGTGACCGACGGCTTTGAATATGTCGATCGCGAGCGACATGCAATTGCCATTCACGAGTCCTGTCACGCAATTGCGGCGTACCGACTGAAGGCCGACTTCCAAATTGATGTCGCCACCATCGAGCGCCGCGGAGATGTTGGTGGCTTCGTGTCGCGCGTTCCAGTGGTGGAGCGCATGTTCGAGTGGAAGACCGAGATCGAAAACGACATTCAGATTTCCATCGCCAGTTTGGTGGGTGAACGAATGTTCTTCGCCGGTGACAGCACCAACGGTGTCGGTGGCGATCTGGACAATGCCACGCGTTTGGCCTTGGTGATGGAATCCCGCTGGGGTATGGGTGAAACCATCGCCTCTCACTCCGTGCTCGTTGCAGGTTCGGCTGGTGGAGCAGGGCGCGGAGGCAAGCCCCTCGAGGAGGAAGATTTGAAGGTGTCTCCGGTGCTTGGTGAGCGTGTAGAGAAGCGCCTTCGTGAAATCTTCGAGCGAACACAAACGCTGCTCGAAGCGAATCGCTACGAGATTCTGTGTTTGGCCCATGCGTTGGAGTGGCACCGAACGCTGAACGGCGCCGACGTCGAGGCGGTGATCAATCGCG
>SXGS01651900.1_pt1 | contig 26455 bp, 20 predicted proteins | sample 3174681 | NCBI WGS metagenome assembly SXGS01 (sample SAMN11356861, study PRJNA531348) | freshwater metagenome | isolation source: freshwater sample F1-80 | place: China: Fuxian Lake, Yuxi | collected 2017-12-25 | reverse complement strand
TTCGGCGGCGGTGTTCTTGATGATGTACTTGAACTTCTGCAGGTCGTCCGCGGCGTGCACCAAGGTGGAGAACTTGTAGTTGATCTCGGCCTGGCCGGCGGCGCCGACTTCGTGGTGCGAACGCTCTACCTCGAGGCCGGAATCGCCGAGCGCGATGCACATCGCATCGCGCAGATCTGCCTGGTGGTCCACCGGCGCCACCGGGAAGTAGCCGCCTTTGAACGGCGTCTTGTTGCCCAGGTTGCCGCCCTCTTCTGCCCGGCCGCTGTTCCACGGGGCTTCGATCGAATCGACCTTGTAGAACGCGCCCTGCGGCGAGGACTCGAACTGGACGTTGTCGAAGACGTAGAACTCGGCCTCCGGCGCGAAGTACGCGGTGTCCGCGATGCCGGTCGATGCCAGGTAGGCTTCGGCCCGCTCGGCGACGCTGCGCGGATCGCGGTGGTACGGCTCACCGGTGCGCGGGTTGACGATCGAGAAATTCAGGGCGAGGGTCTTTTCGATCCGGAAGGGGTCGACGAAGGCCGTGGTCACGTCCGGGATCAACTGCATGTCGGATTCATGGATGCCCTGGAACCCGCGGATCGACGAGCCGTCGAAAAGCTGCCCGTTGACGAAGAAGTCGGCGTCGACGCTTTGCGCCGGCACATTGAAGTGCTGCTGCACTCCGGGCAGGTCGGTGAAGCGGATATCGACGAACTTGATGTCTTCGTCTTTGATGAACGTGAGGACTTCGTCCGCGGTGGTGAACATCTATGCTCCTTCGGCATTTCGGCTGGTGCCGCGGGCAGGCCAGAAGCCCCCGCAACTGTTAACAGCATAGTCAGAGGGCATTTCCCGACCGTGTCGGCATTGTTTCGGGCAGGTTACAGACGCGGCGGCCGCCGGGATTGCCGGTAAACTCGAGTGGTGGTAGATCGCAAAGACCTCGGTTCCTGGCTCTCCGGACCCGACACGAGTCATATTTCCAAGTATCCGGGGGAGCGCTTGGGCTTGCCGGAATCGGGTCCCGGCTCGATTGCCCGGGTCGGCCGCCGGATTCTGGCGATCTGCATCGACTGGCTGCTGTGCCTGCTGATCAGCCAGTTCCTGTTCGACGGCGCAGCTTTGGCCACGATTGGGATCTTCTTCGTCGAGCAGGTGCTGTTGGTCGGAACGCTCGGTTACAGCGTGGGGCATCGGATCATGAACATCCACGTGGTCAGATTGGCGCCGCGCGCCGGAGCGGCTTCCGGAGCCCACGGCCCCGGCGGCCCGGGCACGCTGCCCGCCGGCCCTTTGGCCGCCGTCGTCCGGACTTTGCTGCTCTGCCTGGTGATCCCCGCAGTGGTTTTCGACCCGGATCAACGCGGGCTTCATGATCGCGCAATGAACACGGTGTTGTTGCGGCGTTGACGGTACTCTCGGGCTAGGGGCGCATCCGGCGCACGACGAGTTCAAAGGAGAACCTGTGTCAGAAAAAGCCGTGGAAGCCCAGCCTGGAGCGGGTGTCGAATTGAGCCGCGAAGAGATATTCGCCGCCCATCTCGGCGGGAAATTGAGCGTGCAAACCCGACTGCCTTTGCTCAGCAAACGGGATCTGTCGATCGCCTACACCCCGGGCGTCGCCGAGGTCAGCCGCGCGATCGCCGAAGAACCCGGATTGGTGGACAGCTACACCTGGACCAAGCGGCTGGTGGTCGTGGTCAGCGACGGCACTGCGGTGCTCGGGCTGGGCGACATCGGCCCCCGGGCCTCGCTTCCGGTCATGGAGGGAAAGTCAGCGCTGTTCAAGACGTTCGGCGGGTTGGATTCGATTCCGCTGGTCCTGGACACCACCGACGTCGACGAAATCATCGAAACCCTGGTCCGGCTGCGGCCGAGCTTCGGGGCGGTCAACCTGGAGGACATTTCCGCGCCGCGGTGTTTCGAATTGGAAGCCCGGCTGATCGAGGCTTTGGACTGCCCGGTGATGCACGACGACCAGCACGGCACCGCGGTGGTGGTTCTGGCCGCGTTGCTCAATGCGGCCCAGGTGGTGCAGCGCGAGATCGCCGGATTGAAAGTGGTGATTTCCGGGGTCGGCGCCGCCGGCGTTGCGGTGGCGAAGATCCTGCTCGCGGCCGGGGTGCAGGACTTGGTCCTGGTTGATTCCCGGGGCATCATCCACCACGGCCGGGAGGACCTCACCGCGGTGAAAACCGATCTGGCCGGACAGAGCAATCCGCAGGGCCTGACCGGCGGACTGGCGGAAGCGTTGCGCGGAGCCGACGTTTTCGTCGGAGTTTCTTCCGCGCAGGTCCCGGAGGCCGAAATCGCACTGATGAGCGATGACGCGATCGTCTTCGCCTTGTCCAATCCGACGCCGGAGATCCACCCGGAGATCGCCGCGAAGCACTGCCGGGTGGTGGCCACCGGCCGCAGCGACTTCCCGAACCAGATCAACAATGTGCTCGCCTTCCCGGGGATCTTCAAGGGCGCTTTGGACGCCGGAGCGCTCCGGATCACCGAACCGATGAAACTGGCCGCGGCCCAGGCGATTGCCGGAATGGTTCCGCAGCCCTCGGCCGCGATGATCGTGCCCAGCCCGTTGGATCCGGAGGTGGCTGATGCGGTAGCCGCCGCGGTGGCTGCCGCGGTGCACTTGACGGACTGACCCGGAACGCGAAAAGGCCCCGATGCGCGCGCGTGCATCGGGGCCTTTTCGCGTAATTTCAGCGGCCGCGGGCGGCCTTGCGGTCCGGTCTGGCCTTGTACGGATCGATGCCTTTGGGGATCGGCAATCGGGAGCCCAGCGAAGAAATCCGCTTGCCGACCGCGCTGACTTCGGCTTTGGTCAGTTCCTTTTTGAGCTTCTGCACCGTTTTGGCGACCTTGGCCAGCGGCACCTGGCCTTCTTCCCGGCCGGACTCGATCACGTGCACCGTGACATTGGGCAGGATCCGGTTGAGCTTCTTCTGCTCGGCCTGGACCAGCGTGCGGACCCGGTGCGAGGGGCCTTCGGTCACCAGGACCACGCCCGGGCGGCCGACGGCACGGAACACGGCATCCTGGCTGCGCGGGTTGACTGCCACCGGTTGTTCTTCGACCACCCAGCCGCGGCGCAGCGTGTTCAGGGCTGCACCGGAAGCACCCGGCTTGCCCTCGATCTGGCCGAACGCGGCGCGCTCGGCACGCCGGGAAAGCACCAGCATGGCGCCCAGCAGGCCCAAGGGGATGCCCAGGATCAAGCCAGTGATCCAGTTTCCGTTGAACGCGAAGAAACCGACCGCGAGCGAGACCGCGATCACGCCCAGGAAGACCAACAGCATCAGCCAGACCACGGTCGGGTCGCTGCGGCGGGTCATCTTGAAGATGTCCACCATCTGCTTGAGCCGGCCGGGTTTCTTTTCCGGTTTGGGCTTGTTGTCTTTGGGCTTGCGGGCGAACAGGCTCCGTTTGGGCTTCGGTTCGGAGGCAGCGTCGGGTGCGGAATTCTTGGCCATAGTGCATCCATTCTAGCCGGTCGGCGAGGTTCGCACCCGCCGCCATCGGTTCGCTCGCCGACAGCTGAATGGCGGGTGTACGAGTTCGGTCGGGAATGAGGAGCGGCTCAGCTCCGCGCGGCGACCAGGCTGGCGGCTTCTTGACGGGTGCTGCCGGCGTCTTCGATGCCTTCGGCGATATGCGCCAACTCGGCCGGAATCTCGAGGCCTTTTTTGCGCATCGCGGTGGCCCACAATCGGCCGGCCCGGTAGGAGGAACGCACCAGCGGGCCGCTCATCACGCCGAGGAATCCGATCTCCTCGGCCTCGTCGCGCAGATCCAGGAACTCCTGCGGCTTGACCCAACGGTCCACCGGCAAGTGCCGTTCACTGGGCCGCAGATACTGGGTGATCGTGATCAAATCGCATTTGGCCTCGTGCAGGTCGCGCAGCGCCTCGGAGATCTCCTCCCGGGTTTCGCCCATGCCCAGGATCAGGTTGGACTTGGTCACCATGCCCAAGTCGTGGCCCTGGGTGATCACATCGAGCGAGCGTTCGTAACGGAAGGCCGGGCGGATCCGCTTGAAGATCCGGGGAACGGTCTCGACGTTGTGCGCGAAAACCTCGGGCTTGGCATCGCAGATCGCCTGGATGTTCTCCGGTTTTCCGGAAAAATCCGGGATCAGGATCTCGACGCCGGTGCCCGGGTTGAGCTCGTGGATCTTCCGGATGGTCTCGGCGTAGAGCCAGACGCCTTCGTCTTCCAAATCGTCACGGGCGACGCCGGTGACCGTGGCATAGCGCAAATTCATCTTGACCACGCTGCGGGCCACCTTGGTCGGCTCGAAGCGGTCCAGTGGGGAGGGTTTGCCGGAATCGATCTGGCAGAAATCACAACGGCGGGTGCACTGTGCTCCGCCGATCAGGAAGGTCGCCTCGCGGTCTTCCCAGCAGTCGAAGATGTTCGGGCAGCCGGCTTCCTCGCAGACCGTGTGCAGACCCTCTTTTTTGACCAAGTTCTTCATCCCGATGTATTCCGGGCCCATGTTGACCTTGGCCTTGATCCATTCAGGCTTGCGCTCCACCGGGGTCTGCGCGTTGCGGGCTTCGACGCGCAGCATTTTGCGGCCTTCAGGTGCCAGGGTCACTGGAGAACTCCTTCTGCGGCTGTTACTTCGGGTTTTTCGGCGGCGTGCACCGTGTTTCCGGTCAACGCGTTTTCGCGTGCCGAGAATTCCCGGATGATGTGCGGCAGCACTCCGGTGGGCGAAATGTCGGATCCGGTTTCCGCCGACATCGTGGTGGTCCCGGCGTCCGAAATCCCGCAGGCGATGATCTGCGCGAAGGGCGCCAGGTCGTTGTTGCAGTTGAGCGAGACGCCGTGCATGGTCACGCCGTTGTGCACCCGGATGCCGATCGCGGCGATCTTCCGGTCCGGCCCTTTCGCGTCGGCGGGCAACCAGATGCCGGCCCGGCCCTCGACCCGCTGGCCTTTGATGCCGAATTCGGCGAGCACCGCGAGGAGCACGTCTTCGAGCAGCCAGACGTATTCCCGGATCGCGTGCGGATCGCGCAGCGCGATGATCGGGTAGGCGACCAATTGGCCCGGGCCGTGCCAGGTCAATTTGCCGCCGCGGTCGACCGGTACCACAGGGGTCCCGTCGAAAGGCCGTTCGTGGTCTTCGGTGCGTTTGCCGGCGGTGTAGACCGCGGCGTGCTCCAGGAGCAGCACAGTGCTCGGGGCCTGTCCGTCGACGACGTCGTCGTGCAGTTTCTGCTGCATGTCCCAAGCCTGCATATAGTCAACAAAGTTCGGTGCGAACCCGACTTCGGAGAACTCAAGCGTCATGCCTAACAGCGTAGCCCCGTTGCTTCCAGCGCCTAAATTCATGACCTGTGGATAACATCTGCGCGAAGTGCCGGTTCCGGGGCACACTGGGGTATGGAGACCAGCTTCCCGCCGGGCATTCCGATTGCCCCCGGCTACCGGTTCGAGCGCTTGCTCGGGGCCGGCGCGAGTGCCCAAGTCTGGCTTGTGCTCGGCGATGCCGGGGTCGAGCGGGCGATCAAGTGTTTTCCGGCCGCGGCATGGCCGGCCGGCGCGACGGCTCCCGGAGGGCGTGCCGGGCAGCTCCGCCGGGAGATCCGGATCCGGGTGAACGTGCAGCACGAGCATTTGCTCGCCGTTCATGATGTGGTCAAACTCACAGGGGCTTGGGTCGGCGGTACCGGCTTGCTGATGGACTATGCCGCAGGCGGGTCACTGGCCGCCGTGCTGGCTAACCGGGGCCGGATCAGTCCCGGTGAACTGGTCACGGTCTTGGTCCCGATGTTCCAGGTGCTGGCTTTTCTGCACCGGCAAGGCATCGTGCACGGGGACGTTTCGGCGGCGAACGTCCTGTTTACCGAAACTGGCAAACCGCTGCTGGCCGATTTCGGCACGGCAAAGCTCCGCGGAGACCGGTCCGACGGCGAGCTTTTCGGCACCGACGGCTTCGTGGATCCGGCGTTGCTGCGGCCGGCCGGCGGCGCTGGGCGCTTGGCGGTTGACGCCGCTGCGGATGTCTATGCGCTCTCGGCCTTGGGCTGGTGGTGTCTCAGCGGGGCGCTGCCGGGACCCGCGAATCCCCGCTTCCCGATGCCCGGCGGGGTTCCGACGGCCGGCAGCGCCGAGCTGTTCGGCCTCTTGGCTTCCGGAATGGATCCGGAACGACGACGGCGTCCAGCTGCGGGCGACTTGGCCCGGGAACTGTTCCGTTCGGCAACTGCCGAACCGCTGGACCTGATGCCGTCGGTGCATCCGAGCGTGCTGCCCCGGTTGCTCACCCGACGGCAGCTGCGCGGCGGCCAGGCGTCGTCGCTGCCGACCGCCGCCGCTGTCCGGGCGGCCGACGCCCCGGCGAGCACCACTCCGGCCGGCCGCAATGCGTCAGGCAGACCCGGCGGCAGCAGGCGGCGCAACCGGAGTTTTCGGTGGGCGCGGAGTTCTCGGGGCGGACGGCGTCGGGTCGGCTTGCCCTGGGTCGGCTTGCCGCGGCCCGATCTTCGTCGCTCCGGGCTGCCCGGCCGTGCGGTGGCCTTGTTTGCTCTGCTGGGCGGCATCTCCTGGTTGCTCGCGGTGCTGCCCGGCCAGGGTCCGCCCGGCGAAACCACGCCGGTCCCGGCGCAGCAGAATCCGGCGCAGCAGAATCCAGCCGAGCGACGTTTGGACCAAGCCGCGCCGTCGGCCGAGGACGCTGCTGCGCTGCGGCTTTCCGGGGATCCGGTCTTGGCGCTCCACGGGCTGAGCCGGTTGCGGGCCGAAGCCTTCCGGACCGCTGACGCGAGCCTCCTGGCAGCGGTGAACGCCCCGGATTCGCCGGCCTCGGCGGCGGACCGGCAGACCATGGCCGAACTGGTCAGCCGATCCCGGGTGCTCGCCGGGTTCTCGGCGACCGTTCGGGCCGCGGCGGTCCAAGCCGGCGATGCGACACCGGATCCGGTGGTTTCGGCCACGGTCGAATTGAGCCCGTTTGTGGAGCAGGACGCCGCGGGTACGGTGTTCAACCGGCAACCCGCAAGCCGGCTCCAAGTGCTGAACTTCCGGATGGTGAACCAATCCGGCCGGTGGCTGATCGCCGAGGTGCGGAACGCCGGATGATCCGGGACGCTAACCTGGTGGAATGGACACCGCCGGCAAAGTATTGGAACTTCAGGGCATCAATCGGTCGTTTTCCGGCCGCCAGGTGCTCGACGACGTCGGCCTGACGGTGCGACCGGGCCGGATGACCGGCTTCGTCGGGGCGAACGGCGCGGGCAAAACCACCACTATGCGGATCATCCTCGGCGTGCTCACCGCGGACAGCGGGAGCGTGACCCTCGACGGGCAGGCGCTCGTGGCGGCCGACCGCCGCCGTTTCGGATACATGCCCGAGGAACGCGGGCTCTATCCGAAAATGAAAGTCGCCGAACAGCTCGGCTACTTCGCCCGCCTGCACGGCCTGGGGTCGGCAGCTGCCAAAGCCAACACCAAGGTGTTGCTCGAGCGGTTGGGCCTGGCCGAACGGGCCGCCGAGCCGGTCGAAAAGCTCTCCTTGGGCAATCAGCAACGGGTCCAGGTGGCCGCGGCGCTGGTCCACGACCCCGAAGTCCTGATTCTGGACGAACCCTTCTCCGGTCTCGACCCGGTCGCGGTCGAGACCGTGCAGACCGTGCTCACCGACTATGCCGCCCGTGGTGTGCCGGTGCTCTTCTCATCGCACCAACTCGATATCGTCGAGCGGATCTGCGACGACGTGGCGATCATCGCCCGAGGCAGCATCCGGGCGAACGGGGAACGGGAGGTCCTGCGAGCCGAATTCTCCGAACCGGAGTATGAAATCCAGTTCGGCGGCGACCTCGGCTGGCTGTCCGGATCGCCGGGCCTCACGGTGCTCGAAACGTCGGCCGGCCGGGCCCGGTTCCGCGCCGAGGACCCGGCGGCGGCGCAACAAGCACTCAGCCGCGCGGTGGGCTTGGGCCCGGTCATCAGTTTCGCGCCGTCCAGGCCTTCACTGGCCGATATTTTCAAGGAGATCATCCAATGACCGAGCAGACCGCGCCCGCGGGCAACGCAACCTGGTTGGTCGCGCAACGCGAAATCTTGGCCAAGCTCCGCAGCAAAGCCTTTTTGTTCTCCACCGGATTCCTGTTGGCCGCGGTCCTGGTCTCGGTGCTTCTGGGCGGACTTCTGGGCGGCCAGCAGAGTTCCAGCAAGGTCGCGGTGATCGGCGGCAATGTCGAGGTGCTCGGGCAGTTCAAGGGCATGGAACCGATTGCCGCCCGCGACGCCGCGGAGGCCGAATCGATGGTCCGCTCCGGTGAAGTCGAGGCGGCGATCGTACCGGATCCCAGCAGCCCGTTCCTCGGATTCAAAGTCGTGGCGCTGAACCAGGCACCGACGGCGATCATCCAATCGTTGAGCATCGCCCCGAGTCTGCAGTTGCTCGAACCGGGAGCGCAGGACCCGTTGCTGGCCTACTTCGTGGCGATCGGCTTCGGCTTGGTCTTCTTCGTCTCATCGATGATGTTCGGGCAGACGATTGCGCAAAGCGTGGTGGAAGAGAAACAAACCAGGATTGTGGAGATCCTGCTTTCCACGGTCAGTGCCAGAACCTTGCTGACCGGGAAGATTTTGGGCAACAGCGTGCTGGCGTTCGTCCAAATCGGCTTGATCGCGCTGCTCAGCACCGGAGGGCTGCTGCTCACCGGACAGCAGAACCTGTTCGCCGCGCTGGGTCCGAGCATCCTGTGGTTCCTGGTGTTCTTCATCATCGGCTTCGTGATGATCGCGGCCCTCTACGCCGGTGCGGCGGCCCTGGTTTCCCGGCAGGAGGACGTCGGTTCGGCGACGGCCCCGGTGATGACCCTGGTGATGTTGCCGTACATCCTGGTCATCGTGTTCTTCAACAATCCGACGGTGCTGACCATCATGTCCTACGTGCCGTTTTCCGCTGCAGTGGGCATGCCGATGCGGCTTTTCGCCGGCGCCGCGCAGTGGTGGGAGCCGCTGCTGTCGCTGGTGATCCTCTTGCTGAGCACGTTGCTCATGGTCTTGCTCGGCGCGCGGATCTACCGGAACTCGCTGCTGCGCACCGGTGCCAAAGTACGGTTGTCCGAAGCCTTCAAGGGCTGAGTTCAGCGCCGTTTGAGTTCTTCGGCCACCCAATCCGCGGCGGCGGACAACTCGGGGTAATCGAAGTCGAAGCCATGGTCCAGCAGCACCGCCGGACGCATCGTGGTGCTGGCCAACAGGACCTCTTCGGCGGGCGCGCGGCCCAGCGCCAACTTGAGCAGGGCCGCGGGCACCGGCAAGACCGTGGGCCGGTGCAGGGCACGGCCGAGTTCGGCCACGATGGTCCGCACATCGGCGTGCTGCGGAGCGCTCAGGTTGACCGGACCGGAAATCCGGTTTTCCAGGATGAACACCATGGCTTTGCTCAAGTCCGGCAACGCGATCCACGGCCAGAATTGCCTTCCGTCACCCAACCGGCCGCCCACTCCGGCCCGGATGGGCAGCAGCAGTTTGCCGAGCGCGCCGCCGCGCGGACCGAACACGATGCCGGTGCGCAGGAACGCGGTTTCGGTCACCGCCGGGGCGGCCTGGGCAGTCGCCTCCCAGCGTGCGCACAAATCGGAGAGCACGGTACCGCCCTGGTGCGGCGAGGATTCATCGAACTCGCCGCCCTCGCCGTAGAAATCCTTCCCGGACTGGCTCAGGAACATGGCCGGCGGGGCATCTGCGCGCTGCATCGCTTCGACCAGCGTCCGGGTCGACCCGATCCGCGAGGCGTAGAGCTCTTCGATGAAGCTCCTGGTCCAGCGGCGCGGCGGTTGGATCACGAGCGAGCCGGAGAGATTGACCACCGCGTCGACGTCGTCGAACACCGAAGGGTGCAGATCGCCTTCCGCTGGATTCCAGAAAACCTCCTCCGGAGCCTGCACCGGGCGCCGGACCAAGCGCCGGATCTGATGCCCGTTCTGCTGCAAAGCGGCGCGCAGCGCCGAACCGACCATTCCTGAGGCTCCGGAGAGCAATACTCGCATACCCCCATTTGACCACTGCCGCCTGGGTTTGGATCGTTTTTCCGAAGTCTTTCCGGCGCCAGCCGGCTTCCGGAGGGCAGTTTCGCGCCGTTGCCTGCCGGAGCCGTATGACTAAGATCGACACATGACCGAACAGGCTTCGAGCTACCTCCGTTACCCGCACCTCCACGGCGATTTGATCAGCTTCGTGGCAGAAAACGATGTCTGGCTGGCGCCGTTGGCCGGCGGAAGGGCTTGGCGGGTTTCGTCCCTGGGCCTGCCGGCCAAGAATCCGCGATTCAGCCCGGACGGCAGCCGGTTGCTGTGGACTGTGGTGCAGGGCGCTGCCCCGGAATTGGTCTCGGCCGCAGTGGACGGCGGGGACTTCCGCCAGCTGACCTGGTTCGGGCACGCCTCGACCAAGTTCCGCGGCTTCACCCCGCAGGGCGCCGCCTTGGTGGCCAGCGCCTTCGAACAGCCGGATGCCCGGCACACTTTCGGTTATGCGGTCTCCATCGAGGACGGCTCCCGGAGCATGCTGCCGTACGGGCCGATCGATGCGGTGGCCTATGGCCCGGTGGTCGGTGATGAAAAGCCGCTGCTGGTCGCCTCGCCTGCTTCGCGGGAGCCCGCTTGGTGGAAGCGTTACCGCGGCGGCACCGCGGGCAAGCTCTGGTTGGACCGGGACGGTTCGGGGGAGTTCGCGCGGCTGGTCCCGGAGCTGGACGGCAATCTGGTCGATCCGATGTGGATCGGCGACCGGATCGCTTTCCTGTCCGACCACGAGGGCTACGGAAACCTCTACTCGGTCAAACCCAATGGCAAGAAGCTCCGCAGGCACACCGACCACCAAGGCTTCTACGTTCGGCACGCGAGTTCCGATGGCCGCCGGGTGGTTTTCGAGTCGGCGGGAAACCTGTTCCTGCTCGACGGCCTGGACGCCGAACCCGTGCAATTGGACATCACCCTGGGCTCAGCCGGGACTTCGCGCCGGCCGCATCCGCTCAATGTGGCGGAGCATTTGGGCGGCGTCCGGCCGCTGGGCGACGGCAAAGCCAGCCTCGTGGAATCGCACGGCACCGTGCATTTGCTGAGCCACCGGGATGGTCCGGCCCGGGCCATCGAGTCGACGTCCGGGGTCCGGGCCCGCCTGGCGCGGCCCTTGGGCGAGGCCTCAGTCGCCTACATCGCCGACCACGATGGCGTGGAAGCGCTCTACCTGGCGCCCCTGGACAAAACCTTGGCGGCCGATGAACCGCAGTCGGCCCCGACGCGGGGATCCGGCTCGGAAACCTCCGGGGACGCTGAAGCCGGAGCGGTCCTGCCGCAACCGGTCCCTGCGGCCTCGGTCAACGGCTCGGTGCAAAAGCCGGCGACCACCCCGCAGCCCGGGCCGAGTCCGGAACCTGCTGCAGCGGAGCACGCGGCGGACGGCCCGACGGCGGTCGGTGCCAAGCTGGCCGCTTCACCGGAAGCGGCCCGCAGAGTCGATTTCGCTTCGCCGACCCGGGCCTGCGCAGTGGAAACCAGCCCGGATGGGAAATTCGTGGCGGTCGGCACCGAGTACGGGCAGGTTTTGCTCGTGGAAGCGGCCAGCGGCACGGTCCGCGAAATCGCGGCACAGAAGATCTCGCATGTCTCAGACCTGGTCTTCAGCCCGGATTCGCAGTGGCTGCTCTGGTCGGAGTTCACCAGTGCCGAGGCCGAACGTGCCAGATTGCGGATCGTGCCGGTCGCCGGAGGCGAGATCGAAGACCTCACCGATGGCCGGTTTGCGGACTTCTCGCCGTCGTTCACCCCGGACGGGAAATTCATCGCGTTCCTCTCCAGGCGCAGCTTCGACCCGGTGTACGACACGCACAATTTCGACCTGGCATTCCCGACCGCGGTCAAGCCATATCTGCTGGCGCTCGACGCCGAAACCCCGTCGCCGTTCGGGCCGGCGGTGTCCGGCCAGGAACCCGCAGCGGCCTCGGCCGCCGAGGACGATCAGCGCACGCCGGCCGGCTCCGAGCCGCGGAAGAATCCGGTCCCCACAATTCGGCTCAGCCGCGACGGCTTGGCGGAACGGATCATTCCGGTACCGGTGCCACAGGGTGACTATCTGAATCTGCGCGCGGTCGACGGCGCGCTGCTCTGGCTCAACCGCGAACTCCAGGGGGTCACCGGGGACGGCCGGGGGAGCAGCACGGATCAGGCGCGCCCGCCGAAGCTGGAACGGTTCGAGTTTTCCAGCAAGGAGAGCAGCACCCTGCTCGAGGCTGCGGATTCCTTCGAGCCTACGGCCGCCGGGGCCAAACTCGTGGTCCGGGACAAAGCCAAGATCCGGGTGATCCCGAGCGACAAGAAGGCTGAGCCGGATTCCCCGGAGCACACCCTGGTCGATCTGGGCCGGATCCGGGTGGTCCTGGAGCCGGTCAAGGTCTGGGGACAGGCTTTCGACGAAGCTTGGCGCCTGCAGCGGGATTTTTTCTGGACCGAAGACATGGCCGGCATCGATTGGCAGGCGGTCCACCGGAACTACCGGCCGATCGTGGAACGCCTGGGCTCGCACGACGACTTGGTGGACCTGCTCTGGGAGATGCACGGTGAGTTGGGCACCTCGCACGCTTACGTGACGCCGAAGCCGGCCAAGGAGCCGGGGACCGGGGCGCAGGGCCGGCTCGGTGCGGAGTTCGAAGCAGGCGCCGAAGGCTGGTTGATCGCCTCGATCCTGCCCGGTGAGTCATCGGACCCGTTGGCGCGTTCTCCGCTGAACGCGCCGGGCGTCGCGGTCAAACCGGGCGATCTGCTGCTCGCCGTGGACGGGGTGGAGTTGGGCTCGGCCGGACCGGAACCGCGGTTGGCGGGCGCCGCCGGGAAGATCGTGGAGCTGACCGTGCGCAATGGCGCCGGGCACGGCGATGCCGCGGGCCGGCAGCGTCGGGTGGCGGTGTTGCCGATCGGCGACGAAGAACGGTTGCGTTACCAGGAATGGGTGCGGAAGAACCGGGAATTGGTGCGACAGGCATCGGACGGCACGTTCGGCTATGTGCATATTCCGGACATGCAGGCCAGGGGCTGGGCCCAGCTGCACCGCGACATCGACGCGGAGTTCGGCAAGGACGCGCTGATCGTGGACGTGCGCCGGAACCGCGGTGGCCATACCTCGCAACTGGTCGCCGAGCTGATCGGACGCAAAGTCACAGCCTGGAACAAGCCCCGAGCAGTCGAAGACATCACGTATCCGCACAACGCGCCGCGCGGGCCGGTGCTGATCTTGACCGATGAATTCGCCGGTTCGGACGGCGACATCATCACGCAGGTGGCGAAACTGCGCGGCATCGGGCCGGTGGTCGGCACCCGGACCTGGGGCGGCGTGGTCGGCATCGACGGCCGGTTCTCCTTGGCCGACGGCACCGGAGTCACCCAGCCGCGCTATGCCTTCTGGTTCACCGGAGGCGTGGGCTGGTCGGTGGAGAACTACGGCGTCGATCCGGATATCGAGGTCGGCTTCCCGCCGCATGCGTATGCGGCCGGCCAAGACCCGCAGTTGGAGTACGGCCTCGGGGCGTTGCGCGAAATGCTCGCCGAGCTGCCTACCGACCGGCCGCCGGCCCGGACCGGCTATCGGAACCTGCAGCCTGGAGCCCTGCCGCCCCGGCCGCAGGCAGCGGACTGATCCTGGCCGGGCGGTAGGGCCGGCCAGCCCCGGGGCACGGTCCGATTCAGCGCTTTGCCGGGCTGAGCCGGGTGCCTACGCCGATCCGGTTCCAGGCATTGATCGTGATCGCGGTCGCCATCACCCCGGCGAGCTCCGCCTCGCTGAATGCTGCCGCGGCACGCTGGTAGACGTCGTCGGGCACTCCGGCAGCCGGGAGCAGGGTCAGCGCTTCGGTGAGCGCCAAGGCAGCCTGTTCCGGTTCGCTGAACAGGGCACCGGCTTCATGCCAGGCGCTGAGCACGTCCAGGCGCTGCTGCGACTCTCCGGCGCTGCGCGCGTCATTGACATGGATGTCCAGGCAAAAGGCGCAGTTGTTCAACTGCGAGGCCCGGATCCGGATCAGCTCGACCAGAATCGGGTCCAGGCCGGCGGCCCCGGCGGCATCCAGGGCGCCGAGCGAAGCGTAGAAATCCGGGCGGAGTTTCGGGATGCGGATCCGGCGGGCGGTGGGGTTCGATGTGTTCATGGAGCCAGCTTAAACCGCGGCGGCCGCCCCGAAGTACCGGAGCGGCCGCGAGTTTGCCGAATCGGACGATTACGCCTCGAGGCTGGCCTCGAGCGTGATCGTGGTACCGGTCAGCGCTGCGGAGACCGGGCAGCCGGTTTTGGCGCCTTCTGCGATCCGCTGGAAATCGGCTTCGCTCAGGCCCGGAACCGAAGCTTTCAGGGTCAGATGGATCCCGGTAATGCCTTCACCCGGTTGGAAGCTGACGTCGGCCGTGGTCTGCACCCGGTCCGGAGTCTTGCCTTCTTCGCCGAGCGCGTGGCTGAATGCCATCGAGAAACAAGCCGAATGCGCGGCCGCGATGAGTTCTTCGGGACTGGTTTTGCCTTCTGCCTGTTCTGCGCGGGCTTTCCAGGTCACGTCATAGGTGCCCAAACCCGAACTGTCCAAGGTCACCTGGCCGCTGCCGCTGGGCAAATCGCCCTGCCAAACCGTGTGGGCTGTGCGTACTGTCGCCATCGAAGGCTCCTTCATGTGGTCCGTTAATCTTCCGGTTCCATCCTAGGCAGGTCGCGGCTAGGAAGCCCAGGGCCTTGGCCAAGCCCGGGCAGGTTGTTAGCATGAGCGCATGTTGCGGCTTTCCACGGTGATGATCAATACCGAAAACCCCGAACGGTTGGCCCGGTTCTGGGCGCAGCTGCTGGGCACCGAGCCCGTTTCGGAGCACGGGGATTTCATTTGGCTCAAGGCCGTCGAGGGCCAAACCGGCTTGGCTTTCCAAGCTGTTTCCGAACCCACCAGCGGTCCGCGGAGGCTGCATTTGGACCTGGTCGCCGAAGATTTGGCGGCCGAGCTGGCCCGGGCCGAGAGCCTCGGCGCGAGCCAGCTGGCCGACCACTGGTCCGGGTCCTTCCATTGGTACGTGATGGCGGACCCGGATGGCAATGAATTCTGCATCTCGCCCGGGCACTAGTCCCGGACGTCACCGGGATGGCAGGCTATCCGGTCAGTTCCAGAGCGTGGCCACCGCGATATTGATCAGAGCCATGCCGCCGACCGCGTGGGCCAAACCGGTGGAGACCTGCTCGCCCTTTTTGGCCTTCCGGTAACCGATGATCGCCGGAACCAGAACCGCGATGGCGATCACCAGTTTGACCGTGATCTTGATGTAGTTCAGCGGGTCGCGGGTGGCCCCGGCCAAGCCCACCAGGGCCAGGCCGGTGATCAATTGCGCAGTGGCGCCCCAGAGCTGGATCGGCAGCACCGTAGGCTTTTTGAAAGTGGCGAACCAGCCGCCGACGACGGCCGCAGCGCCGAGGATGTGCAAGAAGATCAGCAGGTATTTGACGAAGTCCATATGGTTATTCTACGGGATGTAGAAGGTGCTTGGTGACACTGCGTCGACAAAATTTCGACCAATTTCGTCCAATTTCGCCGGATCCGGCCCGGCAGGCCTCCGGGCACCGGAACTCGCCGGCAGCCAAAAGCCGTGGGAGCGGCCGGAACCCGGCCGCTCCCACAAACCTTCGATGCCGTCGGCCGGTGCTGGCCCGGTCGATTACTGGGCCGGTCGATTACTGGACGAAGACGGCCTTGGCCGGCCCCCAATTGCCATCCGCGTCCTTGGCCCGGACGAAGATGGTCTGCTTGCCGTCGGCGACGTTGCCAGCGGTCCCGTTGAACGACTCCGTCGTCGAATTCGCCGACCCGTCGGACAATGCGAGTGCGGTGCCGCTGCCGGCCGCAGCCGGCAATTTGCCCACCGAGTATTCGGCTGCAGTGACGTTTTGCGCCGCGGGTTTGCGGTTCGACGGGTTGGTCCCGATGGCATTGTCGTTTCCGGTGGCGTTGATCGACACCGACTTGTCGCTGTTGCGGCTCGCGGTCAATGAGGTGACCGTCGGCCCGGCCGGAGTCTGGTACGGTGCCGAAGCCGCGTTGGCGGCGTAGAAGATGCCTCCGCGGTACTGGTTGTACAAACCTGCAGTCCGGGAGAATGCCGGGAAGAAGCCGCCCTGGCTGCTCGTGCCGATTTCCCAGGTGTAGGCCGGAATGCCGTTTTGCTGGTAAATGGTGTCGATATCGCCGCCGGCCGCGTTGTAGATGACATCTCCGGCGGCACCGGTCTTGAACCCGTTGTAGAAGCTCTGCCGGAAGCCCAGATTCTTGATCGCCGCGATGTTCGGCGGGATCACCGTGTTGTCATAGGCATAGGGGTAAATCACCAGGTTCGAGAAGCTGTGCAGGTTCAACACGGTTCCTTGCCGGCTGTCCGGCGCCGGGGTGTTGCCCGTGACCGTGAATTTGCCGAACAGCTGGCTGAAGAAATCGGCTTGCTGCTTGGACTCCGGCTCGGAGAGCGGCCCCTTGCCCCGGTAGGACTGGTCGCTGGGATCGTTCGAGGTGCCTTGGCCGCCCCAGCCGGTGGACCAGTTGCGGTTCAAGTCGATGCCGGGCTGGCTCTGCGTGTAGTCGCTGCTGCCACCGGTGTAGCCGTCGGTGTCCATGTTCTTGCGCTGCCAGGCGGTGTTGTTGGCCGCCGGGTTGCCATCCCCGCTCGAGGTGGTCGCCGCGGTTTTGAGGCCCTTCTCAACGGTCGCGATGCCATCGGGGTTGGAGCCGAAAACCACCCAGACTTCGGTCGAATCCAGCAGTGCGGTGGCTTCCGGATCGGTGCCGTAGCCGTTGAGGATGTCCGCGGTGAAGCGGGAGACGAATTCACTGCCGATGATTTCCCGGGCGTGGATCTGGCCGCTGAACACGAAACGTGGTTTGTGGTTGGTGTTGGTCTTCCAATCGCTGCCGTCGTTGGCGTTGGCCGTGATCCGCAGGGCGAACAGATCGTGCCCGCCCTGGCCTTTGGTTTTCTGCCAGGAATCTCCGTAGTCCACGTACTGCGCGAACTCGGGGTATGCGCTGGCGATGTCAGTGGCGAGTTTTTGATAGGCCGCGATGGTCTTGTATCCGCCGAAGTACGTTTCGTAGCTGTTGTTCTTGACCCGCTCCGGCAGCGGGGAGGCTGCCGCGGCGGCCCGGGCGTTGGCTCCCGGAACCGGAGTGAAGTCGCTGCCGTAGGGCGTCTCTTTCACGACCTTGATGCCCTTGGCAGCCAGGTCCAGGGCTACCCGGTGGCTGCCGATGATGGTTCCGCTGTTGGCCGAGCCCGGGTCGACGTCGTAGCCGGCGAGCAGCGACTGTGCTTTCGCCGGGTCCATGCCGTCGGTTCGGAACTCGATGACTTGGACCACATTGTCCAAGTTCTGCGCAGAAGGGGAAGCCGCGGCGGAAACACCTAGGGTGCCGCCGGAGACCGCCATGACGACTGCTGCTGCCAGCAGTCCGTATCGGGTTTTCTTCATCATGGGAAGTTTTCCTGACCGTCGGGGCGCTGGGTGTGCGCCGGTTGGATGGATCTGGGCCCGTTCAAACTATTGGAAAACTTCCTCCATCTTTGGGGAGTTCTTGCTGTGAATTCACCGGCAAGCAGGATTGCCGGCACGGATGACTGTGGCCGAGGCGCAACAAAAAAGCCGGGGCGGACATCAATGGATGTCCGCCCCGGCTTTTTACTGGAAAGTGCTCAGAGGCCCAAATCGGCTTCGAAGGCTCCTTCTTCCAGCCGGGCTTTGAGCGTCTGCAGGAAGCGTCCGGCGTCCGCGCCGTCGACCAAACGGTGGTCGGAGGTCATCGACAAGTACATCATCTGCCGGATCGCGATGGTGTCGCCGCCGTCCGCGTCGGTCAGCACGACCGGGCGCTTGACGATCGAGCCGATGCCGAGGATCGCGACCTGCGGTTGGTTGATGATCGGGGTGTCGAAAAGCGCGCCGACCGAACCGAAGTTCGTGATCGAGAAGGTCCCGCCGGAAAGCTCGTCCGGGCCGATCTTGTTGTTGCGCGTCCGATTCGCCACGTCGGCGATCTTTCCGGCCAGGCCGGCCAGGTTGAGATTGCCGGCGTCGGAAATCACCGGAACCAGCAGGCCACGATCGGTATCGACTGCGATCGCCAAGTGCTCGGCATCGTGGAACGTGATTTCCTGCTTTTCTTCATCGTAGGAGGCGTTGACCTTGGGGTGCTGCTTGAGCGCCTCGGCCACCGCCTTCGCGATGAAGGGCAGGAAGGTCAGTTTCACGCCGCCGTTCTGTGCCTGGAAGGTGTTCTTCGCGGCATTGCGCAGCTTGGCGATTTTGGTCATGTCGACCTCGTGCACCTGGGTGAGCTGCGCCGAGGTGTCCAAAGACTCGCGCATCCGCCGCGCGATCACCTGGCGGATCCGGGGTGCCTTCTCCACCGTGCCGCGCAGCGGCGACGGAGCCGCCGGGGTGCTGGCCGCGGGGAGCTTTGCCGCTGGAGCCGTCAGCGGTGCGGCGGCTGCCGTCGCTGCGGGGGCCGCGACGGCCTTTGCAGCTTCTGCTGCGGCGAGCACGTCCTGCTTCCGGATCCGGCCGCCGACTCCGCTTCCGGTCAGGGCGCTGATCTCGATTCCGTGCTGGTTCGCGAGCTTGCGGACCAACGGCGTGACATAGTTCGACTCGCTGCCGGAGGCGACCGGAGCTGCTGCCGGAGGAGCAGCGGGTGCGGCCGGTGCCGGAGCGGCCGGTGCTGCTGCTGCGGGAGCCGCGGCCGGGGGAGCCGGTGCCGCCGGGGCAGCAACCGGTGCCGGAGCGGGCGCTGCTGCTTGGGCGACCGGCGCCGGTGCCGCGGGAGCCGCAGCTGCCGGTGCGCTGGAGCCGATGACCGCGAGCACGGAGCCCACCTCTGCGGTCTCATCTTCGGCGACCTTGATTTCCAGCAACGTTCCGGCGACCGGCGACGGGATCTCGGTGTCTACCTTGTCCGTGGAGACTTCCAACAGCGGTTCATCCACCTCGACCGTTTCGCCGACTGCTTTGAGCCAACGGGTCACGGTGCCTTCGGTGACGCTTTCGCCCAATGCCGGAAGGGTCACATCGTGGCCGGCTGCGGCGGGCGCAGCAGCCGGAGCTGCTTCGGCGACCGGTGCGGGCGCAGCCACGGCGGCAGGAGCCGGCTCGGCAGCCGGAGCCGCTTCGGCGACCGGTGCGGGCGCGGCTTCGGCAGCGGGTGCAGCTGCGGCGGCCGGAGCCGGGGCGGCCGCGGCATCGCCGGAACCGATCCGGACCAGGGGCGCGCCGACTTCGGCAGTCTCGTCTTCGGCGACCAGAATTTCCTCGATCACTCCGGCAACCGGGGAGGGGATTTCGGTGTCGACCTTGTCGGTGGAAACCTCCAGCAGCGGTTCGTCGACTTCAACCCGGTCTCCGACCTGTTTGAGCCAGCGGGTGACCGTACCCTCGGTGACGCTTTCACCAAGAGCCGGCAAATTCACGGATTCAGACATGTCGTCCCCGTTTCTCCTTCAGAGATGCTGTTGTACTTTCAATCGTCTTCGTATCGAGCCTAGCGCCTAAGCCGCTTGCAGCCATGCTCCGCCGTCCTAACCGTGCAACGGCTTGCCGGCGAGCGCCATGGCGGTCTCGCCCAGGGATTCGTTCTGCGTCGGGTGTGCGTGCACCAGCTGCGCCACGTCTTCCGGGTACGCTTCCCAGTTGACGATCAACTGGGCTTCGCCGATCTGTTCGCCCATCCGGGCGCCGATCATGTGCACGCCGACGATCGGGCCGTCTTTCTGCCGCACCATTTTCACGATGCCGCTGGTGCCCAGGATCGAGCTCTTGCCGTTGCCGGCCAAGTTGTACTCCTGCGCCTGGACATTGTCCGCGCCGAACTTCTCTTCGGCGGCCTTCTGGGTGAGGCCCACCGAAGCGATTTCCGGGTCGCAGTAGGTGACTTTCGGGATGTTGACGTCTTGCACCACTACCGGGTTGAGTCCGGCGATTTCTTCGGCGACGAAGATGCCCTGCTGGTAACCGCGGTGTGCCAGCTGCAAGCCCGGCACGATGTCCCCGATCGCGTAGACGTTGCCGACTCCGGTGTGCAGCCGCTCGTTGGCGAGCACGAAGCCGCGGTCCATCGGGATGCCGGCTTCTTCGTAGCCCAGTCCTGCAGTGTTCGGGCCACGGCCCACCGCGACGAGCAGCAGCTCGGCCTCAAAGGTGGTGCCATCGACCAGGGTGACCTTGACGCCGTCGTCGTTCTGTTCGACGCCCTGGAAGAAGGTGCCGGTGGAGAACTTGATGCCGCGCTTCTTGAAAGCGCGCTCCAGGTTCTTCACGATCGTGGCGTCCTCGTTCGGCACCAACGACGGCAGGCCTTCGACGATCGTGACGTCGACGCCGAAGGACTTCCAGACCGAGGCGAATTCGCAACCGATGACGCCGCCGCCGAGGATGATCGCGCTCTTCGGAATGAAGTCCAGGTTCAGCGCGGCTTCGGAGGTGATCACCCGGCCGCCGATTTCCAGTCCGGGCAGGGTCTTCGAGTAGGAGCCGGACGCCAACACGATGTTCTTGCCGGTGTAGGCGGTTGCCTTGCCGTCGGCATCGGTCACGGTGACAGTGTTGGGGGCGGTGAGCTTGCCCTCGCCCTCGAGCACCGTGATCGCCTTCTTGGACTTGATCAGTCCCTGCAGGCCTTTGTATTTGCCCGCGATGATGTTGTCTTTGTACGCGACGACCGCGTTGATGTCGATGCCCTGGAGTTCGACATTGACGCCGTATTTCGCCGAGTCGCGGGCGTGGTCGGCGAGTTCCGCAGAGTGCAGCAAAGCCTTGGTGGGGATGCAGCCGGTGTGCAGGCAGGTGCCGCCCAGCTTGCTCTTCTCTACCAAGCCCACGGTGAAGCCCAGCTGGACCGCGCGCAAAGCGGTCGCATAACCGGCGCTTCCGGCGCCGAGAATAAGGATGTCGAATTCTTGCCCAGTTGCCTGTTCGGCCACGTGAACGCTCCCTCGCGTGTATGACTGTTCAACGGTGTGATGGTCGGTAGGACAGTCGATTGCTGAACTTCCCTGGGCGCCCGCCGAATCCACACTTAAGCCCGGCACGTTCGGGAAATACTTTCAGGATTCACCTTAGCGTCCGGCGCACGCCGTCTCCACCTGTGACAGGGTGTCAGCGTCCGTTTGTGGTGCGATTCACTCAGGGTTGTGATTCAGCAGCTATCCGGGACTACTTGGCGCCTGCGGCTAGGCCCTCCGCGTAACTCACCAAGGTCCGCACCGATACTCCGGTGCCCTGTTTCGGTGTGTATCCGTAAGGCGCGGATTCGTTGAAGGCCGGTCCGGCGATATCCAGGTGCGCCCAGGGGATCTGCTCGCCGGACTTCGCCTGGCCGACGAATTCGTTCAGGAAGGCCGCTGCGGTCATCATACCGCCGGCCTTTTCGCCGATGTTCGCCAGGTCGGCGACCGGGGAATCCAGGCTGGGCCGGAGTTCTTCGGGGATCGGCATGGTCCAGAACAGCTCGCCGGCCTTGTCCGCCGCGGCTTTGACCGCGTTGCTGGTCTGCTCATCGCCCATCACGGCACTCACCCGGTTGCCGAGCGCGACCATCTGGGCGCCGGTCAGCGTGGCCACATCCAGGATCACGTCGGGGTGTTCGGTGGAGGCGACGGCCAAGCCGTCGGCCATCACCAGACGGCCGTCGGCATCGGTGTTGAGCACTTCGACGGTCTTGCCGCCGAAGATGGTGATCACATCGGAGGGGCGGGTCGCCGTAGCCGAGGGCATGTTCTCGGCGATGCACAGCCAAGCGGTGACCTTCACCGGCAAGCCGAGCTCGGCTACTGCCAGGGTCGCGTTCAGGATCGCCGCAGCGCCGCCCATATCGCACTTCATGGTCATCATCGATGCTGCCGGCTTGAGCGAAATTCCGCCGGTGTCGAAAGTGATTCCTTTGCCGACCAGGGCCAAGTGCTTCTTCGCCCGGGCCGGCGCGTACTCGACCTTGACCAGGCGCGGCGCCCGGGAAGAACCCTTTCCGACGCCCAGGATTCCGCCGAAGCCTTCCTTTTCGAGCTTTTTCTCGTCCCAGACGGTGACCTTGACCGGCAGGCCCTTGGCCAAGTCTTTGGCGGCCTCGGCGAAGGTCTCCGGGAACAGGTGGCTCGGCGGTTCGTTCACCAGCGAGCGGGTAGCGTTCACCGCTTTGCCCACCGCCGTCGAGCGGTTCAGGATGGTTTTCGCGGCCCGGGAGTTCAGCGATGTCGCAATCACCGCTTTCTGCACCGGGGATTTCAGTGCGGCCGGATCGCTCCGGCGGGCTTGGTAGCTGTAGGCGCCCAGCGCAGCGCCCTCGGCGATCGCGGTGAGCTGGGCGGCTTCGGCGGCGGGCAGGGCCAGCACCACGGTGTCGGTTCCGGCGAGTTGCCGCAAGGCGGAGCCGGCTGCGCGGCGCAGTGCTTCCGGGCTCGGCGCGGCGTCCGGGCCGGTGCCGATTGCGCCCAATCCGGCCAGGACCAGGACTTTGGCTTCGACTCCGGCCGGAGCCGGTAACCGGTGGAATCCGTCCGCGTTGCCGGTCACCCCGAGCGAGCCCAGCGATTCGTTCAACGCTGCGGTCTCCTCCGCAGCCAAGGGGCTGTCCAAGAGCGCCGGACCATCGCTTCCTTTGACCACGCCGATCACCAGGGCATCGCCCTCGATCGATCCGGCGGGAGAATTGCTTGCTGCAAGCGAAACGACACTGTTCAAGGCCACGGGGGATTCCTCACTGCTCTACGCTGATTCTTTTCGGGCTGCTGGCGGTTGCACTGCAACCTCCGCGTTCTTGATCGTAGTCTTTTCCGCGCCGCGGTGTTCGCCGGACCGTGTTCGCTGCCGGAGAACCCGGCCCGGCGTCGGAATGTTTCGGCCGGGTGCCGGTGTTGCAGAAGTAGATTGTTAGGCTTGTAGGCCCAGAGTTGCGGGAGGACCGGGATGAAAGAAATCAAGTACGTGCCGTTTTTGGATCCGGAGTCCCTTTACGCCTCGAATGAAGACTTGCTGCACGACGGCGGCCTCAAAGGGCTGAACTTGTTGATGGGATTCACCGGATTCACCGATGCCGGCCATGTGGTGAGCCAGATCAATGCCGAGCTCCTGGACAAATTGGATGCCGAGCCGGTTGCGCTGTTCGACATCGACCAGTTGATCGATTACCGTTCCCGCCGCCCGCAAATCAGCTTCGTCGAAGACCACCTCACCGACTACCAGCAACCGGCGATGATCCTGTACAAACTGGTCGACGGTTTGGGCCAGCCGTTCTTATTCCTGGCCGGAAACGAGCCGGATCTGCAGTGGGAGCGGTTCAGTGCCGCGGTCGTCGATCTGGTGCAGCGGCTGGACGTGAACCTGGTGGCCTGGGTGCATTCGATCCCGATGCCGGTGCCGCACACCCGGCCGATCGGCGTCACGGTGCACGGCAACCGGCCGGATCTGATCGAAGGCATGTCCACCTGGAAGGCCACCGTGCAGTTGCCGTCGGCGATCGGGCATCTCTTGGAAGTGCGTCTGGCCGAGGCCGGGCGGAACATCGCCGGCTACGCGGTCCATGTGCCGCATTATCTGGCGGATGCCGAGTACCCGCGGGCCGCAGTGGCCGCCTTGGAGTACTTGGGCGCAGCCGCTTCGTTGATGCTGCCGACTGACCGGTTGCGCGAGTCCGGGCGCGACGTGGAGCGTCAGATCACGGAACAGGTGAAAGGCTCGACCGAGGTGCAGGGCGTGGTGCAACGGTTGGAGCAGCAATACGACGAGCGGCAGCAGGACGTGCCGGTGCGGTCCTTGTTGGCCGCGGACGGCGAACACCTGCCCGACGCCGACGAGCTGGGCGCCGCGATCGAGGCCTATCTCGCCGACCAGGACTGATTCGCCGAGCAGGACTGATTCGCCGAGCAGGGCTGGGCAGCAGGGCCGGTTCGGGCAGCGCTTCCCGAGTGGAGGCCCGGGCTGTCGGGCCTGTGCCCCGCGGCCGCTTGCCGCTGCCTTGTCTCGTCCGCCGTACCTTAGTCTCTTCCTCCACTCCTGGTCTCTTCCTCCGCAGGGGCGAGTTCGGCTGGTTTCCCCACATCCGCTGTTCCGCCGTTGTACCGAGCCGGCGTCGTTGGGCAGGCTGGGGACATGGATCGCGAAGAGGTAGTCTCCGTCGCTTCACCCGAGGACGTTTTGGCCTATGTGCCGCATTTCCTGGGTTATTGGCCGCAGCGCTCGCTGGTGGTTCTGGCCTTGCGGGGCAAGCAGCTCGGGGCCAGCCTGCGGCTGGATTTGCCGGACCGTTCCGCTAGTTTCCCGGAGCAGATCCGGTATGCCCGCAATGTTGCCGGGCACCTGTCGGCGGATGGCAGGGCAGACGGTGCTTTGCTTGCCGTGTATGCCGGAATCGACTGGCGCGACGCTGCGGATCCCGGCTATGACCGGTTGATGTTCTGCTTGGCCCAATCCCTGGCATCGGCGGGGCTGCCGGTGCGCGAGGCTTGGTGGGTCGGCGAAACCAAGTGGCGGGATTACTTGTGCCGGGACGCCTCGTGTTGCCCGTTCGACGGCCATTCCCTGAAAACGGTCCTGAACAGTGCACTGAGCGCAGAGTTGGTGTTCCGCGGCAGCTGTTACGAACCGGATTTGGCGGCAGCGATGGAACTGCCGGAGCCGAGCCCGGCGCGGCGCGCAGCCGGCCGGGCGGCATTCGAAGCTGCAGGGCGCGGTGTTTCCCTCGGGCAGCCGGAGGCCGCGGAACTCGACCGGGCCCTGCGCCACTGGGACGCCGCGTTGTCCACTGACGATTCCGTACCGGACGCCGTCGTACCGGAAACTGCCGTACCCGACGCGGTTCGGCCGGATGCGGCCGCAAGCGGAATGCCGGGGGCCGGGACCAGTGCCGGAGGCATGGGCCAGGCGGGTCGGCTCGCCGTTTGGCTGTGCAATCCGCATCTCCGGGACGCCATTTTGGTGCTCGCGCTTGCGGATCGCAGTCGGGCTGCGGAAAAAGGTGCTGCGGAGCTGCTGCTGGGCAGCCCGGAGCTGGTGCCGGACTGGCCCAGGTTGGCCCGGCTCGAAGCAATCCTGCGTCAGATCGTCGCTTTGCACGGAATCAAGGCGGTTCCCGGAACGGCCGGATCAGACGAAGCGCTTGCCGAAGAATCCTGCTCCGGGCCGACGCTCCGTGGCGCGGCCGTAGCGGCGCTGACCGGTCTCGGCTGGCTGGAATGGTGCCGAGGCCGAGGGAGCCGTTCCGGTGCCTATCTGGATGCCGCGCTCGCCCTGCATCCCGGCTACCGTCTGGCCGCGCTTTTCCTGCAGCTGATCGAATCCGGACTGCTCTGCAACTGGGCCAAAAATGAAGCGACCGCTTGGCAGCGCGGCCCGGAAGCTGCCTGACCGGAAGCCGGGGACTGCCCGCCGCTGCTCGGTTCACGGAGCTTTCCTAGCCGGTCTTCAGGGAGTCCGAGGGTGCGTCCCGATGAATTCGGCTCTTCGTTCAAAAGCGGCCCGCAAGTCGTGAGACAATATATGGACGACCCGGTGGGGTCCGTGAATGATTCGCGTAGTCGGTTTCCGAATTCCTCAGTGGTTTCGGGAACAAGATGACATTGTCGGCAGTTGTAACCATTGACCCTGCAGGCTGTGATTGCGAGTGATAGCGATCACGGACTTGACAGGGTCATAGTGGTGTTGCGCGCAGGTAACGCTACAAGCTGCAAGGAAAGGTAATCAGTGTCTCCAACTGCACGGAAGATCAGCGCAACCGCTGCCCCCGAGGAACCTGCCGTGGCAGCGACGTCCGGCACCCGTACCGCGGTGAAGGATGCCCCGGCGACGAAGAAGCCGGCCGCCAAAAAGACCGCCGTTTCAGCCAAGGCTGAGCCGGCGGAGGAAAAATTGACTCCGGCACAGAAGCGGGCAGCCACTGCTGCCGCGAAAAAGGCCGAACTTCCCGATGGGGAGGCTGCAGCCAAGCCTGCCCGTGGCCGCAAGCCCAAGGCCGAGGCCGAAGAGCCGGCCGCTGAGGTCGACGAGGATGCCGAAGAGCCGGCAGAGCCCGCCGAAGGCGAGTTGGGCGAAGCCGCGGCAGTTGCCGAGGAGCCGACCGGTTCCGGTTTCGTCTATTCCGATGCCGACGACGACGATGCCCCGGTGCAGCAGGTCATGTCCGCGGGAGCCACGGCGGATCCGGTCAAAGACTATTTGAAGCAGATCGGCAAAGTCGCCCTGTTGAATGCGGAGCAGGAAGTCGACCTGGCCTTGCGGATCGAAGCGGGTCTTTACGCCGAGGAAAAACTTGCTGCGGACGACGGCAAGCTCGCGGACAAACTCAAGCGGGAATACCAGTGGGTCATCCATGACGGCAAGCGGGCGAAGAACCACCTGCTCGAGGCCAACTTGCGCCTCGTGGTTTCGCTCGCGAAGCGTTACACCGGCCGCG
>SXGS01055296.1_pt1 | contig 26459 bp, 22 predicted proteins | sample 3174681 | NCBI WGS metagenome assembly SXGS01 (sample SAMN11356861, study PRJNA531348) | freshwater metagenome | isolation source: freshwater sample F1-80 | place: China: Fuxian Lake, Yuxi | collected 2017-12-25 | reverse complement strand
GGCCAGCGCGCCCAGCACCAGGCGGCGGGCCAGCGCCGGCAGCGGCGTCACCAGCCGCGGCGCCGGCGCGATCAGCGGATGCCAGCCGGCGCCGCTCATCGCGTGGCCTCGGCGGCCTCGACGAGCTCGGTCACCGCGTGATCGGGGCCCGGGCGTCGGTAGGGCACGCCGCGCAGGTGAGCGAGCACGGCCTCGCCATAGATGAGGGCGATGACCTGCATCGACATCAGCGGGTAGCGGATCGCGGCGACGGCGAGGGCGAGATCGGTGAGCGCGGTGGCGTCGCCGCCGAGGTGGGCGAGCAGCACGCGGGTCCCGTCGGGGCGGCGCACGTCCATGTGGGCATCGAGGCGCCCGTCGCGCTCGCCGAAGCGGAAGTCATAGGTGGCCGGCCCGTGCAGGAACGGCGACACGAAGAAGCGCTTGTCGGCGCGGAAGGCGCCGTCGGGCCGGCGGTCGCCGGGGCCGAGCACGTAGGTGTGGCGCCCGCCGTAGTTGTTGCGCACCTCCGCCACCAGGGTCTCGATGCGGCCGTCGCCGTCGCGGCCGAGGAAGAAGCTCACCGGGTTGAAGACGAAGCCGGCGGTGCGCAGCCAGGTGACCAGCTCGACGCGCGCCGGCGCCGGCAGGCCGTGGGCGTCGAGCTGGGCACGGTGCCAGGTTGCGATCGCCGCCACGCCGTCGCCGTAGTCGCGATCGCGCAGGGAGAACAGGTTGACGCGCCCGTACGAGAACAGGCGCAGCGAGCGATCGAGCGCGGTCAGCTCGTCGAGATCGAGGCCGGCGATGAACACCGGATAGCGGAAACGGCGCGCGTGGTCACCCGAGCGCGCGTGCACCAGGTGGCCGCGGTAGAGCACCGAGCGCATCAGGCCACCGCCTGGTCGGCGCGCGAGCGGGCGCCGGCGTCGTCCGCCAGCACCCGGGCCGCGGCGCGCACACCCGAGCGCAGCCCGTCCTCGTGGAAGCCGAAGCCGGCGTGAGCGCCGGCGAAGTAGGTGCGGGCCACGCCCTGCAGCCGGGGCAGCGCGGCCTGGGCGGCGAGCGCCGCGAAGTCGAGCTGCGGGTGCGCGAAGTCGGCGTGGGCGAGCGCGCCCGCCGGCGGGCGGCGCGGGTTGAGCGTGACCAGCCGCAGCGGCGCCGGCGCCAGCCCCTGCAACGCGTTCATCCAGTAGGTCACCGCGACCCGACCGTCGTCGGGATCGGCGACGTAGTTCCACGACGCCCACGCAGCGCGCCGGGCCGGCAAGCAGGAAGCGTCGCCGTGCAGCACGGTCGGGTTGCGACTGTACGTGAACGCGCCCAGCGTCGATGATTCGTCCGCCGTCGGCGCGGCCAGGAGCGCGAGCGCGGTGTCGGCGTGGGTGGCGAGCACGACCCGATCGAAGCGGCGCTCGCGGCCGCGCACGGCCAGGGTCACGCCAGCGCCGTCTCGGTCGACGCGCGCGACCGGGCTGGCCAGCTCGAGGGCGATTCCGGCGGCGCGCAGGCGCGCGACCAGCGCGTCGACGTACGTGGCGCTGCCGCCGGCGACGGTGCGCCACGGGTGCGGCCGGGTCGCGCGCAGCATGCCGTGCTGATCGAGGAAGCGGAGCCAGGTCTCGGCCGGGAACGCGCCGCACCGCGCCGGTGCCAGCGACCACAACGCGGCGGCCAGCGGCACGACGAAGCGATCGCGGACCTCGGCCGGGACCCGGCGCGTCGCCAGGTACTCGTCGAGGGTGGCGCGCCGCGCCAGCTCGCCGCCCAGATCGGCGCGGCCGGTGGCGAGCAACCGCACCACCGCGGCGAGGAACCGCCAGTGCGACGTTCGCGCCAGGTTGCGCGGCTGCGCGAACCAGCCCCGCGGTGATGCGCTCGACCAGACCAGCGTGCCGTTCCCGTCCGGCACCTCCACCGAGAACGACATCGCGGTCGGACGCGAGCCGACGCCGAGCTCGTCGAGCAGGGCCGAGAAGCGCGGGTAGCTCGGGCGCGAGAAGACGATGAAGCCGAGATCGACGCCATCGTGGGTGTGGACGTGGCCGCCGGGCCGGGCCGCGGCCTCGAACATCGTCACCGTCGCCCGGCCGGCCAGCGCGCGGGCGCACGCGAGGCCGGCGATGCCGCTCCCCACGATGGCGACTTCCGGTGTCCTCATCCGCACTTACCTTAGCAGGAAGGGCGGGGAAGGCCGTGCCAGCGTTTACCGTACTATGAAGGCCATGACCCAGCGCCACGGCTACGGCCGCAGCTCTTCCGATGACGATCAGGATGATGTGCGGCGCCGTGTGGCGCCGGGCAAGACCAGCCGTACCGACAACCTACCGCCGGTCCAGATGAAGGGCGGGGCCTCCACCGACGCCGACGTCCAGGCCCGTGCCGCCGACGGTATCTCGGGTCCGGGCGAACGCCTGCCGTTCCTCGACGCGATCCAGAAGTCGTTCGGCGGCCACGACGTCAGCGGCACCAGCGCGCACACCGGTGATCAGGCCACGTCGGCGGCCAAGGACATCGGCGCCCAGGCCTACGCGATGGGCAACAACGTGGCCTTCGCCGGCACCCCCGATCTCCACACCGCGGCCCACGAGGCCGCGCACGTCGTGCAGCAGCGCGCCGGCGTGCACCTCAAAGGTGGCGTCGGACAGTCCGGCGACGCCTACGAGCAGCACGCCGACGCGGTCGCCGACATGGTGGTGCAGGGCAAGAGCGCCGAGGGTCTGCTCGACACGATGTCGGGGCAGTCGGGCACCTCGACCATGGCGGTTCAGAAGGACGAGGGCGACGAGGACAAGCGCCCGAAGAAGAAGGTCGGCGGCGGCGGGATGGGCCGCCTCGGCATCGCCCAGAAGGCGATCGCCCACACCAAGTCGGTGATGTCCAAGGGTGCCGGCAACCAGATGGAAGCGATCAAGGCGACCAACGCCAACTCGACGTTCCGCATGCAGGTGATGCGCGACGACAACAACGAGTACTGGGAGATCGATCCCGCGGTCTACGACCTCATCAACGACAACTACTCGTCGTTCATCGCGGCCAAGGCCGAGCTCATGGACGGCGGCGGCGGCGGCAACTGCGGCGAGCACGCCGACGTCGCCTTCGACTACCTGTGCGCCACGTCCGGCGGCGAGAACATCACCAAGGCCCAGCAGAAGGGCTTCGATCATGCCTTCGTGCTGATCGGCGACCTCGACAGCGAGACCGATGCCCAGATCGTGGTCTCGGATCCGTGGCCGACCGCGCCGGTCGCGACCCTGTGGGAGGACCACTTCGCGTTCATCGCCGATCGCAAGAAGGTCCTGCGCCACGCCACCGGCACCGCCAACGGCTCCACCGCCAAGAACGCGATCAAGGCCGGCATCCGCCTCAACGAGCGCGGCAAGCAGATGTGCCAGGCCAAGCTCTCCGACAAGGAGACCGACAAGCTGCTCAAGGACGGCCGCAAGGGTGATCACCCGTGGATCTGGAGCCACCCGACGACGCCGTCGAAAGGCCACGACTTCAACTACGTGGAGTAAGCTCGGCGCCAAGGTGGCGACGAGATGACGAGATGGTCCGTCCCGGCGTTCGGGATCCTGCTCGCGGCGTGTGCGTGCCCGGCCAAGCCGCAGACGTCCGGGCCCGGGCCCACGCCGGTGTCTCCGGATGCCAGTCCTTTTGAGCCTCCAGCCCAGAGTGATGCCATGACCGCTTCCGCTCCCGCTTCCTTCGTTCCCGGACCGGCGCTGTCTCCGTCGGAACCGCTGCTCGCGTGGCTCCAGGCCAGCGGCGGCGAGTCGCGCAAGCTCCTGCGCCTCCCGGTGGTGATCACCTTCAGCAACCCGGGCCGTTTCGCGATCGGAACCGCGTACATCGGCACCGCACCGGCGGCGCCCGGCAGCGCTCCCCCCGCCGATGCGATCCTGCTCAAGCTCGACGGCGCCGGCCTGTCGGTGGCGCTGGTCGAGCAGGTGCGGGCGAAGTGCGAGACCGCGATGTCGTGCGCGCTGTGGGTCGACGGCCTGTGGGGGCCACGCATCGGCAGCGACCCGCTGGGCGGGATGCCGGCGCCGGCCGGGCCGACCCGGTGGCCGTTCGCGGTGGTCGAGGTCGGCGACGCCGTCGACGCGGCGGCGACCACGACCGGCTTCATCGAGAACCCGTAGTCAGGGCTCGACGATGTAGAACTGACCCATCATGCCCATGTCCTCGTGCTCGAGGATGTGGCAGTGGAACATGTAGGGCAACGCGGCGTCGGTGGTGCCGTCGAAGCGGAGCATCAGGCGCACGATCTGGCCGGGCGCGACCAGCACGGTGTCCTTCCAGCCCGCCAGCTCGACCGGTGGCGGCACGCCGTCGATGTCGAGGATCTGGAAGTGCCGGTTATGGATGTGCAGCGGGTGCAGCATGAAGGAGTTGTTTGTTACGTCCCACCGCTCCACCGAGCCGCTGGGGATCTGGAAGTTGATCGCGGCCGGGACCGAGGCGCCGAGCGAGGTCATCCGGGCGCCGTTGATCGTCACCGACGGTCCGGTCATGTCGAGCACGATCGACCGCGTGCGCACCGCCTGGTCGGCCGTCATCCGCTCGATCGCCGGCAGCGTGGCCGGTGGCGTCAGCGACGTGACCGGCGCCGCGCCGACCTCGAAGGTCACGAGCTCGAAGGTGGTGCGGTCGAGGGTGTCGGAGACGTTGCCGCCCATGGTCCCGGCGTAGAGCCGGGAGAACACCTCGCCGGAGAAGCTGGCCAGCGCCACGGTGGTGCCGGCAACATCGCCGCCGAAGTCGACCAGCACCTCGGCGCGCTCGCCGGGAGACAGGAGCACGCGCGTCGCCGTCACCGGCGCCGCGAGCAGGCCGCCGTCACCGGCCACCTGCACGAAGGTGCGTCCGTCGACGAACCCGAGCTGGTAGGCACGAGCGTTGGAGCCGTTGAGCAGACGAAGCCGGACCAGGCCCCGCGGCACCACGCCGCGCAGCTGGCGCACGCCGTTGACCAACATGGTCTCGCCGCGCATCCCCGCCATCAAGTCGTGCATGGACGGCGCGCGCCCGGGCGAGTACGGGTGGGTGCCATCGGCGGCCAGCCGGCGATCCTGGATCACGAGTGGGAGATCGTCGACGCCGTAGGTCGACGGCAGCTCGACGCCCGGCGCGTCGTCGGCGACGAGGATCACGCCAGCGAGGCCCATGTAGACGTGGCGGGCGGTCGCGTCCATCTGGTGCGGGTGGTACCAGGCGGTCATCGCCGGCTGGACCACGTCGAATTCGGTCACCCAGGTCGCGCCGGCGGCGATGGTCTGGTAGGGCCCGCCGTCGCTCGCCGCCGGCAGCTGGAGGCCGTGCGAGTGGAGCGTCGTGGTCTCGCCGAGCGCGTTGCTGACCTCGAGCCGGACCCGCTCGCCACGGCGGAAGTGCAGGGTCGGGCCGAGGAACGCGCCGTTGACACCATAGGTGGCGGTCGGGAAGCCGGCGACCCACTCGACGCTGCCGGACTGCAGCCGCAGCCGGAACAGGCGCACCCCGCCGACCAGCTCGCCGTCGTCGAGGGGCGGCACCGGGAACGCAGGCGCGGGGGCGGCGTCGACGCCGCCGTCACCGGCAGCGTCGTCGCCGCAACCCAGGATCGGCGAGGCGAGCACGCCGGCCCCGGCGACGCCCGACATCTGGAGGAACCGGCGACGGCTGGTCACGTCCATGTGGGGCGATGCTAGCGGGCCGGCGGGACGCTGCCCGTGCGACAAGTGTTCGCATGGACCGGCGCCGCGTCGCGCAGCTTTTGCCGGTGATCAGCGCGACGGGTCGGGCAGGACCCTGCCGCGGAAGCGGAGCGGGGCGTCGGAGGCGGTGGCGTGGGCGTCGCGCACGATCACGGCCAGCTCGAGGTCGTCGGCGCTGAGCGCGCGCTCGCCGGCCTCCGAGATCGGGATGACGGTGTCGATCGCCAGCGTGGTCTTCGCCGGCAGCCGGCCGACGTAGATGAAGCGGCCGTCGAGCTCGCCGCTGGGCGTGTTGACCGAAAGCCGCACGCCGTAGGCGTCGCCCGGGCCGTTGTTGGCGATCGTGAGCGCGATCCGCACGCCGCGCTCGGCGTCGCGGCGCACCCGCGACACCCGCAGCCCGCTGGCCTCGAGGCGCGGGACCTTGCGCAGCTCCTCGATCGTGGCGTCGATGCCGATGCGCTTGAAGTAGCCGTCGCGGGCGCCGGCCAGCGCGGCGGCGTCGAGGACCACCTCCATCGGCATCGTGCCGCTCTCCTGCTCGATCTCGATCTGCAGCACCAGCGCCGGGATCTGTCCGACGTCGAAGGCGTCGATGAACGCGAACGGCGACACCGCGAAGTAGCCGTCGGCGTCGATGGCGCCAGCCACGCGCAGCCCGCTCCACGCGATCGTGGCGTGGCGGCCGGGCAGGGGTTTGGTCCCGCACGGCTCCTCCCCGGCCGGCGCGCGAAGCTCCTTCACGTCCTTCGGCACGCGCGAGATCGAGTTGCCGATCATCGGGCCGATGGCCAGCGGCAGCCCGACGGCGAGCCCGGCCGGCCCGACGTACGCCAGCGGTGACCCGCCCGGATCGTCGTCGCTGAGGGCGGAGACGGTGGCCACCGCGCTCAGCGAGGCGGCGATCACACCCACCACCAGCGTCGCCACGTTGGGGCGGCGGCGCTCGACGTCGAACACCGCCATGTCGGTGACCGACTGGGTCGCGCACACGAACGGCGTCACGAAGCGGAAGCGCCCGTCCTCGCTGACGTCCATCGACGGCGGCAGCGCCCGGGGCACGGCGTCGGGCGCCACCTCGTGCCGGATCTCGCCCTGCCGCGTCTCCTCGAACCGGGTGGTGACGTGGCAGGCGCTCACGACCCATGCGACCGCGACGACGAACCCCGTTCGGCCTGAGGGCCGTGTCGAAGGACGCATGTTCACCAGAGCCGATGGTATACGCTCGCGCCACATGCGGTACCTCGGCGTCGCTTCCATGTGTGCACTGGTGGCCTGCGGCGGCGAGACCACCCTCGACGTGCCGCCCGAGTGCAACCCGCTACAGGGTGGCGCGTGCCTGGCCCCGTGGCCGCCGTCGACGTACGAGGTCCTCGACGACGTCTCGATGACCGGGTACCGCGTCGAGATCCCGGCCGGCGCCATCCCCGCTGGCAACAGCGGCGTGCCGTTCGACCCGACGCGCCTCAACGGCCGCGCCGGCTACTCGCCGGCCACGCAGATCATCGCCCACTTCGGCGTGCCCATCGACACCAGCAACCTGGTCGGCCCCGGCGACATGGCGCGCAGCCTCACCGCCGACAGCCCGACCATCATCCTCGACGTCGCCCAGAACGTGCTGGTCCCGCACTTCGCCGAGGTCGACGTCAACCTCAAGGGCGACGAGCTCGACCGCCAGGCCCTCTACCTGCGGCCGGCGGCGCGCCTGGGCGGCGGCCGCCACTACGTGGTCGCCATCAAGAAGACGCTGCGCTCCGCCGACGGCGCCAGCATCGCCGTCCCCGACGGTTTCGAAGCGATCGTCTCGGGCGAGACCACGTCCAACGTGCGGCTCGAGGCCTTGCGCGAGCGCTACCCCGACATCTTCGCGTCGCTCGACAACCACGGCGTCTTGCCAGGCGACCTGCTCCTGGCCTGGGACTTCCACACCGCGACCGACCTCGAGATGCGCGCCGATCTGCTCGCCGCCCGCGACGCCGCGGCCGCCTTCCAGGGTGCCGGCGGCGCCAACCTCGAGTTGCACGACATCGTCGTCGAGGACAACCCGCGCGCTGGCATCGCCAAGAAGGTGCGGTTCAGCTTCGACTCGCCCAGCGTCCGTGACGCCGGCGGCCTCCTCCGCAACGGCAGCGGAGTGCCCGAGGTCCGCGGCACCACCCGCGCCCGCGGCGTGGCCCTCATCCCGAGTTGCGCCACCACCACCACCAGAGTGCCGATCACGATCTTCGGCCACGGCTTCTTCGGCGGCATCGAGGAGAGCGGCGGCGGCTACGTGCAGTCGTTCGCGGCGCGCACCTGCCGCATCATCATCGGCACCGACTGGCGCGGCATGATGCGCGACGACACCGCCGACGTGATCCTGGCGCTCGGCGACCTGCAGCGCGGCCAGGCCTTCGGCGAGCGCATCGTCCAGGGCATGATCGACGTCGAGGCCCTCGCCGCCCTGGCCAAGACCAAGATCGCCACCCAGATCCTCACCGACGGCCTCGGCGCCAGCGTCGCCGACGTCGACGCCGAGGTCACCTACTACGGCATCTCCCAGGGCTCGATCCTGGGCAGCACGCTGTTCGCGATCGATCCGGTGATGACCAAGGCCGTGCTGCACGTCGGCGGCGCCAACTGGAGCGTCCTGTTCGAGCGCTCGACCAACTGGGCGGTCTTGAGCCTGCCCTTCAAGGGCAGCTACCCGGATCCGCTCCTGCAATGCATGCTCGAGCAGGTGCTGCAGATGGGGCTCGACGTGATCGACCCGGTGCACTGGGCGCCGCTGGCCACCGGCCCCGGCACCCGCCGCAAGCAGTACCTCCTGCACGCCTCGATCGGCGACGCCCAGGTGACCAACCTGGCGACCTACGTGCAGGCCCGAACCATGGGCATCCCGCTGCTCGGTCCGTCGGTGACGACGCCATACGGCCTGACCTCCCCCACCGGCGAGCCCAGCTCGGCGCTGGTGATCGTCGACGAGCGGCCGTCGCCGATGCCGCCGGCCTCCAACCAGCTCAACGATCAGGGCAACGAGGCCCACGAGAACCCGCGCCGGCGCGAGCGGCTGATGGATCAGATCGACGCGTTCCTCGACGACGGCTCGATCACCAACACCTGCACGGGTGCGTGTGACTGCTCCACCGGTGCGTGCGGCGCGCTGGTCGTGGATTGAGCGAGCCGATCCAGATCCCCACGCCGCGCGGCGCCATCGCCGGCCTCCACCGCGACGTGCGCGGCGCCCGCTGGCTCTACGTCTTCGGGCACGGCGCCGGTGCCGGCATGTCGCACGCCTTCATGGAGGCGATGACCGAGGCCCTGGCCCAGCGCCGCATCGCGACCCTGCGCTGGGAGCAGCCGGCGATGACCGCCGGCAAGCGCCGCCCCGATCCGCCGGCGATGGTCGAGGTGCTAGCCCGATCCGCGTGCGCGTACGCGCAGTCGATCGCCCGCAAGACCCAGCGGCTGTGCGCGGGCGGCAAGAGCATGGGCGGGCGCATGACCTCGCGCGCGCAGGCGGCGGCGGCGATGCCGGCGATCGAGGCCCTGGTCTTCCTGGGCTTCCCGCTTCACCCCGCCGGCGAGCCCGGCACCGAGCGAGCCCGCCACCTCGCCGACGTCGCGATCCCCATGCGGTGCGTGCAGGGCACCCGCGACGCGCTGGCCACGCCGTCGCTGCTCCGGCCCATCGTCGCGGCGCTGCCGCGGGCCACGCTGGTCGAGCTCGACGGCGCCGATCACGGCCTCGACGTGCCGAAGAAGGCCGGCTTCGATCCGAGCGAACGCGCGGCCGACGCGGTGGCCGCGTTCCTCACGGGCTGTGGATAAGTCTGGGGTACGGGAGCGAACGCGATTCCTTGACACGATCGATCGCAAGGGGAAATCATGGCCTCGTGTGGTCGAGTTACTCGGCGCGGCATGCCGCGCAGCTCATCGGCTTGCCGGAGTCGGCGATCCGTAGCTGCGTGCGCGCCGGGATCATCGGCGGGCCCGATGTGCCGGTGCGCCTGTCGTTCCGCGATCTGTCGGCGTTGCGGCAGCTGAAGTCGCTGGTCGGCGCCGGGGTGCCGCTGGCCCGCGCGCGCCGCGAGCTGTCCGAGATCGCGCGCCGCCTACCGTCGGGGACGTCGCTGGCCGAGCTGCCGCTCGAGGTCCGCGACGGCCACATCTGGATCCGCGGCGAGTCGACGCCGCTCGCCGGTCAGCTGCCGCTGCCGTTCACGCCGGTGGCGCCGCCGCCGTCGGGCGAGCTCCACGATCTGCCGCCGCGCCCGGTCGAGCCACCTGCGCCCGCGCCCGCGCTCACCGCCGACGACTGGTTCGAGCGCGCCCTCGTGCTCGAGGAGTCGGACCCGGCCGCGGCCGTCGACGCCTACCGGCGCAGCCTGCGCCTGCGTCCCGACTGCGTCGAGGCCTGGATCAACCTGGGCCGCCTGCACGCCGAGAGCGCCGAGCCCGACGCCGCCACCGAGTGTTTCTCGACCGCGGTCAAGCTCGACCCGGCCGACGCCACCGCGGTCTACAACCTCGGCGTCGTGGCCCAGGACGGCGGCCGCGAGCAGGACGCCATCTTCCTCTACGGCCGCGCCCTCGAGCTCGATCCGGCGCTGGCCGAGGCCCACTACAACCTGGCCACGTTGTTCGATCAGAGCGGCGACTCGCGCGCCGCGATCCGGCACATCAACGAGTACCGCAAGCTGACACGCTGACCGTGTAGCTCGTGACCTCGCCCTCGCCTCCGCACGTCCCCCGCGCCCTGTTGATCGGCCTGTGCGTCGGAGCGGTGCTGGTGCTGGCGCCGCTGTGGACCTGGCTGGTGCTGGCGGTCTGGGTCGGCCAGATCGGGCGCCGGCTGGTGACGCCGCTGACCCGGCTCACCGGGCGCCGTCAGCGAGCGGCGGCGGTGCTCACCGTCGCGTTGATCGCCATCATCCTGGTGCCGATCGGCCTCATCGCCGTGACCCTCATCGGCGATGCGGTCGATCTGGCCCAGCGCCTCGCCGAGTCGACCCAGGTCCGCGATCTGTTCGAGGAGCTGGTCACCGCCGGCCCCAGCGCCGGCGCCGACGGCAAGAACCCGCTCGATCTGATCGTCGCCCACGGCGGCCAGGCCTGGAGCGTGGTCAGCACCGTCTTCGCCATCGCCGCCAAGACCATCCTCGGCCTGTTCGTGTTCATCAGCGGCACCTACGTGGTGCTCGCCGACGGCCCGCGCGGCTACCGCTGGCTCGTCGACCACGCGCCCATCGACGCGCGGGTGACGCACCGTCTGGCCAACGCCTTCACCGAGACCGGCCACGGGTTGTTCATCGGCGTGGGCGGCGCCGGCCTGGCCCAGGCCATCGTCGCCACCACCGCCTTCGTCGTGATCGGCGTGCCCGAGCCCTTCGTCCTGGGCCTCCTGACCCTGGCCGCCTCGGTGGTTCCGTCGGTGGGCACCGCCTTCGTGTGGGTGCCGGTGTCGATCGGCCTGGCCTTGACCGGCCGCACCGACGCCGCGATCGGCATGGCCATCGTCGGCGTCGCCGTCATCGGCACCATCGACAACCTCGTCCGCCCGCTCCTGGCCCGCTGGGGTGAGCTCAACCTGCCCTCGTACCTGATCATGATCGGCATGTTCGGCGGCCTCGCCCTCGTCGGCGCCAGCGGCCTCATCCTCGGCCCGCTGGTCCTGCGCCTGGCCAAGGAAGCCCTGCTCATCGCCCGCGAGGAGCGCGAGGCGCGGGCGAACGGTTCCGCGGAAACGCCCGGATCGAGCTAGGGCCTCGGGCCCGGTTGTTACCCACATGGTTATGGGTCCGTCCAGACCCGCAGCTCACCGGTCGCCGCCATCGACGCCCTGAGCGGCAGCCGGACGCCCTGACCAGCAACCGGACGCCCTGAGCGGAGGGCGAGCGCGAGCGAGCCCGCAGTCGAAGGGGCGCACTCGCCCCACGTGGGACTGGCACAGGGGGGATCCGGTGATTGCCCACGTGGGCACTGGCCTAGTTCTTCTTGCGGCGCCACTGCTGGTTCTCGGTCTCCTCGCCGCGCACGTTTCGCGACTTCACTTTCTTCGTCGGGGTCAGGGTGTCGAGCCCGAGTAGCCGCTTACCGATCGACGCGTGCAGGCTGAGGATCGGATCCGGGCTGGAGACGAACCCGTAGAGGTCCGTCACGTACTCGCGCGGGTGCTGTCGCATGATCGAGAAGATCACGTCGTGGCTGTCGAACTCCTCGCCGAGTTCTGAGGTGATGCTGCGGAGAACTTCGTCGCGGATGCTGTGGCTCATGGCTTCCTCTTGGGGCTGGGCGTCTTGCTGTCGAGTTTGAGAACTTGCTTGGCTACGTCGGATGCGAGTGAGAAGCGACGAGCGTCGCGATGCGTGCCGGCGGAGCGGATCGGATACTCCACGCCGAGTCGCTTCGCGATCTTTGCGAGCCCGCCGTGCCGGCCTCGAAGACCGACTCCGCTCAGGTCGAGCTTCTTCTCGAGGTCTGCCTGGGTGATCTCGCCCGCCGTTGCGATGGCAACGAGGACTTCACGATGCTCGTTCCTGCACGCAGTCCAGAGCGTCGCGATCGGTTCGGCGGCGCCGGGTTGCTCGAAGAGCAGGGCTCGAATGCGGCCCGCACGGGGGTCGTCATCATCGAGGTCCACTGTCATTCCGCGGTCGGTGATTCTCACATATACAATATGATATCAAACTCTATCAAAGTCAAGCGCAAGACAGCCGCTCCGCGGCGCGATGAACGCCCGCGTGGGGCGGATCACCACCAGATCGCGTTGGCGCCGGCGCCGAGGGGCGTGACCTGGCCGGAGGTCGAGCGGGTGCTGACCTGGTAGGTGTCGGTGTGGAAGACCAGGCGGCCGCCGTCGTCGTCGGGGTAGCGGCCGGTGGCGGCGAGGGTCTCGCGGTTGTCGCCGTCGGCGTCCATGCGGCAGAGGCCGCCGTCGAGGCCCGTGCACTGGAAGACGATGTGGCCGTCGTCGGTCCAGCGCGGGAAGGCGCCGGCGCCGAGGTCGTTCTCGCCGCCGCCGGGATCTCGGCGCCACACGTGGTAGTCGTCGCTGTGGAAGAGGATGCGGTTGCTGGCGTCGGCGTCGGGCGAGCGGCCGGTGGCCTTGATCGTGGTGCGCTGGCCGCCGTCGCTCGCCATCGCGCAGAGGCCGCCGTTGAGGCCCATGCACTGGAAGAGGATGCGCCCGTCGGGGTGCGGGCGCGCAAAGGCCCCGTCGCCGAGGTCCTGCACGTTGCCGCCGCTGCTCCGCCGCGACACCCGGTACGTCGACGTGTGGAAATAGATCGCGCCACCTCCCGCGTCGTGCGGCGCGAAGCCGGTCGCGTTGATCGTCTGCCGGTCACTACCGTCGGCGTCCATGACGCAGATGCCGCCGTTGAACGCGTCGCACTGGAACAGGATGCGCCCAGCACCCGCTCCCCCGTCCCCCGCTCCCCCGTCACCCGTCGCCCCGTCCCCCGCTCCCCCGTCCCCCGTCGCCCCGTCTCTCGTCGCCCCGTCCCCGTCCCCGTCCCCGTTCCCGTCCCCGTCATCGTCCCCGTCACCGCCGCCGCCGCCACACGCGGCGACCACGGCGATGACGAGCCAGCCGGCGTTCCTCACCGCATCTGGCTCAGTGCAGATCCGGGCCGCTGTCGACGTCGACGAGGTCCTCGACCGCGACGGCGCCGGGCTTGCGGATGAAATCCGAGCCGGTGGTGAGGTCGACGTGGAAGTGGTTGCGATGGGCGTCGTTGTAGTTGGGCGTGAGCACGATGTTCCAGACCTTGGCCGCCTTGAGCTGGCAGATCATCTGGTGGAGGAACGCGTCGAGCTCGTTCGAGGTCGCGGCCTCGCAGGTCTTCTCGGTCGTCGGATCGATCACCCAGTCGTCGTTGACCGAGTAGTAGACGCCGTCGGCGTCGGTGAAGCCGGCGATGTCGATGGCCTTGGCGTACGCGTGCTGCGAGATGCCGTTGGCGCAGTTGGGCGGCGTGCCGCCGCCGATGCAGCGGTAGTTGTAGACGCCGATGTCGGTCACCTCGACCACGCCCTGCGAGCGCAGGTGCGCCGCCGCCTCGAGCAGCGAGCGCGCCAGCGAGCAGTCCATGAAGAACATCGGCCGCACGTTGGCGTTGCCGAGGTAACGGAACTGCATGCCGTTGATCGGCGTCATGATCGTCACCGGATCGGCCACGCCCTGGTTGGCGGGACCGACGGTGTAGCTGGCGCCGTAGAGATCGAGCCAGCCCCGGCAGTTCGCCACCTGCGGCTCGCCCACCGTCACGTCGACCGTCGCGGTCGCCAGCGTCGCGCCGGCGCCATCCTTGGCGATCGCGGTGAGCGTGACCGCGCCCGACTCGATCAGCATCGCCTGGCCGCGGCCGGTGGCCACGTCGATCGCGCCCAGCGCGACGGTCGCGGCGGCGTCGCCGGCCGAGAGCTCGATGGTCGCCGGCGCGCCGGTGATCGCCAGCTCGACGTCGACCGCCGCCGCCCGCCAGCCGTTGGACGGCTCGATGGTGTCGCGCACGAAGGCCGCGCCCACGGTCGGCGTCGTGAAGGCGAGGGTGACCGGATCGGTGCTGCCGCCGTCGTCATCGCCACCCGGACCGATGTCGCCGGTGCAGGCGACCACGACCGACAGCGCGAGTCCGAGCAGCAGGCGAAGTGTCATGGCGCGGATTCAACCGAACCCTGGTTCGCCGGTCAAGACAAAAGGTCGGACCACTCAGGTTGCACACGGGCGTGGGCACGGCGTCGCCCGAAGTCATCAACCTCGGCGCCGGATCATCCACTCAACCACATGGAATCACGTCAGTTATCACGTGGCACTTCGGTTGCTGATGGGTGGCTACCGAGGTGTCCATGCTCCGAGCTGCTCCAGCCCACGGCGTCCTCCTGCTCCTCGCGGCCGCCTTCGTGGCCACGCTCATCGGCGCCTGCACCGACGTCACCGTCGACGACGGCATCGGCACCGGCGATGACCCCGGCGACGAGCACGGCGACGACGGTGATCACGACATCTTGCTCGCCGATCCCGACGCGCCCGATCGCTGGCTCTTCGCCGCCACCACCACCGTCGGCCAGGTCGCGCGCACAGCGTGCAGCACCGCCGGCGTGCGTCCGCTCGCCGAGCAGCTGCTCGCCGAGGTCGAGTGCCTGCGCCCGGGCACGCTCGCGCGCATCGACAACATCGCCAACGTCAGCCTCGGCTCGGGCGCGCTGCCCAAGCTCAACGCCGGCGCCGCCACCGCCCTGCGCAACACCGTCGCCGGCGGCGGCACCATGTCGATCTCGTCGTCGACCCGGGCCACCGTGCAGCAGTACGTCCTCTACTACTGGTACGACAACGGCCGCTGCACCAGCGTGGTCTCGCTCGCCGCCAAGCCCGGCCGCAGCAACCACGAGTCGGGCGTCGCCATCGACGTGCCGGCGTACGGGACCTGGAAGAGCAAGCTCACCGCCCGCGGCTACAAGTGGCTCGGCTCGAGCGACCCGGTCCACTTCGACTACCAGGGCTCGGGCGCGGTCGACATCCGCCCGCTCGCGGTGAAGGCGTTCCAGCGTCTGTGGAACCGCAACCACCCCGGCGATCGCATCGCCGAGGACGGCGTCTACGGCACCGGCACCGCCAGCCGCATGGATCGCTCGCCCGCCGGCGGCTTCGCCATCGGCCCGCAGTGCGGCGGCGCGCCCAACCCGCCGCCCAACACGCCGCCGCCGCCGTCGACGGCGACGCTCCAGGGCGTGATCTACGAGGGCACCGACACCGCCGCCCGCATCAGCGGGGCCACCGTCGCGCTCTCCGGCGGCCGCAGCGCCACCACGTCGTCGACCGGCACCTACGAGTTCGCCGGCCTCGCCCCCGGCACGTACACGATCACCGTCACCGCCGGCGGCTTCCGCGCCGCCACCACCACCAAGACCGTCGCCGCCGGCGCCGACACCTGGGGCAGCGTGAGCCTCACCCGCGGCGGCGCCACCGGCCCGCTCATCGGCGTCATCTACAAGGGCACGGACTCCAGCGCGCGCCTCCCGGGCGCGACCGTGCGCCTCGGCACCGGCCAGACCGCCACCGCAGACGCCAGCGGCGTCTACCGCTTCCCGGCGGTCGCCGAGGGCGCGGTCACCATCACCGCGTCGGCGTCGGGCTACCTGGCGCGCACCATCACCCGCACCATCGCGCCGGCGGTGGAGAACTGGGGCTCGGTCGGCCTGTCGCAAGGCCAGGCGCTCGAGAGCCAGTGCGGCGGCGTCTCGGCCGCCGGCGAGTGCGACGGCAACGTGGTCGCGTACTGCCACGAGGGCGAGCTGGTCACCGTCGACTGCGGCGCTCACGGACGCACCTGCGGCTGGAACGGCGCCGAGAGCTACAACGACTGCCGGTGACCGGCGCCGTACGCGCCGAGCGAGGCGAGTCGAAGGGCGTGACGGTGGCTGTCACGCCGGGCCGTCACCTCGTCGAGTGTCACGTCCGCGCCGGCCTGCCTGCGGCGGAACTCCGCGACAACGCTCGCGATGTCCGTGGCACATGCGCTGCAAAACCGCGGCGTCATGCGGACGCTCCTCCTGTGTGCTGGCCTTGCGGCTGCCGCTGCGTGCGGCTCGGTGCATCCCGCCGACGACGACACCGTCGATGGTGGTGGCGATGACGATGGCGTCGACGCCGGCGACCCCGGCGCGCTGTCGCTCGAGCTGAGCGACGACACCCTCGACTTCGCCGGCGTGGGCGTGGGCCGGCGCAGCGTGGCCATCACCATCACGGTGATCAACCGTGGCAGCAGTGACGTCGGGCCGCTGGCCGCGCAGGCCGGCGGCCACGTCGCCGACTTCGAGCTGGGTGACGAGTGCACTGGCATGACGCTCGCGCCGGCCGCCACCTGCCGCATCGTGGCGACCTTCGTGCCCACCGCCGCCGGCGCGCGCGAGGCGATGCTGTCGCTCACCGCCGCCAGCCACACCGGCGCCGTGCCGGCAACGCTCTTCGGCCGCGGCCTCGCCGGCGCGCTGACCGTGACCCCGCCGCTCCACGACTTCGGCGCGCAGGACCGCGGAATCGCGACCGCGCCGGTGAGCTTCGAGATCGAGAACACCGGGGAGCTGGTCAGCGGACCGCTCGCCATCGTGCTCGGCCAGAGCAACGGCTTCCACGTGGTCAGCGACATGTGCACGGGCGCGCTGCTCGGCCTCGGCGGCCGCTGCGCGATCGGCGTCACCTTCACGCCGTCGGCGCTTGGACCGGCGCTGGCCTCGCTCGAGGTCGACGGCGGGCAGGCGGGCGCCAGCGCCGCCTCCCTGGGCGGCCGTGGCCAGACGGTGGTGACCGTCTCGCGCAGCGGGATCGGCGCCGGCGCGATCACGTCATCGCCGGTTGGCCTCGACTGCGGCACCACCTGCACCGGTCGCTTCGACACCGCGCCGGTGAGCTTGACCGCGCAGCCGGCGGCCGACAACGGCTTCGTGGGCTGGGGCGGCGCGTGCAGCGGTAACACCGGCCCCACCTGCACGCTGACGCTCTCCACGGCGTCGATGGCGGTCAGCGCCGGCTTCGAGCCGATGCGCACCCTCACGATCACGCCGGGCGTCATCTCCGTCCACGTCGATGATCCGGTGAACGCCGATTGCGCGGTTGACCCATGCACCTACCAGATGCCGCGCACCACGGTGGTGACGGTGAGCGGGACCGCGCCACCGGGGTACGTGGTGAAGGGCTTCAGCGGCGTCGGCGCCGGCTGCACGAACTCGCCGGTGTGCACGTTCACCCTCACGGTCAACCGCGCGCTCACCGCCACGTACTGCGAGGAGTGGGACAGCTGCTGCATCAACCCTGGCTTTCCGGGGTGCCTGTGAAGGCGCGCCCGGACCTCGACGGTCGGTACGCCGATCGCGAGCACGACGGCGACCTCGGCGCGGCCCGGCGCGCGCCGGGGAAGGTCACGCTCACCTCGCAGCTGTCGGCCAGCCGCGACGTCGAGTTCGGCGGGCTCATGCCGGTGCAGCTGCACGCGGCCACCGCCGCGCCCGGCCCCCAGGCTCACGAGGATCCCTTTGCGCTTCACCTGATCGCCTCGCGGGGCGTGGCCGGCGGCGGCGCGCCGCTGCCGTACCTCGCCGAGCTGAAGTCGAGCTTCGGCCGTCACGCCGGCGTCCTCGACGGCGCCACCGCCCACGTGGGCGGCGACGCCGCCGAGGCCGCGACCCAGATCGGCGCCCAGGCCTTCACCACCGGCAATCGCATCGGCTTCTCGTCCGCGCCCGATCGCGCGCTCGCCGGGCACGAGGCGGCGCACCTGGTCCAGCAAGCCGGCGGCGTCCAGCTCGAGGGCGGCGTCGGTGAGGCCGGCGATCCCTACGAGCGCCACGCCGACGAGGTCGGCGCCGCCTTCGCCCGCGGCGAGTCGGTGGAGGCGCTGCTCGACGAGCACGTCGGCGCCGGTGACGGTCGAGGCGCGGCCGGGATCCAGCGCAAGGAGACCGCCCCCGGTGACGGATCCCGCACGCTCGAGCAGACCACGTACCAGCTGTGGAAGAAGGCGATGCAGGTGCGTCAGGTCGCCGGCAAGCTCGAGAAGCTGGGCGAACGGCTCCTCGTCCTCGGCACGCCGCTCCTCGGAGAGAAGAAGTACCTGGAGGCCTCCAGGCGGGTGCAAGCCGTGGCCAAGGGCGTCATCGACGTCTACAAGGGCTGCCTCGACCTGACCGGCTCGGTCAACGACGCGGTCACCAACGCCGGCAAGCTCGTCGACCAGGCCGGCAAGCTCATCGACGCCGTCGATCTCATCGGCGATCTGTTCGACGATGGCCCGCTCGACGCGTTCCTCGCCGATCCCCAGAACGACGCCCTGGCCGAGCAGTGGGCGGTTCACACCGCCGGCATCTTCACCAAGGCCGCGGGGTTCATCCCCGACGACATCCCGGGCATCCCGAGCTTCATCCTGAAGATGTGGAAGGGGTTGCTGAGCGCCCCGGCCAACTACGTCAACGCCTTCCTGAACGTCATGAAGGCGTACAAGAAGCGGGTCGCCGAGAAGTCCGGGTTCGACGGCTACGGCGGCGCCACCTATCACGACCTCGGTGCCGTCCAGTGGCGAGGTCCGCTCGCGCGCCTCTACCGCGACGCGCCCGAGGATCTCAAGACGTTCATGAAGGACCTCCGCGATCGCGAGAGACAGGTCGACCCCGACTTCAAGGACGACGACGCGTCGAAGGCGTGCGCCGCGCTCATCCGGGAGATCGTCAAGCGCCATGGCGCGCCGGGCGCCTGGATCGAGCTGGTCAACCGTCATCTCGCGGCCGCGAACCAAGAACAAGCCCAACGCATCGACGACGCACAGCCGTGAGCCGTCACCTCTCCCACCCACGATCCGGCAGCCCCGCACCGAACAGGACCACACCATGAACCCGTCACGCCTCTTCCTCCTCACCACGCTGCCGGCGGCAGCGTCGGTGATCCTCCACACCGCCGCCGCGGGCGCGCAGTCCGACGACGACGGCCGCAAGCGCCTGCCCAAGGTGACCGAGTTCGCGCCGCCCGACGGACAGCCGGCGCTGGCGCCGTTCTCGCCGAGCTGGTGCGCGAAGGTCGATGCCAGCAAGGGCAGCGGCGGACAGCTCGAGCGCCGGCTGGGCTCGATCAAGAGCAGCGGCTGGTACCCCGAGGGCCTGGTCGAGGTCGCGCAGCTGGTGTGCCTCGATCCCAAGGCGCCTGACTACCAGGCCCAGACCGCGCAGATCGTCCAGGGCTGGATGGCGCTCACCGGCACCAGCCGCGAGCAGACCATCGCCAGCATCACGGCGCGGCTCGACACCGCAGCGTGGGAGCGCATGGAAACCGAGGCGTGCGCGGCGCTCGCGACCTCGAACGAGCTCATCGGCCGCGATCGCGAGCTCGGCGTCGTCACCGAGCGCGCCCTCGGCTGCGGCTCGCGCACCCAGCCCTTCTGGCTCGACGAGTCCAACCCGCCCGAGAAGAACCTGCTCTGGTACCTCGACGACACCGTCGAGGCGCCATCGCAGGTGGTGGCGGCGTACTGGGTGCTGAGCTGTCTGCCCGGCACCCGCACCGACGGAGCCGAGGAGAGCGATCTCGGGCGCTACGCCTCGTGCGGCGTCGACGCCCGCCGGCTCGACGAGCCGAAGCTCGAGGCCGAGCTGGCGGCGGCGGGCTGGAACCCGTACGCGACGATCACGGCGCGCGAGCTCCACGGCCACGCCCGGCGCGTGGCGCGGATCTGGGAGGCCCAGGCGCGAGCCTGGGCGGCGAAGGAGCCCGCCTACCAGCAGCTCTTCTTCGACGCGCCCGAGGCCGGCTGGAACGCGTGGCTCGCCGAGATCGACGCCCACCGCGCGGCGTGGACCGCGTCGATCGCGTACGGCACCAAGGTGATGGCCTCGTCGCCCAAGCCCATCACCGGCTGCCAGGCCGAGCTGCGCGGTCATGTCGATGCCTGGCTGAAGGCGCGCGCGCCCGCGACGCTCGACGAGGCCAGGGCCGCCCTCACCACCGGCATGGGTTATGTCTTCGCGACCCACCTGGCCGCGTGCCTCGCCGCCGAGGACCGCGCCTACGGCTTCCGTGCCCTCAACCAGATCGTCTCGCGCGGCCGGCCGACCCGCGGCCCGCGCCTCGCCGCTCACTACGCGGTGATCGACGCCCTCGTCGCCATCCGCGCCGATCGGCCGCGCTTCGCCATGGAGCCGCAGATGCTGCCCCGGCGCGGGCCCGGCTCGCTCCTGTCCGAGGCGTCGAAGCAGGTCACGACCAAGTTCAACATCACCACCGACCAGTGGAAGGGCACGGTGAAGACCGCCAAGAAGAAGGGCGACATGGTCGAGATCGTGTTCAAGCCTGACCCCTACGAGGAGACCACCTGGTCGTGCAAGGACAGCAACAAGATCGTCGGCATCGACTACAACGGACGCTTCTCCTACGAGCAGAACTGCCACTCGACCGGCACCAGGATCGTCGACCGCGCGCCCGTGCCGGTCCTGGTCCCCGCCGAGGACGCGGCCGCCCTCAAACCCGGGGTGTTCGCGATCGTCAACCCCGACTCGCCCAAGTTCGGCGAGCCCCAGCGCGGCGCCGTCCTCGAAGTGTGGGCCGACAAGAAGCGCGCGCGCCTGGTCGGCTACCTGGGGTTCAAGCTGTGAGCGGCCGCATCATCATCGCGGCCGGCGCCCTGCTCTTCGCGGCATGCATCGAAGCTGACGAGCCGGCGCTGGGCGACGAGGAGCAGGGCATCGTCAACGGTCAGGTGGTCGACGGCTGGGACGTGAAGGCGATCGTGACGACCCGCGACTTGTGCTCGGGGACGTTCATCAGCCCCAACTTCGTCCTCACCGCCGCACACTGCATCCGCGCGTGCGCGTCCGCGACCGAGGTCGGGTGTCGCGCCGGCAAGGTCAATCCTGGGCCGTGGGCGGGGCGTAGTGGGCCGTACACCGATGTCGTCTTCGACGGCGTCCTGGGTGGTACAGGCATGCAGTACCCGGTCGACGCGGTCTACTTCCCGACGCTTGCTCACTTCGACTCGGTGGCCGGGGCTCCCGACGTGGCCCTCCTCCGCACGACCGTGCCATTCCGGGGCCAGTACATCCCGGTCATGCAGGCCGCAGAGGTCCCGACACCCGACAACCTCTGTGAGCGGTACGAGCTCACCACGCCTACCATCGCAGGCTTCAGCAGGAACGGCGACTGGGACGCCCCCAGCCTTCGCCGCATCGGCCTCGCGGAGGTCGAGTGCGACATCGAGGCCGACGGCCGCGCCTTCAAGCTCGATGGCCATGGTCGAGACTTCGTCGGCTCGCGCATCTGCCCCGGGGACTCGGGGGGGCCGGCGATGTGGCGCGGCCGCTTCGGCCGGTACGAGGTCGGCGGCGTCAACTCGTTCGGTGACAACTGGACAGGACCGCTCTCCAATAACCAGTGCCCGAGCGACCGAGGGGAGAGCGGCGAGGCCTTCGTCCCGCGCGCGTTCATCGACCAGTACGTCCCCGCGTTCGCCGAGTGGGCGGCGCAACCCGGCGTCACGGCCGTGGCTGGGGATTTCGACGGCGACGGCCGCGACGACGTCGCCCTCACTGGCGGCGCAAGCTGGACCACGATCCCGATCGGGTTCTCCGACGGCACCGGATCGTTCAAGATCACCAACGCTCAGGTGCCGGCATTCCCGGTCTGGTCGCGGATCGCTGGTGCCCGGATGCTCACCGGCGATGTCGATGGCGACGGCCGCGACGACCTGCTGCTCACCGGAGGCGCGGGTTGGGGGACCATCCCGGTCGCGTTCTCGAACGGTGATGGCACGTTTCGAATCTCGAACGTGGGTGTCACGGCGTTCCCGATCTGGGCCGCATCGCCCAACGTCCAGTCAGTCACAGGCGATTTCAACGGCGATGGTCGAACCGATCTCGCCCTGACCGGCGGCATCGGTTGGTCGACGGTTCCGGTCGCGCTGTCGATGGGCGATGGCAGCTTCGCGGTCATCAACGCCGAGGTCCCCGCCTTTCCGACGTGGGCCCAGTCTCCCGGTGCCCGCGCGGTCGCCGGTGACTTCAACGGTGACCGCAAGAGCGACATCGCTCTGACGGGGCCATCGGGATGGACGACGATCCCGATCGCCTTCTCGCTGGGCAGCGGCGCCTTCAGCGTGACCAACCACGTCGTCGAGAGCTTCCCCGCGTGGGCGGCCGTCAGCGGAGCTCGCACGGTGGTCGGTGACTTCAACGCCGATGGAGGGGACGACCTCCTCCTCACCGGCCCCAGCGGCTGGACAACCCTGCCGATGGCTCGGTCACGGGGCGATGGAACGTTCGCGGTCACCAATCCAAGCGTCCCCGAGTTCGCGGGGTGGGCATCCCACAGCGGCGTGAGGGTGCTTGCCGGCAACTTCGCCGGCAATCCGTTCGGCAACCTCGCCCTGGTCGGAGGGTACGGCTGGTACACGCTGCCCGTGCTGTTCGCGATCTTCAACAGTGGCGGCGCCTCGTACACCAACCACGGCGTCTGAGACTGGCGCGTGCCGTGATAGGTTGCGCGGGGTGGGGCGCCGAGACTCAGGCGATCTCGGCGCGGACTCGGAGGAGCGAGCCGAGGCGACGATGACCGACCCGCACGCCGTCCGCCGCGGCGTGCCCTCGCCGCTCACGCGCATCGGGCGCTACGAGATCGGCGCGGTCATCGGCGCCGGCGGGATGGGCGTGGTCCATCGCGCCAGCGATCCCGAGCTCAAGCGCCCGCTGGCCATCAAGCTGGTCCGCGACCCCGGGGGAGCGATCGGGCAGGAACGCGTCCTGCGGGAGGCCCAGGCCATGGCTCGCCTGCGCCACCCCAACGTGGTGCCGGTCTTCGACGTCGGCACGGTCCACGGTCTGGTCTACCTGGTCATGCCGCTGCTCGACGGCGGCACGCTCGGAGCATGGATGCGGGAGGAGCCCCGGCCATGGCCGGTCGTGCTGGAGCGCTTCCTGGGCGCCGCCCGCGGCCTCGCGACCGCGCACGCGGCCGGCCTCGTCCACCGCGACTTCAAGCCGGACAACGTCCTGCTCGGGGCCGTCGGCGAGGTCCAGGTCGCTGACTTCGGCCTTGCCCGCGTCGACAGCGATCACGTCGCTCCCGCAGCGGGCGTCGGCGGCGGAGGGCCGGCGATCACGGAGGTCGGCGCGATCATGGGCACTCCGGCCTACATGGCCCCCGAGCAGCTGGACGGAGGGCTCGTCGACGCCGCCGCGGACCAGTTCGGGTTCTGCGTCGCGCTGCACGAAGGGGTCTACGGCCAGCGTCCGTTCGACGTCTCGAGCCACGAAGCCTCCGACCTCACCTCGCTGCGCGCGGCGATCCGCAGCGCCCGGCTGCGCCGGCCGCCCCCCGATCGCATGGTTCCTCGCTGGCTGCGGGCGGCGATCCTGCGCGGCCTTCGCGACGATCCCGGGGAGCGTTGGCCGTCGATGGCGGCGCTGATCGCGGAGCTCGAGCGTCGTCGCCAGCGTCCGCGTCGCGTGCTGCTCGGCGTCGGGCTGGTGGCGGTGGCCGCGCTCGTCGTCGGGCTGCGGATGTCCGCGCGAGCACCCCAGGCAGTCGTGGTGCCGACGCCGATGGCAGCATCCGAGCCGACACGATGGATCGAGGAGCCGCTGACGTTTCGCGGCGACGTCATTCACGCGTCGCTCTCGCCGGACGGACGGTCCGTTGCGGCCACCGCCGGGCGTGATCTCGTGTCGGTGACGATCGAAGGCGGCGCGGTTCGCACGCTGGTTCGCTATCCGGCTGTGCTCGACGATACGGACCTCGCCTGGTCGACCGACGGGAGTCAGCTCGCGGTGAATTCGCTGTCCATCGCCGAGCTCGTCGACGTCGCCACGGGCACGACCACCCCGATCACGCCCTCTCGCGGGTTCCCGAGGTTCATCGGACCACGAACCATGGTTAGTGCATTCCCGGCAGCGAAGAAGCTTGCCTTCGAGGGTATCAATGCGTCCCACGAGGCCTGGGAGTGCCCGGTGCCGGGCGAGTATCAGTGGATCACGAAGGTCGATGTGGCCGGGACGTCGGTCTTCGCGACCGTCGTCCATCAGGACGGCAGGACCGGGCTGGTCGTGACCAATCGCGACTGTTTCGTTCCCCATGTACACGTCGCGGCGAACGACGCGAGCGCCTACGCTCCCTTGCCCGACGGTCGCGTGTTTGCGCTTCGTTCCGCGGCGCAACAACCCGAGGTCGTGGAGTACGACGCCAGCGGTGTCGCCGTGGGGGCACCTCGCCGCCTTCGCTTCGGCGAGGTCGACCTCGTCGGCGCCCGCCCCGACGGGAGCCTCGTGCTGAGGAGGGCGGCGGCTTCGTGGCGGCTCTTCAGCGTGGGGAACGGCGAGCCCGCCGATGTCGCGCGGGGGGCTGCCTCTCCGCTGATCGCCATGTCCCCTGACGGTCGCCGTCTCGCCCTGGTCGAGCGGGTTCCGGGCAAGGACAGTGCCCTGTACGTCGTTCCCGTCGATGATCCCGAGGAGCGCGGCAGCAGCGTGATCAGCGCCGCCGTGGCGGTGGCCTGGTCTCCCGGTGGGCAACGCCTCGCCGCGGCAGTCGTCCGCGAAAGCGGCGTCCAGGTGGTCGAGATCGATGTCGTGACGGGTGTGATCCAGGATCTCGGCGTCAGCGACGCCTCGTTTGTTGGGCAGGTGGCCTGGCTCGACGACCGTCGGCTCGCCTACCTGCGCGCCGACCACCGCACCTATCGCTGGATCGATCGCGTCGATCGCACGAGCGGCGACCTGGTCGACGACCGTGCCGGCTACACCTTCTATCTCGCGGCCTCGTCTGACGGCACGCTCGCGCTGTTCTGGAACCGTGACCAGCGCGGCCTCTGGATGGTGCCGTCCACCGGCAAGGCCCGCTTGCTGCGGAAGTTCGATCTGGGCGCGGCAGGCGCGTGGGCGTGGTCGGCGGACGGCCGCACGCTCTGGCTGGCCGACGGCAACCGGATCGAACGCTTCGATCCGCGCAGCGGCAGGTTCGCGCTGGTCCGGACGCTCGACCTCGAACCGACCGCGTCGGTCGCCGCGCTCTTCCCGGTGGGCTCCGACCGGGTCGTGGTCCACACCGTCAACACGGTGTCGGACCTCGCCCTCCTCGTGCCGGAGGCACCGGCTCCACGATGACCGTCAGTTCCACGCCTTGCAGAACCAGACCGGGATCGTCACGGTCACGCCGCCGGCGGTGACCTCGACCTCGTGGTACGCCCACTCGATGCAGGTGCCGCCACCGCCGCCGGTGTTGGGCTTGGCCTGCACGGCGGGGGTGTCGAGCGTGAAGCTCCACGGACCTTCACCGCGCACGCCGGCCTCGGCGGTCAGCGCGAGGATCGGCGCCTCCGCGGCGGCGGGCGGGACCAGCTGCGACAGGTCCAGGGCCAGCTCGCCGTCGGTCAGCTCGACCTGATCGAGCGCCACCGGCGCGCGGGTGTGGTCGACCCGGTAGGTGTCGCCGTCGTGCAGCGGCAGGACCAGCGAGCCGCCGTGGGCGGCGAGATCGGCGGCGGTGATGTCGATGACCTGGGCGCCGTCGGCGTCGAGGTCGGTGTCGGTGCAGGCGCCCGCGGAGAGCAGGACGCCGGCGGTGATCGCGAACAGGATGGGGGTCTTCATCGTGGGCTTCATGGGATGGGGCCTTTCTCGGTGCTCGCTCAGCAGCGCATCTTGGAGCAGACCGTGATCTCGAACGGGCCGATGTCGGTGTAGATGGTGATGGTCGTGGTGCCGGTGCACTCGCACGAGCCGCGCTTGATGACGTCGTCGCCGTCGGTGCTCGGCGGCGCGAACAGGTAGACCGCGTCCTCCTCGAAGGGCACCGACACCTTGCTGGCGAAGTCGCCCTCGATCTCGGTCGTGGTGGTCTCGGAGTCGGTGCACGCCGCGGTGGCGGCGAGCAAGGTGAACATGACAGTGGCGAGCTTCATCTGATCCTCCGGGCGTCGTGCCCGTGCGACCCCATTGCACTGGCGATGCCAGGCGACAGCGAACGCAACTGCGCGCGACGTGGTCAGCGATCCGCGCTCGGCGCGTGACGGTCACCGTCACACCGCCGGGCGGAGGCGCCGGGTGTCACGCTCAGCGCCGGAACGAGTCGAGATCGATGCCGAAGCGGCGGGCCCAGCGGTGGATCTGCTCGCGGCCCTTGCCCATGGCCTTGGCGACGGCGGAGACGTTGCCGGCGTGCTCGACCAGCGCGGCCATGAGGGCGGCGCGGACCTGTTCGTCATCGGCGTCGTCGCCGAGCGGGGGCACGCCGACGGCGACCGGCGACGGCGCCTCGGCGTCACCGGCCGG
>SXGS01574088.1_pt1 | contig 26464 bp, 22 predicted proteins | sample 3174681 | NCBI WGS metagenome assembly SXGS01 (sample SAMN11356861, study PRJNA531348) | freshwater metagenome | isolation source: freshwater sample F1-80 | place: China: Fuxian Lake, Yuxi | collected 2017-12-25 | reverse complement strand
TGGCAAGTGAGTCCTGCGCCGGCCATGTATTTAGAATCTTGACGTGGTCGACGATCCAGTTGCCGCCGGCGAGCAGTCCAGATCGCATATTAGCGGAATAGGTTCAAATCCCAGGAAACACTGTGCAAAATATACAAAGTCAGGTTTCCCGCGTTGAAGCTGAGGATTGGGCCATATTCTTATAAGTGATGGCGGGGTGGAAATTTGTGCAAATTGGTACTTGACAAACTCAGGTGGAGTGGTTACCCTTTGCAGATAAGTGAGCTGCGGGCGGCTGAGGACTTAAATTTTCTACCCGGAGGAGGCGGCCTTATTAGAAAATAACAATTGTTTGTTGGCAAAAATGTTTGTTGGTTCAGAGTTCTTACGTTATTTTTAAACTGAAAATGCAGGAGAAATCGAGAATGCACACCAAAAAATTTACCTTGACTTCCGTGTTATTAGTTGTATTTGTGATGATTTTGTCGGCCTGCGCTCCGGCAGCGACAATAGAAGCCCCGCAACCAACTCAAGCCCCGGCGGCGACTGAAGCTCCAAAAGCTGCTGAAGCACCGAAAGCTGAAGAGGCAAAGCCCACCGAGGCGCCTGCGGCCAGTTCGTACAATGAAGTTCCCTTCTTTGCTGAAGCCGTTGCCGCCGGGACACTGCCCCCCGTTGCAGAGCGCATCCCCGATGAACCCTTTGTAGTCGGCCCAGGGATCTTAAACTCGGAGGAGTGGCTGGATTGGGAGGTGGGTAACTATGGTGGGACGATTCGCGTCCCCGACTTGAATGGAACACAACACGAGGTCATGCTGGCACTAGGCCAGACCATTCTGCGTGCGCCTAATCAAAGCACCAAAGACCCGCTGCCCGCGATTGTGAGTAGCTATGAAATGAGCGCTGATTACACTGAATACACCATGACCATTCGCAAGGGGCTCAAATGGTCGGACGGCCAGCCGGTCACAAGCGAGGATGTGCGCATGACCTGGGAGCTTTACACCGATACGCGCATTACTCCCAGCTTCCCTGTTAAGGTCCGCACCCTAGGCCGCGGCGACGGAACGCCCGGCGTATTGACCATCATTGACGAGCTCAGTTTCAAGATCACCTTCGACGCCCCCTATGGTCAATTCCTGGCAGAGCTTTCGTCCTGGATTCCCGATTACACCTTACTCTTCCGCCCGGCCCACTTTATCAAGCAATTCCATGCCGACCACACCGACATGGCGGAAATCCAGAAAGTTTTGAAAGAGTTGGAAATTGATACGTGGGAAAATCTGGTCATCCTAAAAGATATCACCCACTGGGAACTCCACAAAAAACATGGCATTGGCGTACCTTCGCTGGCGCCGTGGATTACCGAAGAGGTGACCACCTCGAAGACGACGCTTGTGCGCAACCCCTATTACTGGAAGGTCGATATTGCTGGTAATCAATTGCCCTATGTTGACCGCGTGGTGGCGGAAGTCTCCACTGAATTGCAGGCGATCATCCTGAAAGCCGCGGCGGGTGAATACGATGTGATGACTTCGTTTGCTCAGGTAAAAGATTTGCCGCTCTACGTAAAAAATGCTGCACGTTCCAATATTGCTACGATTCTGAATGGCTCGATCAACAACCCGCCCCTTCTCTTCCTCAACCATGACTTTGATTATAAAACCGAGGGCAGCATCTGGCAATCCCTTGTCTCCGATCCGCGCTTCGGCAGCGCCCTGGCCCATGCGATTGACAAGACCGATGTTAATAACAATCTCTACTTTGGGATGTATGCTCTGGACGGCATCACTAAAGAGAATTTTGACCCCGATGCTTCCAATGCGCAGCTCGATGAAATTGGGATGAGCGCGCGTGACGCCGATGGGTTTCGCCTGGATCCTAAAGGCAACCCCTTTGAGTTAATCATTACCACTGCCGAGATCTCGCCTGATTTCCGGGGGTTGGGCGAACTCTTGAAGCAATACTTTGAAGCGGTCGGCATTCGCACTACCCTCGACATTATCGGCGCCCCTCTCTTTACCGAAAGGATGACCGCCAATGAATTAATGGCGACGATTCATTGGAGTGATGAGCCGATTTGGGGCCCCGGCATCTCCGAGGACTATCAGCCAGCCAGTAAAGGCAAATGGGCGCCAGAGTCACACCGCTACTTCGTGACAAGTGGCGAAGCCGGGCGGAAACCGCCCCCCTATCTGCAAGAGTTTTTCGACCTCCACGTTGCACGCAAAGCGGTCCCCCCGATGACGCCTAAAGGGGAGGAGCTCTTTGCCGAGCTGATGCAGTGGTTCTCTGAACACTATGCCACCATCTGGCCAACGGGTCGCATGACCGACCCCACCCTCTTCAATGCCGATCTGGGCAACGTGGTCAAAGACGGTTACACCGACGACCGCGCCCTTGACTATGGCATGGAGCAACTCTTCTACAAGACGCCGCAGGATTAGGGTAGTTGGTTACTGATGTTACGCATCGGGAGCGCCGCCATCTCTGGCGGCAAGCTGGCAGGTGCCGCGGAAACCCATTGGGCGCCTAGGATAGGCTGCGTAACATTAGTTGGTTAATTAGCAATGGCATCGAAATTGACCCAGCGACTTCAAACCTGTCAGGTCCTCAGACCTGACAGGTTTTGTCGGATTTATTTAATTCTCATTACTTAGTTGGTGCAGTGGGAAACTACCTACCAGACCAACTACCCAACTACCTAAAGCAGCACTTTTCGTTAACCGTGTATTGGGTTGGCTTTTCTAGAAAAACATTATGACCGCCTATGTTTTGCGCCGACTGATTCTTCTCATTCCCATTCTCTTTTTGATTTCGGTGATCTCCTTTGCCGTTATCGAACTGCCGCCAGGCAGTTATGTGGAAACCTATGTGCAGAATCTGGAAAATTCGGGCTTCGTGGTTGATCAGGGGCAAATTGAAGCGCTCTATCGCCAATATGGATTGAACCGCCCTGTGGTTGTGCAATATGGTCTCTGGATGTCTAACTTTTTGTTCAAAGGCGAGATGGGGCGCTCCTTTATCTACCAGCGCCCCGTCAAAGAGGTGATCTGGGAGCGGCTGCCGATGTCGATGCTCATCACCTTGATTTCGCTGACGATTACCTGGGTGCTGGCGATTCCCATTGGCATCTTCTCGGCCTTGCGCCAGTATTCGCTGGGGGATTATGTGGCGACGATCATTGGATTTATCGGGCTGGCTTTGCCCAATTTCTTGTTGGCGTTGGCGGTTGCCTACTGGGTCTTTGCCTACACTGGCCGCGCCATCACCGGCCTCTTTTCCGCCGACTTCGAGAATGCTGCCTGGTCCATGGCCAAGTTCTTTGATCTCCTTAGCAATATCTGGCTGCCGATCGTGGTGATCGCCGCGGCTGGAACGGCCGAGTTGATTCGCATTCTGCGCGCCACGCTGCTCGACGAAAAGAATAAACAGTATGTCATCACTGCCCGCGCCAAAGGGCTAAACGAAAGGCGGCTCATAATGAAATATCCGGTGCGGGTGGCGATTAACCCGCTCATCAGCACTATAGGCTGGACCTTGCCCTTTATTGTCAGCGGTGAAATCGTTGTCTCGCAAACGTTGGGGCTGGAGACCCTTGGCCCGGTGCTGCTCGGCGCAGCTTTGGGTGAAGATATGTTCCTGGTGGGGAGCATTGTGATGATCCTCAGCACTCTCACCGTCATCGGCACGCTGCTCTCTGACATTCTGTTAGCCTGGGTTGACCCACGGATTCGATTTGAGAAAACAGCGCGCTAGGCAGCGACAAAGCTTTTGATAGTGAGGTAACCTATGGCTCCAATGGTTGATGAACAAGCAGAAGCTTCCTATGGGGCCAGAGTTGGCGCCGGTTATTTCCGGTGGCGGCAAGCGCGCGCCAAGCGACAACAAGACCAGCTCTATTATGCATCGCAACCGCAACTGGTGTGGCACGCCTTCAAAAAACATAAGCTGGCCATGGTGGCGCTGGTGGTCTTGAGCGTCCTTTATCTGCTCGCGATCTTTGCCGACTTTTTTGCACCCTTCGGCCCAGTTGAGCGCTTTAAGGACTTCAACGATGCACCGCCGACGGCTATTCACATCTTTGACCCGGATGGGGCGTTGCGACGGCCCTTTGTCTACGAAACGGTGCGTGCGCTGAATCGCAAGACCTTTTTATTTGATTATGTCCGCGATGAGAGCAAACAGCATGTGATTCGCTTATTTGTGCCGACCGCGCCCTATAAGGTCTTGGGTTTGCTCCCCATGCAGGTCAAATTCTTCGGGTTGGTCGATCGCGAAATGCCATTTTTGATCTTTGGCGCCGACCGCTTGGGACGCGATGTCTATTCACGCATTCTCTATGCCGGGCGCATCTCGCTCTTTATCGGCATTGGTGGCGTGATTTTCACCTTTCTCCTAGGCGCCACCCTGGGCGGCATCTCCGGATACTATGGCGGGGTGGTGGATGACATCATCCAGCGAATTATCGAAGTACTGATCAGCATACCCGACATTCCCATTTGGATTGCCCTATCTGCCGCATTGCCTAGAGACTGGGGGACGATCAAAATCTATTTTGCCATCACCCTTATCTTGGCGGTGCGCGGTTGGACGGGGCTGGCCCGTGTGGTGCGCGGCAAAATTATCAGCCTGCGCGAAGAAGAGTTTTCCCTGGCCGCCAAAGCCGCCGGCGCCAGCGACCACCGCATTATCTTCCGCCATCTGCTGCCGGCCTTTATAAGCTACTTGATCGTCCACATCACCCTTGCGATTCCCGGCATGATCCTGGGCGAGACCGCCCTCAGCTTTCTGGGGCTGGGCATCAAGCCGCCGGCTGTCAGTTGGGGAACCTTGCTACAAGACGCCCAAGAGATATCCGTACTTGCCGACTTACCCTGGCTCCTGATCCCTGCCATCTTTGTTGTCATCGCCATTCTCATGTTCAACTTTGTCGGCGACGGCCTACGCGACGCGGCTGACCCGTACGCATCAAGATAGATCTTAGTTGGTTGGTTGAGCCTGTCGAAACAACCAACCAACCAACTAACCAACCAACAAAACCTATGCCTGAGTCTTTACTCGAGATCAAAGATCTCAAAACCTACTTTGTACTCGACACCGGGACGATCCGGGCGGTGGATGGCGTTACCTTAACGCTGAAGCGGGGCAAAACGTTGGGCGTGATTGGCGAAAGTGGCTGCGGCAAGTCGGTAACGGCCCATTCGATTCTGCGCCTGGTGCCTTCACCGCCTGGTCGGATCGTGGGGGGTGAAATTCTTTTACATCGCGACCACGAGATCATTGACCTAGCCCAACTGCCCCTCAACGGCGAGAGCCTGCGTCATATCCGGGGCAACGACATAGGCATGATCTTCCAAGAGCCGATGACCTCGTTTGGTCCGTTGCACACGATCGGCAACCAGATCATGGAGACGATCCTGATCCATCGCAAAGCCGCGACGGAAGCAGAAGCGCGCGAACAGGCGGTGGAACTCTTGCGCCAGGTGGGCATTCCCAACCCGGAGCAACGCATTGACGCCTACCCTCACGAGTTTAGCGGCGGGATGCGCCAGCGCGCCATGAGCGCCATGGCCCTCAGTTGTTCGCCGAAGTTGCTCATTGCCGATGAACCAACGACCTCGTTGGATGTGACCATCGAAGCCCAGATTCTGGATCTGTTGGACACGATTCAAACGCAAACTGGTATGGCAATTCTGCTGATCTCCCACAATCTGGCGGTCGTCTCAGCGGTGGCCGATGAGATTGCCGTGATGTACTTAGGGAAGCGGGTCGAATTTGGCAGCCAGGAAAACATTACGACCAACCCATTGCACCCCTACACCCAGGGCTTGTGGCGCTCGATCCCCATCGTCGATGGCCCGCTGGCAAAGCTCGAACCAATCCCCGGCGCGGTCCCCAGCCCGCGCGATCTGCCGCCGGGCTGTGTCTTTGCCTCCCGGTGCGCGCATGTCATGCCAGGGGTCTGTGACGCGCCCCAGGAAGTACCGGATCTTGAGGTGGAGCCAGGCCATTTTGTGCGCTGCTATCTCTATGCCGAAGAGCAGCGCCAGCGGCCGCCGGCCCCCGCCATTGTCATCACAACGCCGGCCGACATTGTATTGCCAGCGACGGCAGCGGCGGCGCAACCGTGGAGGCACTTTGGGGAAAATAGCGCCCAGGCCACGCGCAAACCACTTGTTGAAGTGCGTAATTTGCAACAGTTCTTCCCCATCCAAACCGGCTTTCTGCGACGGACGGTTGGCTATGTTAAGGCGGTGAATGGAGTAAGCCTGACCATTCATGAAGGGGAGACGGTGGGGCTGGTCGGCGAAAGCGGGTGCGGTAAGACCACGTTAGGACGTTCTATTCTGCGGCTCTATGAACCGACGGGCGGCGAGGTGATCCTCCATAATGCCGGACGTGAACTTGCCGTCTTGCAGCTTCAACACCATGAGATGCGACCAGTGCGCGCCAACATGCAGATGATCTTCCAGGACCCCTTTGCCTCGTTAAACGAACGGATGAATGTCCTGCAAAATGTGATCGAGCCGCTGGTCTGCAACGACATTGGCACGCCCAAAACGCGTGAAGAAAAAGCGGAAAAGCTACTACTACAAGTGGGATTGCGTCCCGAACATTTGCGTCGCTACCCACACAGCTTTAGTGGCGGTCAGCGGCAGCGCATTGGCATTGCCCGCGCGCTCGCGATTGCCCCCAAGTTTATTGTCGCCGACGAGCCGGTTTTTGCCCTAGATGTTTCGGTGCAGGCCCAAATTCTCAACTTGATGCACGATCTCCAGGCCGAGTTGGGTCTTTCCTATCTCTTTATCTCCCATGATATGGCCGTGATCCGCTACATGGCAGATCGCATTGCCGTGATGTATGTAGGCAAGCTGGTGGAATATTCCCCGCGCGATCTGTTGCTGCGGCATCCGGCCCATCCCTACACCGAAGCGCTGCACTCTGCTGTGCCACGCCTGACCCAGTACAACCGCCGCAATCGCATTATGCTGGAAGGCTCCCCGCCCGATCCCAGCAATCTGCCGCCGGGCTGTGTCTTTCAGAACCGCTGCCGCTATGTCGAGGCGCGCTGTCGAAAGGAAGAACCGACGTTGCAAGAGATTGCCCCCGCACATTTTGTGGCCTGTCATCGAGCGGCAGAGTTGACGTTAGTGGGGATTGGCAGGTAATTGCTCAATTGAATCCGTTAGAAACATTTCGCGCCGTCGTCAAAACCCAAGATCCCACCATCTATGGCCGTGCTGCGCGCGAACTACGCCAGTGGATGCTGGCGAACGACCCTCATTGGCCTCGCTACCACGTCCTTGGCCCGGAAAGCTGGACCAACGATGCCAATGGTCCAATCTTTTATCAAGGCTTGTACCATCTCTTCTACCAATTTGATCCCATTGTAGACGGTCTGCGCAGCGCCCGTACCTGGGGCCATGTTGTCAGCGATGACCTGGCGCATTGGACGGATTGGCCGGTGGCGCTCTGGCCTGACACGGAATATGAGCGCGCCGGCGTCTTTTCCGGCAATACCTTTATGCTGGATGACGGTAGCCTGGGTGCGCTCTACACCGGCAGTGTGCAAGGCCGACAGGAAGCCTATGGCATCTTCGCCCATAGCTACGACCAGGGTCTGACGTGGCAAAAGAAGATGGTGATGAGCGATGCCCAACGCCCCAATCCTCATTCGCCTGTCCACTGGGATGGGCAGGTGTGGCGGGACTGCGATCAGTGGCATCAGCTCGTTGGCGGCTGCACCGACGGTGCGGATCGCCAGGGCGCGGCCTATTTGTGGACTTCACCCGATCTGGAAACGTGGACGCTGCGTGCCAATATTGCCCCCACATTGCGCCTCGGCACATTCTGGGAACTCCCCTACCTGATCCCGCTCGGCGACCGGCATGTGTTCATGGTGGGTCATCGCAACCCCTATTGGATCGGGACATATGATAGAGAACAGATGTTGTTTACGCCGGACAACCCTGAGCCACGCGAGTTCGATACCGGCAACTATTACGCGGTCAATCCCAACTTGGTTGACGACAAAGGCCCGAATGGGGGGGAACGACGGTTGCTCTTGGCTTGGGTGACCGGCCCACCCTCCCCTACCTCCCATTCATCAGCGGCCGTTCCTTATTGGCAAGGTGCGATTGCCCTTCCGCGCGTGCTAACACTGCAAGGGGAGCGCGTGTGGCAGGAACCCATCCCCGAACTGCAACGGTTGCGGGGCAGGCACTGGTCATTCAAGACGCTGGACGCTGCTCGCACCGGCCTGCGCGCGATCAGCGGGGATGCGCTGGAGATTCGTGCGACATTCAGGCCGACAAGCCCCCATACCGAGTACATAACAAGGTTCGGCCTAAAGGTGCGCGTCTCTGAAGATGGTGGTGATTTTGTGCGCGTCTTTTATGACGTGGTGAACGCAGAATTTGGCGTTGATGGCCCGACCGTGGCGCGCAATGCGCAGGAATTTGCCACAGATCAACAGGGGATTCGTATGGCACGGCAGTTGTCATTCCTCGCGCCTGATGAACCGGTGACCCTACACATTTTTCTAGATCGGTCGATTATTGAGATATTTGTGAACGGCAGCGCCTATACCGCGCGCGCCTTTGCACCACAGGCGGCGCAAGGCATTGAAGTCTGGTCAGAGGGTGATCCGGCACCCCTTACGGCACTAGACGTCTGGGAGATGAAGGCCACGTGGTAGAGCCCCATTTATTTGCTCTAAATTCTCCTCTGCTCCATTAAACTACGAAACGAGGAACCGAATGACCAACGAATATACTTCACGCGTCCCTTTTTACCGCTTTCCGGAAACACGAGAAGAACAAGAAGCCGCGCTGGCAACCAATCCCCTTATGCAGCGGTTGCTCGCTTATCGCCAACGCTATGTCGATGATCCCCATCGCCCGATCTACCACTATGTGAACCCCGAAAATACGCTTAACGATCCCAATGGCCTCTGTTTTTGGCAAGGTCGCTGGCATCTTTTCTACCAGGCCTATCCGCCGGAAGATCCACGTCAACATTGGGGCCATGCCGTCAGTGATGACTTGATCCACTGGCGCGATTTGCCCTACGCCATCTACCCTAACCCCGAAGAGTGCTGCTTCTCCGGCACAGCGTTGGTGGAAGAAGAGCGTGTCATTGCCATATACCACGGCACCAAAGTGGGCAATATGGTGGCCGTGGCCCACGACCCGCTGCTGCTCAACTGGGAGAAGGTGACCGGCAATGCTGTCATTCCCTTTGCCGGCCCCAACGATCCGCCGCTCCCCTACACGGTCTTTGACCCCTGCATCTGGAAAAAGGATGGCGTTTACTATGCCCTTTCCGGTGGGACGCTGCCCCACGGCCCGGCGGGCAAACAGATCCGCGCCAACTTCCTCTTTCGTTCGGCAGACCTGGCAACGTGGGAATATCTGCACGAATTTGCCGAAGATGACCAATATACACTCGTCGGTGATGATGGCGCCTGCCCCTACTTCTGGCCCATCGGCCACAAACACATTTTGCTCTTCTTCAGCCATATGAGCGGCGGTCAATATCTGTTGGGCGATTATGATACGAAGCGGGACAAATTTGTGGTGACAGACGGCGGGCTTTTCAATTTTGGCCCATCAACCCCAGCCGGTGTTCATGCACCCTCAGCGGCCCCCAATGCCGACGGCAGCGTAACAGTGATCTTTAACATGAATGCGAGCAAACCAACCGCCGGTTGGAATCAGATCATGTCCTTGCCGCGCCGCCTGAGCCTGACCGACAATGATGAGTTGCGCATGGAGCCAGCCGGCGATCTTGCTTCGCTGCGTTACAATCACCAGAAGATCGCGGGCATGACCTTGCCGGCCAACCAGGAAGTAGTGTTGGAGACGATTCAAGGCAACGCCATGGAAGTGGAGCTGGTGTTGGATCCCCAAAACGCGCCGATGGTGGAGGTCAATGTCTTGCGTTCACCGCAAAAGGAGGAATTCACCCGCATTGCCTTTTTCAAACAGCGGGGCTTCCGCTATCGCTTTCGTGTGCCTAATGCCACAGCGTTGAATGCCAATTCAGATCAACTCAAGAACCGGCCAATTCGCCACGAAAGTCTGATTACGCTGGATACAGCTTACGCTTCCACCCTGCCCGATGTGCTTTCTCGTGCGCCGGAGACTGCGCCGATCTACCTGGAAGCAGACGAGTTGCTTAATTTGCGCATCTTTATTGATCGCAGCGTCGTGGAAGTTTTCGTGAACGGCAAGCAGTGTGTGGCGGCCCGTGTCTATCCAGGGCGGACCGATAGCGTGGGGGTTTCGCTGCGCGCCCAAGGGGCCGAGGCGATGCTGCGTTCGCTGGATTGCTGGCAAATGGCAAGCATCTATTAACCATGTCACTTCGGGCTAGTCCAGGAAAATTACCATCACATTCGTTTACTGAACAATCAGCCGGGAGCTTACGCGGATGAGTACCAACCTGTATGGCATGGCTCGTTTTCAGAACAAAATTGCTTTGATCACCGGCGGTACTTCTGGCATCGGCCGCGCCACCGCCCTGCGCTTGGCAGCAGAAGGCGCGCATGTCATCATTGCTGACAAGAATGGACAGTTGGGGCAACAAACCGTCGTTAGAATTGAACAAGCGGGCGGCGCGGCCACTTTGCTTGAAGTTGACCTCGCCGACGATGCGGCGGTGCAATCGGCCGGGGCGACCGTCGCCAGGCGCTTTCCGGCGTTGCACCTGCTGGTGAACAACGCAGCGATCCTGCGCGTGGGGACGATTGAAGATGGCGCCTGGCTCGCCAACTGGGAGATCGAAACCCGGATTGGCTTGCGCGGATGGGTCTTGCTGACGCAAGTGTTGTTGCCCCGGCTCAAGCAAGAAGGCGGGGCAATTGTCAATATTTCTTCCGAAGGCGGCTTTCTCGGTCGGCCGCGGCAAGTGGTCTACGACGCAATCAAAGCCGCGCTGGTTTCGGTGACAAAGACGATGGCGCAAGAGTTTGTCGATTACGGCATCCGCGTCAATGCTGTGGCGCCGGGCTGGATTGTGACCGAAATGCACTTTGGTCAGGCACCTGATCCGGCGGCGCGCAAGGCGGAACTGGAAACGACACCCATCACCTCTTGCATCATGAAACGGCGGGCCAAACCGGAGGAAGTGGCGAGCGCCATTGCCTTCCTGCTCAGCGACGATGCCTCTTATATCACCGGTACTACCCTCCATGTCGATGGCGGTCGCGTCGGCATGAGTGTGCCTTGATTCAGGATCGTCACATGATCACCCAAGAGATGATTCAAGCCGCGCGTACCTTGCGCCTGCACCCGCTCAAAGACCCCTATCGCCCCAACTATCACTATGTCGTGCCTACAGGCGGCCCGGGTACTGGCAAGACCACCACTATTGCGCCCGTGCTGCTCGATCTACTGCATGCGGCTCCTGCTGCATTTCAGTTTGCGGTGTCCGCGCCTACCGGCAAGGCGGCTTCACGCTTGCATGCTGCATCGCCTGCTAGGCACTGGGCCGCAGCGGGATGCAGGCCGCTACAAGTTCAACGCCGCCAATCCGCTGCAGCTCGACCTTTTGATCATCGATGAGGTGTCGATGGTGTCGCTGCCGCTGATGGCGCGCACCGTGGCTGCGCTGCGGGCTGACTCCCGGCTGCTGCTGGTAGGCGACCCCGACCAGCTGGTGAGTGTGGAAGTGGGCAGTGTGTTGGCGGATATTGTGCGGGTTTCGCCGGACAGGCCCACCCTCCCGGTATTGCACCGGGTGACGCGCCTCACCCAATCCCATCGCTTTGTGCCGGGCAGTGCAATGGCGGCGCTTGCAGCCAGCATGGCTGCCGGTGATGCAGAAGGCACATTGGCGGTGCTTTCCGCAGCGCGCGCCGACGTGCGCTGGATAGACCCGGCTGCCGACGCCGGCCAACTGCGGGAACTGCAGCATGAAGTGGGGCGGCACGCGCAGCACATTGCTGCGCAGGCTGCTGCGGGCGACGCCCCGGCTGCGCTTGCCAGCTTGTTTTTTCTACGCACTTTGTGCGCGCACCGGCACGGGCCGTGGGGAGTACATGAATTAATTGATCAACGCCGGGCACGTCCGGCACCATATCTTTCAACGCCGCATAATGCCTTGACAAAACGACATCGCAGCATTACTTACGCAACGTAAACGCGTACGAAACAATGGCAACAACTCTATCGTGACATCCTAAGGGAAATGGAAATGCTCAAGTTGCATGCGTCATCATGGCTTTTCAAGACATCAAAACCTGCTTACATTAGCCTGTCCGCACGGAAACCTAGGGCTGCGTTTGTTGCGCCCGCGGATGCCCATGACAGTTTCACCGTTGCGTTCACGGTAACTATTAGGCAGTTTGACGGCGAAGTGCCCATTCTCGAAGTTGCCGATGTGTTGAGCGTTCGGCTTCGCCAACACGATCCGGGCGATCGCAATCGTCAGAACTACCCGGCGTTCAAGATGCCCGACGGCTCGGTACCGGTTCTGGAAGCCACCATCGTATTGCATTCTGTGGAGCACCCTGATTGGCAGAATATGACTATCGGTATTCCGCTTGCCATGCTAAAGAACCCCGAGGGTGTACACAAGATTGTGCTCAACTTCACTGGCGCGCGTTGGACTATGTATGTTGACGGCGAACTGCTCGACAACGACTTCCCCTTCGGTTATCCGCAATGGGCGGACAAGCCCAGCTGGTGGCTGGATGCGCAATATGTAAAGAAGGCGGAGCTCCACATCCCCGGAATCTGCCCTGAAGTGAATCAGGCAAAGAAGCCCGGTACTTCGCGTGACATCCAGTACTGGACGCCCCCCGGACACAACAACTGGGTCGGCGATGTTGCGGCGCTTTCACACGGTGGTCGCTATCACATGTTCTATCTGTATGACCGCAGACATCACGGAAGCAAGTTCGGGAGCGCGCACTACTTCGAGCATATCTCCACGGAAGATTTCAGGACGTGGGTCGAGCACGAAGCTGCCACGCCAATTCAGGAACAATGGGAATGCATCGGCACAGGAGTGCCTTTCGTCTTCGATGGCAAGCTCGCCATCAGCTATGGTCTGCACACCACGCGCATCTATCCGCGAGAGAAGACGACGCTGCCGGCGCAATGGGAGTATTTGGAGAAGCATGGCCGGACGGGCACTTTCGAGCGTGCCGCAACCACGGGCATACCTGCCGGATCCACCTACTCGGTATGCGTGGATGGGGTCTCGAGGTTCAAGAAGTCGGGCATCATGTTTCACCCGTGTGAAAATCCGAGCGTCTATACCGACCCTAGCGGCAAACTGCGACTGATGGCCAACTACCAGTCGAACGGTATTTGGGAATCGGACATGGTTGACGGCGGCTGGCGTTGTGTGAGTCCGGGCTTCCCTCCCGGTGGCGATTGCACATTCTTCTTCCGCTGGGGACAGTTCGATTACATTCTTGGCGGCTTCACAGGGCTCTGGTCGAAACCGGCAGAAGCGCCGGATTTGGCGTATCAAGACATGGTCAGCAAAGGGTTGGACTTTTATGACGGCTCCAATGTACCTTCCATAGCGGCAATAGCGAGCGGACGTTTCCTGATGGCAGCATGGATTCCCATCAGAGGTTGGGGCGGTAACCTTGTCATCCGCGAGCTGCTTCAACTCCCCGATGGCAGACTGGGCTCGAAATGGATGAAGGAGATAATGCCCAGGACAGCCAAGACCGAACCCATCGCGGCGGCGATTGAGGAAACAGCTGAGTTCCCGGCGCACTCCAAAGCGTTCATGTTGACTCTTAGCGTTTCACCCTCAAAGAATCGCAAGGGCAGGTTTGCCATCTCGTTTCTCCCAGAAGATGGCGAGGCGGCGTCTTGCGAATTACAGATTAAGCTGGACAACTCGCGCGCACAGTTCGGCCCCGGATCACTGAACGGCTTCGCGGCCAATGAGAAGTCACTACGCGAAGGCGGCGCGCCCCAATACGCAGGCAACTATGCTATCGAGAATCTCATCAATGTTGGCAAGACCTTCACAGTGCGAGTTATTGTGAAGGGGTGTGACAAGCTTGGAGGCACACTGATTGATGTTGAAATAGCAGGGCAACGCACAATGATTACTTACCGCCCCGAACTGACTGTTAAGAAGATTGTTTTGCGCGCGGAGGGTGTCACACTAATGAAAGTCCGACAAGCCTCCCTCAAGCATTAGGCTGATCATCAGGTCTGTGATATAGCATATATTGTGTTATCTTCCTGTAGTGGCGACTTTCCGTTGCCAAGTACAGAAGCCATTCCTCACAAGGAGGTTCTGTGATGCTTACAACCCGGATCATGCAGTACGCATTGGTTGCTGTGGCGGTATTTTGCGCGAATACTGCGACCGTCAGCTAAGCCAACTTGAGGGACTTTCCTTAGACACCCGCAGCCGTTTTGCGCCCACGGATTTACCACGGCGGTCGCTCAGGATATGAGACGATTCTATTGTAATGAGTTTTTACATCAAGAACGAAACAATGATGGCAAACATCAATAGCGAAAAACTGAAACAACTAACCTACGACGGCTACTGACTGTTCGAAGAAATTCTCGCTTCCCCGATGGTGGAACGCCTGCGAGCGGTCACCGATAAGGTGCTAGCCCAGCAAGAAGCGGCACATTTCGAAAACCGGCGTTCGACAGCCATATGATTCCGGTCGTCCAACATCCCTCTATGGCAGAACTCCTTGCACATCCTCAATTTCTAGCTGCGGTGGCTGAACTCGGGTTTGATGATCCCAAATGGTGGAGAGGGAATATTATCAGCAAGCCGCCGCATGGACCACCCCTGTTCTTTCATCAAAATGGTCTGTTCTGGAATGATCAGGTCAGTTACACAACCCAGCCCCTGCTTTTTTTTGATGTACTATCTTATCGATACGACGCCGCAGAATGGGTGTTTGCGTGCGATCCCTGGTTCTTACCTAAACGGTCACGAGCTGCATGGACAAGTAGAAGAGGCACACAGACAAGACTTTAACCACATGACCGAATCGGGTTACGCTGCCTTCGAACCTTCGGCAGGTGAAGTCGATGTCCCTGTCAAGGCAGGCCATCTTATCACCGGCGACGCCAGGCTTTTCCATGGTGCCTACGGCAACCAATCAGATCAACGCAGGACTAATATCACTCTCTGGTACTTTCCGGCCTTTTCTGCCGTGCCTGAATCCATCCAAGCTTATGTCGCTGTAAGTCAAGTTTTGCCGGAAGCCTGGCTTGAGCAGACTCGAACCTTGATCGAGCCTCTGAGACCAGTTTATGAAGGTGACGTAGAACCGATTACGGCGAATCGAACACAGGACTGGCTTTGAAGTAATTCCTGGAGGTGAACGTGAAAAAGCAAGTGCATACCAACAGCCACAAATCAACGATTTTTCTTAGACGAAATCCCTTCTTTGCCCTGCCGAGGGGCCTTTTGGTGATTCAGTTCCCTTCTTCCATGAGGCGGCATGTCTAATTTTTTTGCGTTGCATTCACCGCATGCCGCCCATTTTGTCAGTAGCGATTATGTGCACTGGGAGACGCGAGCCATCGCGGTCCCTTCTGGCGAGCCGGATGAAGGCACGATCTGCACAGGCGTGGTGGTTGAGAAGGACGATACGTTCTACACCCAATGTGCGACTTTTTTCCAATTAGCGTGAAGTAATCTATACAACCGATGAAGGCCAACCTGAAAATGTTGCGCATTACACCGAATTCTGACAGAAACAATAATCAGCAGCTCCGGGCTGGATGTCCTGGGCAGCTTGCAGCCCGGGGCTTACAGTTTTGAGCTGGGAATGTATCTGCCGTACGATTTTGAGCGCGTGTCAACGGTTGGGGCAAACAAGACAGTTAACGCTGACCAAATTCTCTTCGGTCCGGTGAGGGTGCCGCGCCCGGCTGATGCGGGTGTGGGTGCGGATGCAGAGCCGGTCCAGGAGCTGGAGTTTGATCAGACATCGGGTTGGTAAATCTGCGCTGCAGGAATGGCACACGCGGCGCAGCGTGGGTAGGCGTGGTGCGGCTGCTGGCAGAGTGCACTGAATGTTCAGGGCTGCCGATGCTGGTCTGTCCAAATCGGGCCATTTCCGCCTGTTGTGCTGAGCGTACCTCTCGGAATATCCAACAAAAGTGATCGTTGACCACTAGCAATGGCGGGGTGCAGGTTATCGCAAATTGGTACTTGACTAGAGCGGGACCAGCAGTTATAGTTTAAGAGTGCTTGTTGGCTTGAATTTCCTATTTGTCATTTTTGTGCAGCGCACGGGCGTTGACTGGCTCTCGGTGGCCGTGGGCAGCGGGCACGGCGCTATCTCCGCGGCGCGGAAGAGCGAGAAGAAGGTCGAGGCCCGCCTGAATATCGAGCACCTGGATCGCATCCGGCGGAGCACGGGCGTCCCGCTGGTGCTGCACGGTGGCACGGGCATCCGCAAGGCGGGCATCATGGCGAGCATCCGCCACGGCATCGCCAAGATCAACATCGCCACTGCGATCCGCCAGCCCTATGAACGCGCCATCCGGGTAGCGCCGGCCGCCGCCGAGGAGGCGGTCTACAAGGCCATGCTGACCGTGATTCGCGACGATCTCGAACTTGAGGGAAGCGCGGACCGCTTGAACCCGCAAGAATCCAACACCAGAAAGGAAATTCGATGAAGACCGGGAAATCCACATTCGCATTGTTCTTCGGCAATCGCAGCTTCTTCCCCTCGTCCATGATCGCCGACGCGCGCCGTGAGCTTGCCGAGGTGCTGCGCGGACTGGGTCACGATGTGCTTCTCCTCGACGAGGGCGTCACGCGTCACGGCGCTGTCGAGACGGTCACGGAGGGCGACGTTTACGCGCGGTTCCTCTACGATAACAAGGGCAAGTTCGACGGCGTGGTGCTGAGCCTGCCGAACTTCGGCGATGAGACGGGCGCCGTCGCGGCGCTGCAGAATGCGGGCGTTCCGATTTTCATCCAGGCCTATCCCGACGAGCTCGACAAGATGGGGCCGGCGTTGCGACGGGACTCGTTCTGCGGCAAGCTTTCCATCATGGACGTCTTCGCGCAGTACCGCGTGCCCTTCACCACATGCCAGCCGCACACGGTCGGGCCGCGTTCGGCCGCATTCCAACAGAATATCGACTACTTCGATCGCGTCTGTCGCGTCACGGGCGGCACGCGCGGGCTGCGCGTCGGCGCGCTGGGCGCCCGCACCACGCCTTTCAAGACGGTGCGCTATGACGAGGTCGCCCTGCAGCGCCACGGCATCACGGTGGAAACGCTGGATCTCGCGGATATCTTCAAGCGCATGAATGCCGTCGATCTCAACGGCAGGGAGTCTGAGGCCACGAACGCGAGGCTGGAGGACTACGCGCGCTGGGACGGCGTGCCGGCCAAGGCGCGCGAAAATCTGGTCCGCCTCGGGGTGACCATGGACGCCGTGATCGCGGAGATGTCGCTGGGCGCGCTGGCGATCCGCTGTTGGACCGAACTGCAGCAGAACTACGGCATCTCCCCTTGCGTGCTCACCAGCGCGCTGATGGAGCGGCTGGTGCCGGCCGCCTGCGAGGTGGACGTCGCCAACGCCGTCACGATGCACGCGCTCGGCCTCGCCTCCGGCGAGCCCACGAGCATTCTCGACTGGAACAACAACTATGGCGATGAGCCCGACAAATGCGTGCTCTTCCACTGCGGCAATGTCCCGGCCAGTCTCATGCTGGAGCGCGGCCGCGTCACGGATCACTCCATCCTCGACAAGGTGCTCGGCGCCGGCTGCGGTTACGGCTGCAACCAGGGCAGGATCCGTCCTTTCCCCTTCACCTACGGGAGCATGCTGACGTCCGAGGGCAAGCTGCGCTTCTACCTCGGCGAAGGCCGCTTCACGGAGGACCCGCTGCCCGAGGACTTCTTCGGCTGCGCCGGCGTGGCGGAGATTCCCCGTTTGCAGGACGTGCTGCAGACCATTGGGCACGCCGGGCAACGTCATCACGTGAGCCTGACGCCCGGCACATTCAAGAAGCCCATGCTGGAAGCCTTCCGGACGTATCTCGGCTACGACGTCACCGAGTTCTGAGCATGAGCTACATGGGCGTAGATATCGGCACCACGGGCTGCAAGGCCGTGGTGTTCGATACGGGGGGCCGGCAGCTCGCGCGCGCCTACCGCAAACATCCCCTACTGACCCCCCGCGAAGACCGGGCCGAACTCGACTCGCGCGACGTGCTGGAGCAGTGCCTCGCGGTCATCCGCGAGGCGGCGGGCGCCGGCGGCGATCCGGTCCGGGCTCTTTGCGTGAGCAGCCAGGGCGAAGCCTTCACGCCGGTGGGCGCGGACGGCGCGGTGCTGGGCAACGCCATGGTGTCCTCCGATGGCCGCGCCAGCGCTATCACGCAATCGTGGAGCCGGGAGTACGGTTTGCACGACATCCTCTCCAACACGGTGCCGCGTGAAACAACGTGGGGTACCGTGCACGGTCGTGTACGTGCCGAGCTTTTCACCTATCTGCGCCTTTCGACCGACGACTACAACGGTCGCATCATGGGCTACCTGGGCAAGGGTGAGCTAACCGACGACCCGCTGACGACCTTTGGCGGCTACGGCGTAGTGCGGATACCCAACTACCAGAGACTGCTGACCTACATTTGCGAGACCGGCTACGAGCACCACGTGTCGATCAACCTGGCGCGCACGGCCAGGTCGGTGAACGAGGCGCTGGGCAAGTACCTGGGATGGGACATGTATTACCACTTATGAGCGAACTTGAGCACAAACTCAACCTAGTCCGCAAGCTGCTAACCGAGCGCCGGCTCGACGCGCTGGTGTTGAATCGCGTCAGCAGCTTCGCCTGGGCGACGTGTGGCGCGGCTTCGTATATCAACACGGCGGCCAGCGATGGCGTTGGCACACTGCTGATCACACAGGACAGCCGCTATCTCATCACCAACACCATCGAGGCGCCGCGCTTCGAGCGTGAGGAAAAGCTGGCAGAGCAAGGTTGGACGCTGCGGGTGGCGCCCTGGCATGGGGCCAATCCGGCGTTTGCCGAGCTGACTACCGGCCTGCGTCTGGGCGCCGACGGACCCTTTCTGGGTGCAGTCGATCTTTCGGCCGATATCGCCCGTCTGCGCAGCCAGCTTGGCCCTGAAGAGGCCCACCGCTTTCGCGCCCTCGGCCGCCTCTGCGCCGAGGCAATGAACAGTGCGATCCGCTCTATCCGCCCTGGCATGACCGAATACGAGATTGCCGGCCGGCTGGCCGAAGCCTCGGAGAGCCGCGGCGTGCAGGCCGTGGTCAACCTGATCGCCACCGACGAGCGCATCTTCGCCTATCGGCATCCCCTACCGACCGGCAACACGCTCGAACGCTATGCGATGCTCGTGTTATGCGGCCGGCGTCACGGGTTGGTGTGCTCTCTCACCCGGTTGGTACACTTCGGACCGATGCCAACGGATCTCCACCGCAAAGCCGAGGCCGTCGCTCATGTGGATGCGGCGATGATCGCCGCCACCCGGCCGGGACAAACCATGGGCGGCGTGTTTGCAGCCGCCGTCGAGGCCTACCAGGCAACCGGCTACAGCGACGAGTGGCGCCTGCATCACCAGGGCGGGCCGGCCGGTTACGAACCGCGTGAGAGCATCGCCACGCCCAGCTCAACCGACCAGGTTCTGGCTGGCCAGGCGTATGCCTGGAACCCCTCCATCACCGGCGCCAAGTCGGAGGACACGATCCTGGTGGGCGAGCACGGCAACGAGGTCATCACCTCGATCCCCGGCTGGCCTATGCTCGAACTGTCTGTCGATGATATTCTACCGCGTCCAGCCGTGCTGGAGGTCTTGTAGTCGGCGATACTTGTGCATCTTAACTTAAAAGGAGGCGACACAACGCAACCCATTCACAACGAACCTTGAAACACAACGATCCTTGTATTCTGACAATCTCCTTCAACTTAAACTCCGTTGAAGGAGAGCAAACAAGTTTGAACGCATTTGCATTAGCGGTCAAGGAGGACCCCTATGAAACGGAATATTTTTGCTTTGCTGGTTGGCGTGATCATCATCTCGATGGTTTCGGCTTGCGCCACGGCGCCCGCAGCGCCACCACAGGTTGTTAAGGAGACGGTAGTCGTCGAAAAGGTCGTCGAAAAGGTCGTCGAAAAGCAGGTCGAGGTTACGCCAACACCTGAGTCGGCGCCTGAGCAGCAGATGGTCAACGGTTGGCCCACGTCGGACGAAAACGAGGCCAAGACCGTCCAGGCCGCCTGGGATGCGGCCGACAAAGGCCAGCCCGATCCCGCCTGGCAGGGTCAGAAGTTCACGATCGGCGTCTACTCCGCCGGCCAGCGCGGTGCCATCTCCGGCCCCACCTACTTCTTCCGCCCGAAGTTCGAGGAACTGACCGGCGCGACCTACGACATCGTGGAGATCCCCTTCGCCGAAATGCGCGAGAAGATCTTCACCGATTTCGCAACCGGCGCCAATCAGTACGACATGATTATCAACTGCTCGAACTTCTACGGCGATTACATCGCCAACGACTTTATTCAGCCGATCGACAAGTGGTTCGACGATCCGCGCATGCCGAAGTGGGATCGCGAGTCGATGTCGCCTTCCATTGCCAACTTGCACAAGTGGGGCGACAATTGGTACGGCACCAGCTACGACCACGACGCCCAGATCCTCTACTGGCGCAAGGACATCATCGACGATCCCAAGTGGCAGGCTGCCTACAAGGAAGAAACCGGCGAGGATATGCCTGTCGCCATGGATACCTGGGAAGACGTTCTGAAGATCGCCAACTTCTTCAACGGCAAGGACTGGAACGGCGACGGCGATCCCGATGACGGCATCACGCTGCATCTGAAGGTGGGCGGTCAGGGCTTCTTCCACTTCATGGCTTTGTCGGCCCCTTATGTGACGATCCCGGCGCCTGGCGACGATCCAACCAAGGTCACTAACTACCACAATATCTACTACTTCGACCCCGACACCATGGAGCCGCTGATCAACTCGCCCGGCCACGTCAAGGCTCTCGAAACCTTGATAGGTCTTTCCAAGGCCGGTCCATCGGCCATGTGGGGCTGGAGCTTGGGCGAAGCATGGGCGGATTTCCTGTCGGGCAACGCCCTGATGACCTTCTCGTGGGGCGACGTGGGTTCACTCGCACAGGATCCAACCCAGTCGACTATTCAAGGCCTGGTAGGCGCCCGTGGTATCCCGGGCACCAAGCAGCCCTACGATATGGAAAAACAGGAAATCCTCAACCTGGACCAGGCCAACCTGGTTGGCAATCAGGTTGGCTGCTCGTGGCACCCGGTGATGTCCAAGTTCGCCGAAAATCCCGACCTGGTCTACTACTGGATGGCGCTCATGGCCAGCCCGGAGATCAACCACTGGCTGGTGGAATACGGCTGGACCGGCGTCAACCCCGGCACGTCTTACGACTGGCTTGAGCCCACGGGTAAAGCCACCATCGAAGACTACGTAACCGCCGGTTGGAACGAAGTCGATGCGAAGGGCTACGTCGACGCCTACACCGACAACTTCTTCAAGTATCCGATCTTCCAGACCTATATCCGCATCCCCGCCACCACCGAAATGATGACGGCCTGGGATATCCACCTGTCGGAGGCAGTCACCGGCCAGATCACGCCGCAAGAGGCGCTCGATCGAACCAGGGACGACTGGAACCGCATCATCGACGACTTCGGCCGCGAGGAGCTGCTCAAGCTGTATCAGGAGTCTATCGGGTATACGCCTCAGTAAGGACCGTTCACCCGACAAGATCCAAGAACAGTGAGAGTTTGCTGAGCTTTTCCTGAAGACTGGTCCGGCCGTTTCGGCTGGACCAGTCTTCCCGGCGATCGGAGGCACTATGCAACGCAGTCGTATGAAGTATTTCTTTGTGCTACCTGGCATCCTCTGGGTTCTGACTTTCACGATCTTTCCCTTGCTGTACTCGCTTCGTTTGAGCTTCTTCAGAGCCCGTTTGGGACGGCCCGAAAAATTCGTCGGCTTGCAGAACTACATCGACGCGTTCAAAGACTATCGTTTTTGGGGCGCCATGGAGGTAACGCTCATCTTCGTGATCGCCAGCACGACGATCACGGTCTTGGGCGGGTTGGGGCTGGCCTTATTGTTCAATCGCGAGATGCGCGGGCAACGCGTGTTTCGTTCGCTATTTACTATGCCGATTTTCACCTCGGCCATTGCGGTCGGATATCTCGGTCTGACCATCTTTCATGAACAAGTAGGCGCGGTCAATACCGTGTTGATTGCCTTGGGCATGGCAAACCCTCCCGCCTGGTTCTCCAGTGTCTGGTTGGCCAGGCTGGCCGTAATCTTGGTCGATACGTGGCAATGGACTCCGTTCTGCTTCCTCGTGCTTTTGGCCGGGCTGCAGGCGCTGCCTGAGGAAGTCTACGAGGCTTGCCGGCTCGACACGTCGTCGGAGTGGGACATATTTCGCTTTATTACGCTGCCCCTGATCGCGCCGATCCTGTTGACGGTTACAATGCTGCGGCTGGTGGAAACATTCAAGATGTTGGACATCCCCTTCAGCTTGACGAGTGGCGGCCCTGGAGCAGCAACCCAAACGTATTCCTTCTTCGTCTACCAGGTGGGTTTGCGCAACTTCAACCAGGGTTATGCATCGGCCCTAGCTTACATCCTACTCGCCATCATGATGGTTATCACTATTTTCTTCTTCAACCGCCTACGCAAAGGCTATGATTGAACAACGGGACGAGGTGATTTCATGACCAAGCACAGAGGGTCGCGACTGGGCAATTTCCTGATATGGCTCCTGATTTTCATCGCGGTGAGTTGGGCAGCCTTTCCTTTCTACTGGGCGATCATCACTTCCCTCAAGCCTCCGGCCGTGATTCTGAGCAAGCCTTCGCTCATTCCATACTTGCAGTTCACGCCAACCCTGGCCAATTGGAAAGCTGAGTTTACGAACCGCCTGCCGGAGATATCCCGTGCGCTTCGCAACAGCCTCATTCTTTCCGTTGGTGCGACAACGATCTCGGTTTTTCTAGGCACATTGGCCGCCTATGGACTTGCTCGATTCCGCTATCGGCGCTGGTCAAACGGCGGCATCGCCACCTGGTTCCTGTCACAGCGTTTCTTGCCGCCCGTGGCGACGATCATCCCTTTCTTTATGGTCATGCAGGCCCTCAAGCTCACCGACACCTTGTTGGCGCTGATTCTGGCCAATGCCACCTTCACGCTGCCGTTCACCGTACTGATCATGCGCGACGTGTTCAAGGATCTGCCCATTGAAATGGAAGAGTCGGCCTACGTAGACGGCGCCTCCCATTGGCAGGCGTTCTGGCACATCGCGCTCCCCTTGTCGGCGCCCGCCATCGCTGCTTCCGCCGTGATCGCTTTTGCCTTTTCCTGGAACGAGTTTCTCTTTGGCCTGGTCCTGAGCTACAAAGACGCTCAGCCCATCACCGTCGTCATCGCGGGTGTCGAACACACCCAGGGCATCCAGTTCTGGTTTGTGGCCACTCGCCTCCTGATTGCCATCCTGCCGCCAGCCCTGCTTGCCCTGACCGCCCAACGCTTTATCGTGCGCGGATTGACATTTGGGGCGGTGAAGGGATGAGTGTCAGGGTGTCGGAGTGTCGGAGGGTCAGAGTGTCAGAGTGTCGGAGTGTCAGGTGTCAGGTGTCAGATGTCACGTGCGTTGGCAGTAACACCTGACATTCCGACACTCTGACACCCGCTTGGATCAACGCCATGCTCATTTCATTCAATTAGCTCCTATCCGACTCCCTGTCCGGCGGATATGCCGTCGGATACTTTGAGTCGTGGGATGTGTATTCGCTGGAGGCTGTGCTAGAGGCCGCTGAAGCAGAAAACGCGCCGGTGATCCTTGGCTTCGGCGGCGTGATGATGGAGCCTGACTGGCTCGACGGCGGCGGATTGGAACGATTGGCCGCGCTGGGGCTAGAAACGGCCCGCTCCGCCAAGGTTCCAGTTGCTTTCCTGCTGAACGAAGTGACGACCTATGACCAGATCGAACGCGGCCTGCGCGCAGGCTTCAACGCGGTCATGCTCGATCCCAGCGCCCTACCCTATGCGGAGAACGTGCAGATTACCCGCCGGATTGTCGAAGCGGCGCGCGCCGCCGGCGCAGCCGTCGAGGCGGAGTTCGGCGAGCTGCCCGACGCGTCCGGCGAGATGCAGTCGCTGCGCCCTGCACAGGTGGGTGGTGGAATCGGCCACCTGACCGACCCCGCGCAGGCTGCCCGCTTCGTCGCTGACACCGGCATCGACGCTCTGGCCATCTCCGTAGGCAACGTGCACACACTGACACACGGCAAGGCTGCCGTCGATTGGGCCCGGCTGGCCGCGATCCATCAGGCGGTGGCATTGCCGCTGGTGATCCACGGCGGCACCGGCTTTCCCGACGAGGCCATCCCCCAGGCCGTGGCCCTAGGCGTAGCCAAATTCAACTACGGCACCGTGCTCAAGCGCGCCTTTCTTGAAGGCGTCGCCGCGGCCGTCCGCAGCCTGCCCGTAGAACCCGGCTATCACCAGTTGGTGGGCTCGCACAAAGAGGCCGACATCCTCCAGCAAGGCAAAGTGCGCATGCGCGACGAAGTGCGCCGTTGCATCCGGCTAGTGCAGACCCTTGGCTGATCTATCTACGATCGCCCAATCGACCGGTCTACAGTGATATGACGCTATTACTCAACAGTCAAATACAAGGTGTAAAGATACCATGGTAAAGCATCTACTCTCGGGTCGGCAGAACTTTGTAGAGCAGCGTTGTGTGCACTAGTTCGAACATCCAACTTGGCAAGCGTTGAACCGAAAAGGACAAGCGAGATGACCGTACCACAAATCGTGCGTTATGTACTGCAAGCCATGGTGGAAAAACTTTCGGTCGAATACAAACCGCGACAAGTGATTCTGTTTGGCTCTTATGCTTATGGCGTTCCTGGCCCTGACAGTGATGTCGATTTACTGATCATCAAGGACACTTCTGAGAGGTTTATTGAGCGCTGGATGTCCGTACGTCGCGTGTTGTCGGATCCTAAACGAACTTTGCCCTTAAAAACCCTGGTGCTAACTCCTGAAGAAGTTGCAGGTCGGTTGCGTGCTGGGGACCAGTTTCTCAAGGAAATCCTGGAGAAAGGGGAAGTCCCTTATGGCGCGTGAAGAATCCCTGTATCCGCTGGATTGGTTTCGCATCGCGGAAAAGGACTTACGTCGGGCAGAACATCTACTGAACATTGAAGATGCTGAAGCCGCCGGTTTCTTCTTGCAGCAGGCCCTCGAAAAACCTCAAAGCATTTCTTCTTGCGAATGGGTGGGAACTCAGACGGATTCATCATGTGGTAGCGTTGCTGAACGCTGCCCTTGAACACGATGAGTCGTTGGAGTCCTTCAGACCGGTCTGCCAGCGCGTTACTGGTTTCTACTTCGCAGAGCGTTATCCGATTCTGATTGACAGCAGCCTGACGATAGACGACGTTGTTATCAGTTGCCTCACCATCAATCATCGCCGCCACAATCTCACCCTTTTGTGCATCCTTCTGGCTTCTTATAACAACATAATCACCATCACAGATAGCAAGATCAATCATTGAATCACCCTTAACCTGCAACATAAATAAGTCACCTTTACCAACAAGTCATTCTGGAAGTGGTAATACCTCTTCAACTGCTTGCTCAGCTAGAGTTGGATTACCTGCTGCAATCTTTCCAACCAATGGAATTAAGCGAGTCTGACCTTGCGGTGCGGCCTCATCTTATTGATAATCACTAACTCGAACTGGCTTAGCCAATTATTATGGATGACGGACCTATTTATGCGATGTACTCGTCGGCAACGCAGGAGCGCGTTTCCGTGGAAGCGGGGGCGGGTGAGGTTTCTGAGAATCGGGCTCGGCTGCTGGAATTTCAGATTGGTCCTTGATTATGAGCAGCGCGGCTGGTGCGCCGGGGACACACGCAGGCAGTAATTGCAAGTTGAAGCGGGCTGCGGTGTATGTACGCCGGCGGCCGGAACGGAGTGCGGGCGGTAATACGACCTGCGGACTTGGTTCTTGCGCCGCAGCGTGAGTAGGCCTGTTTCAGCCTGTGGCTGGATGAGGTGAATAATTTGACTGCTACTGTTGGCCTGCGGAAGTTGGGTAAATTCCGCATATTATGCCGAGCAAAAATCCAATAGTGTCGAACAAAAGTGATCTGTTGCCACGAAACCTTGTTCGGGTTGCGGTAAGCGCAAAATAGGGCTTGGCCGGTACTGAGTAGTTGCTAACTATTTGGGGTGCTCGGACGCTTATGTTGCTTATCCGCCGAATAGCCGAGCAGCGTTGCCATAAAACAGGTCTTCAATTTGGCGATCGTTAAGCCTGAGCCGATGCATTGCCAAAATGACGCTGCGTAGCGACTCAAGTCCGATCAGCACCGGCATAAGGTTGGTGTGTCTTTCATTCAGCGACATTTCATTGGCGTATAGCCAGTGAAATGAGTCGCCAATGGCGATACAGCGCCCACGC
>SXGS01501225.1_pt1 | contig 26466 bp, 23 predicted proteins | sample 3174681 | NCBI WGS metagenome assembly SXGS01 (sample SAMN11356861, study PRJNA531348) | freshwater metagenome | isolation source: freshwater sample F1-80 | place: China: Fuxian Lake, Yuxi | collected 2017-12-25 | reverse complement strand
CGGATGACGTTCAGCAACTTCCTCGATATCGACTCCCCCTTCGATGCTTGCCATCAAAACAGGGCGCGAAGTCACTCGATCCAACAATACGGCGACATACAACACTGGTTTGATATCCCGGGCGGCTTCCACCAACAACTTGCTGACTAGTCGGCCCTCAGATCCTGTCTGTTTGGTCACCAACACCTGCCCCAACATCGAGGCGGCCTTTTCCTCGGTCTCCTCTGGAGTTTTACAAACCTTGACTCCTCCCTTGAACCCGTTCTTGAATGTGCCTTTTCCCCGTCCGCCAGCGTGGATTTGGGACTTTACAACCGTTAGGCGGGCACCTCCTGCAAAGGCTTTTTCCGCAAACAAACGGGCCTCTGAAGCCGTCGCGCAAACCGCGCCAGTGGGAACATTAACTCCGCGTTCGCCTAATAACTGTTTTGCCTGAAACTCGTGCAAATTCATCGTGTAAAAATTGAAAGTCTAACGTTCTGCGATGGGTGTAACGGTGAGTCCCACCGGCCCTGTATAAATGCTCTGTGGACGAATCAATCGATTATCAAATAGTTGCTCGACGACATGAGCCGTCCAACCCGCCGTCCGTGCGATCGCAAATATTGGGGTGAATAAATCCAAAGGAATGCCCAACGAGTAATAAACCGTCGCCGAATAGAAATCGACATTCGCGTTGAGCCCTTTCTCCTTCAACATAATGTGCGCGATCCGCTCGCTCATCTGGATCCACTTAGGATCGCCGAGTTGAGCACTCAACTCACTCGCCATTGCTTTAAGGTGAGGAGCGCGAGGATCCAGAGTCTTATAGACTCGATGGCCGATCCCCATTATTTTCTTTTTGTGCGCTAATGCATCGGCAACCCAAGAATCCACTTGCTCAACGGAGCCGATCTCTTTGAGCATCTTTATCACCCCTTCGTTGGCACCTCCATGCAGTGGCCCTTTGAGGGAACCGATTGCCGTCGTGACTGCGGAGTAAATATCGCTAAGCGTTGCGATGGTCACGCGAGCACTAAATGTGCTGGCGTTCATCCCATGGTCCGCGTGCAACACGTAACAAAGATCCATCGTCCGCTCCATTTCAGCAGAAGGAACATTGCCGTTCAGCAAATACAGAAAATTAGCAGCTTCACCCAGCGAAGGATCAGGTGCAATCAATGCTAGCCCTTGGCGTAAACGATGGAAATAGGCTGTAATGATTGGGATTTGCGCGATGAGTTTGATCGACTTTTTCTTAGCCTCCTCACCTTTCTTGAGGTGATCTGTCGTAGATTCATCCGCATCTGGATCGAAGCAACCGAGAGCCGAGACGCCCGTCCGAATAGCGTGCATCGGTGGGGTGGTTTTTGGCAACTTCCTTAATATCTCGATGACATCCGCTGGCAAACTACGATGTGAAGCAAGAGTGCTCTTGAGGGCGTTCAGTTCAGACTGATTGGGAAGACGGTTTTCGTGCAATAAAAATACAGTCTCCTCGAACGAAACGCGGCCAGCCAGTTCGTTAATATTGTATCCACTATAAATCAGTTCGCCGATGTCTCCTTTGACGTCACTGATGCGAGTTTCCGCAGCGACCACCCCCTCGAGGCCTTTGGTCATTTTTACCGGCGTTGTCGTCGTACTCATTCCGAAAATTGCATCAAATCGTTCGTTCTTTGGCGTAAACCACGAGAAAATCTAGGGATACCCCCCATGACCGTCAACGGTTTGTTTACAGTAGTAAAGTTTTTGAGGATTCCCCTCGATTCTTATCCTCAAAGCGTGTCGTGATCCGGGGTATGGAGTCGAACAAATCCAATTTGGAACTTCAGTTTTAACGCCCCAAAGCGTTAGTGTAGAAACAATGTTAGTGAATTCACCGATCAAGGTCGCGGTGCTCGGGACAGGGTCTCTCGGGAAAGAACACGTCCGCCTTTACGCTGACCTAGCCAAGCAAGGTCGCATTGATTTTGTGGGGGTCTATGATGCATCCCCCGACGCGGCTAAAAAAATTGCCGAGAAATACCGAGTTCGATCTTTTACTTCGGTGCTTGAGGCCGCAGAAGCTGCTCAAGCTTTTAGCATTGTGACCCCAACGGTGACACACTTTGCCTTAGCCAAAGAGCTGTTACTGAAAGGCAAACATCTCCTTGTTGAAAAGCCGATGACCGATTCGGCAGTGCAAGCTTCGGAGTTGGTAGAATTAGCTCATTCGACCGGCTGTGTCCTACAAGTCGGCCACGTGGAACGTTTTAACCCTGTTTTTACCTACCTAGAAACCGTTGCGACTCATCCACGGTTCATCGAAGCACACCGACTCTCTCCTTATCCCGCACGATCGACAGATATTGGAGTGGTCCTTGATTTGATGATCCACGATCTGGATGTTGTGTTGGCTTTCGTAAAATCTCCTGTGGTCGCTGTAGATGCTGTGGGGATCCCCGTGTTGAGTAACACCGAGGATATTGCGAATGCGAGACTCAGATTTGGGAACGGTTGCGTGGCCAATCTTACTGCTAGCCGGATTTCTCCCGAACGCCTTCGCAAAATTCGCGTATTCTCCGGCGGATCCACCACGAGCTATGTTTCGTTAGATTATAGAGCGCAAGAAGGGTTCATTTATCGTATCGCCAAAGATGGCGAAGAGGAGAGCTCCTTGTTCAAAAAATTACTTGCAGCAAAAGATTCAACCATTGTTTCGGAATTCGCCGGTAAACGCATCGTTCGGGAGCCGGTTCCGATCAACAAGGATGAGCCGCTGAAGTTGGAGCTAGAGTCGTTTATCTCTTGCGTTGAGGCTCGTAACGTTCCTGTGGTCTCGGGCGAAGCAGCCAAACAGGCTCTGGATCTCGCATTCGAGATTACAAAACAAATCCAAACCGCGAACGCCATCCTCCCCCGCCTTTGAACACAGGTGGGATCATGTTCATCGTCGGTGAGGCCTCTGGGGATACTTTGGGCGCCGAGCTAACCGCAGCCCTACTCGCTGACGCGAAATCAAACGGCATCGAGGCTCCAGTGCTTTTTGGTGCAGGCGGCCCCAAGATGGCAGAAGCAGGCGTGGATTTGACATTGGATCTCGCCGCCCACGCTGTTGTGGGAATCGTGGAAGTGTTAAGGAACTACGGTAAATTCAAGGGCTTCTTCGATCAATTGTTGAACTTAGCGGAGAATCGTCGCCCTAGGGCCATCATCCTCATTGATTATCCGGGATTCAACCTGCGATTTGCGAAAGCCTTACGTCACCGATTAAGAACCTTGTGTAGCAAAGATTGGAACCCAAAACTTATTTATTACGTCTCTCCACAGATCTGGGCGTGGCACGAATCAAGGGTCTATCAAATCGCGAAGGATATCGATTTGATGCTCACGATTTTTCCATTCGAGAAAGCTTGGTATGCTCAGAGAGTGCCGGATTTTAAAGTGGAATTTGTCGGGCATCCCCTCGTGGATCGGTTTCCAAATCCAAGCGAATCAAAACCAGAACGAACTGATCCATCTCGGATTGTTCTTCTCCCCGGTTCTCGACGACGAGAGCTGACTCAACATCTGCCGGTCTTACTTTCCACAATCAAGCAGCTTTCGGAAGAACGCCAAATAACCGCCACTCTTGTTTTGGTGAATGATCGACTCGCAGAGATTACCAAACAGTTGATCGCTAATCTCCCAATGGTCCGCCTGCAGATCGGCGGATTGGCAGAAGCATTGCAAACTGCAGACGTGGCCATCGCGGCATCGGGAACCGTCACAATGGAATGCGCTTGGTTTCGAGTTCCAACGGTAGTTCTGTATAAAACTTCATGGAGCACCCATTGGTTTGGAAGGCGGTTTATAAAAGTGAAATACCTAGCCATGCCCAATCTGCTGGCCAACGCATTGGTTTTTCCTGAATTCATTCAAAATGAGGCGACTCCTCAGAATTTGAGTTCCGCAGTAAATCGGTTTTTAGACGACCATCCATACCGGGAACAAACTCAGCAGCAATTAGCACAAACAGTCGAAACTCTCGGCGCACCGGGTGCTTCGAAGCGTGCAGCCAAAGCGATCTTTGGGCTGCTAGGTAATTAACTCATTTTTCTGAAATCTTGCAGAAATCGCGCGGTAATGGAGAATGTCCATTGATGAAATACCGTCGATTTGGCCGCACCGAATTGCAGATGCCTGTGTTCTCGTGCGGGGGGATGCGCTACCAACACAAGTGGCAGGATGTCGATTGGGGTGATGTTCCCAAGGAAAACCAAGCCAACTTGGAAGCAACCGTCCACCGGGCTGTCGAACTCGGGATTAACCATATCGAAACGGCCCGCGGTTATGGGTCTTCAGAGATGCAACTCGGACCTGTTCTAAAGCAGCTCCCCCGCGAGAAAATAATCGTGCAGACGAAAGTTATGCCCCAACCCGACGCAAGGGAGTTTCGGACGATTTTCGAGAAGTCGATGAGTTACCTACAACTCGATCATGTGGAACTCCTCTCCATGCACGGAATCAATAATCGACAACACCTCCACGACACTTTGAAAAAAGGGGGTTGTCTGGACGAAGCTCGAAAAATACAACGAGAAGGCAGAGCGCGATTCATCGGTTTTTCAACCCACGCAACGACCGATATTATCCTCGAAGCGGTGGAATCGGGGGAGTTTGATTATATAAATCTGCATTGGTATTTCGTCAACGACCTGAACTGGCGTGCGATCGAGGCTGCGCATCAGCACGATATGGGTGTTTTCATCATTAGCCCGAACGACAAAGGCGGAAAACTTTACTCCCCTCCACAAAAGCTCGTGAATCTCTGCCAACCATTGACTCCGATGGCGTTCAACGATCTTTACTGCCTCGCTAAACCACAGGTTCATACCCTGAGTATTGGTGCCGCCAAACCTTCAGATTTCGATGCACATTTGACCGCGTTGGCAAACTACGATGTTGCGGCTGAAACGATCCAATCAATCGAGCAACGGATTCGCGCTGAGATGGACGAGATCCTCGGTGCCGATTGGTGTGCGCGTTGGTTCCAAGGATTGCCGCATTATGTGGATGTCCCGGGTGAGGTCAACATCATGGAAATCTTAAGGCTCTGGACCTACGCGAAATCGTTGGATCTAGTTGACTGGGGAAAGATGCGTTACAATCTACTCGGACAAGGCGAGCACTGGTTTCCGGGGGAACACATGGGACAAGCAGACTTGAATCACTTGCAGGCCGCCATCACGGGAAGTCCTTTTGCCTCAAGGATCCCTCCGATCCTCAGCGAAGCTCACTCGATGCTTTTTGATGCCCCGAAACAACGGTTGAGCCAAACATAAAGGCAACAGACAACCCAGTTGCCTTCCCATAAATTAAAAAAGGGCGGAGGTTTCACACCTCCGCCCCGTGGGACAAATCATCTCGGTTAGAACCGATAAGAAACGCTGCTGTTGACCGTATAATCCGCGAATGCCGCGTCACCGGATTTCCGAGCACCAGTTGCTCCATCATAGTGATCTATCCGGTTGCGTTCGATCGCGATCGGCACAGTCAGATTGAAGGCTAATTTCTTGTACATCCAACTAACCCCGGGTTCGATTGAAACCGCGTAACCTGGACGGCGTTTCCCTAGGTTTCCGCCGATCCAATCATTCCATGGCACACCTTCCATTCTCGCACCTAAGCTAAGTGACAACCCTTTCGATGGCCAAAGCGAATAACTCAACCCACTCCTAATCAGATAAGAATCTGCGACCGAATCAAATAATTTCACCGTGGGACTAATTGTTTTTTCGTTTACCTCCTTTGGGGTAATCAGGTAGGACATCTGCAGGTATCCGGAAGTGTTATGGAAAAGTTTTTGAAAACCTTGCGCCTCAAGGATCACCCCCCATCCTCCATCTCCTGGTTGAATAGATTGGTCCACAAAACCAAGTTCGCTGTAGTTTGCGGAAGGGTCAGGGATCACTATCGGTCCCTTTTTCGGATCCAAGTTTAGTCTCTTTGGGTTTTTGTATTTGACGTCGGTTACTGCTGAGTCCCCGGTGGGGGCTTTCACCCCGAGTCCTAAGGCAATATTCCCATTGGGATGTGATTCAGGATCGAGGATCCAGACCGAGCTAACTAAACGGATATCCGCCAATCCTGAGGCCGACATCTCATGCCGCTCCCTCTCCCCACCTTGAACTACGGCTCCATGCTCGTACATACTAGAGCGCACTGAGGAAACGAATGGGAGAGTTAAACTCAGGCTGGTCCGCTTGGAAATTCCATAGGTAATGGTTGTATCAAAAAAATGAGAATCGTTCCGAACATCGTCGCCTTTCGCCTGCCGATGTTTTTGTTCCACACCCCTCTCGAAATGTCGGTCGGAATAGAGCCAGCGATAGCCCACGAACGCCTCCCAACTATTCGGTTGGAGATAGGTGCTCTCCCCATGGGGCAACATTCCGCCTCCAGATCCACGGGACGCCACACACCCTTGAGCTTGTGTGGTTTGAGTAGCGGCTAGGAGAGTTGTGAGAGTTAGGCCTGCAAGTATCGAAGGAACTGAGTTTGTTTTAGTCATAGATTTCGAGTGCATTCGGTTCGTGGTGATTAAGCATGCCTTCCTTAAAAAATGGATGTACCTTGGGGTAAACCGCTCGCAAAAAGGGGTGAAATGCTGTTCGATTACTGCGGATTAGTGATACCACGGCCCATTTTTTCCGATGAAGGGAATTTTTTCCCTCCCTCAAATAGGTCGTCGCCCGCCAAAACCAGCCTCAATATCATGCCAATGCGTGATGGTTTGTTCTTCTTTTTCCCAGCAGAAAAACACTTCGCGATCTTCGTAAAAAGCTGGGAAATCTATAAGTCCTCGATCGATATCTTTGATCTGGATCTCGCGACGATGAAACTCTGAAAGGATTGCCTTCATCCTCGTTAAATTCCTCAGAGACTGGTTAACAGTTTCACCTCCAACATCATCAGATTTACTCAGCAATCGGCTCAGGATAATTTCCGCTTCCAATTCTGTTGCACGCAAATTACTCAGCTCATCAAGCCAACCCCGCAGCTTTGGTAATAACCTAACTGCTTCCGACAATGTGTAATGTTTCGTGAACTGGTAAGGCATATCGTCAACTATCGAGCGATGCCAATGAGGTTTTGTAGTTTTTTGCTTACCTTTTCGTTAGGCTGAATCCGCAGGGATTCGCGCCAAGCATTAGCAGCTTCGGCTGTTTGCTTAAGCGCGAGATGAATATCACCGAAGTGTTCAATGAGTGTGGCATCGGGTTGGGGAGACTTGGCAATCGCTAGTTTGATCTGTTTTAGTGCCTCCCTATGATTTCCCTGCTGGTGCAAAACCCAAGCTAGAGTATCAAGAAACGCTGAGTTATCCGGTATCGACTTCAGTGCTTTAGTAATCAACTGTTCAGCTTCCTCAAGATTCTCTCCCCTTTCCGCCCACATGTAAGCTAGGTAATTTTGCGCATCGGCGTAATCGGTTTGTAGGGACAGTGCTTTCTTGAGGTTAGACACCGCGTCTGGAATGTTTCCCACACGTTCGTGAGCACCACCAAGTTGGTAATAAAACAAATGATTGAGTCTGGAGGGCTCATTCGCCTTGGCAATGATTTCCGCCGAGGTAAAATGGTTCAATGCTTCTGGGAATTTTTCTAGAAGTCCCAAGGCCACTCCTGAATAAAACTCGAGTGTGAAATTTAATTTAAACTTTGCGCGTGCCTTTTCGAGGAGGTCCAGAGCCGCGGCGGGGCTCTTCAATGTGATAAGCAAACCAGAGAGATCGTAGTAAACTTGCTCCAAGCCCGGGTCGAGCCGTAGAACTGTTGCATAGTTGTCTGCTGCTTTCTGATAGTCTTTGGCTTCATACGCCAATGTTCCTAGTAGGTAATAAACCTGTGGATTAGTAGGGTTTGACTGTCGAAATGATTCAATGAGCTCTGCCGCTTTGTTTTGCTTACCCGAACGAAGATACAGGTTTGTGAGCTTCTCTCGAATTTGAAGGTGCTCAGGGTATTTCTTCCACAAATCTTCATAGATCCCTTCTGCCTTTTCAAACTGGCTGAAACGGAAGTAAAGGTCCGCAATTCTTTGGCGCATCTCCGGATGTTCCGGCTTCAGGTCCATCGCCTTATCAGTCGCCGAGAGAATCCGAATCTTCGCCTCTGGAGGTGTGATGGACTTCTGGCTTTCAAAACCGGTTAGCAACTCGGTCAACGCTAGCCAATAAGCCGGATCAACGGATGGTTGCCGAGCCGCATTATCGATCACCGACAATGCTGCGTTGGTTTTTCCCGCTTGAGTGTAAAGCTGGGAAAGTTGGATGTAGCCCGCTAGGTTCAGCGGAGCTTTTTTCACTGCTAACTGACAAGCCGAAACCGCCTCATTAGTCTTCCCTACGGCGGCGTAGGCTAACCCAAGCATCGGATAGAGGGATTCCGGCGGGGCTGGCTGAGACAACCGTTTGGAGATGAAATCGATGGCGCGATCAAATTCCCGGGCACGGAGGAGCCGCCGCGATGATTCGACAACCACCGGCTCGAATTCGGGATTTGCAATCGCCGAAAGAACGTACTCTTCGAGGGCAAGTTTGGACTCACCACGAAGATCAAAACTCAACCCGGCTGCGTAATGTGCGAGCGATTGGGTAAACGTTTCGCTCAACGGAGTTGGATCGGAAGGGGCCAACGTTTCAAAGTTGGCAGCAGATTTGTTCGCGCTCGGACGGAGGCTACTTTTACACCCCGTCAAAACAACGAACACTGCCAACAACAGACTCGTGAAAGATGATGAGGATCGACTCATTAAAAGTAGACTGCCTCTCATAGCTCGCATGCAGCCTCTTATCAAAGAAGCTGCATGCTCCCTTCAAATCTAACAACCCCCCCAAACGGTGCGGGAGACTACTTTTGCCACGTACGCTTTTTGTGACGATTCGCCCGCAATTGCTTGCGGCGTTTATGTTTGTTAATCTTCGATTTACGGCGTTTCTTAAGTGAACCCATATCAATTACTTCTTACGGTCAATACACCACTTTGTTGAGTGGATATTCAATAATTCCCTCTGCGCCAGCAGCTTTCAAGGCCGGGATTAATTCCCGAACCACATGCTCGTCGATGATCGTTTCCACGGCGACCCACCCCGACTGACTCAGGCCGGAAATGGTTGGATTACGCAAAGCTGGCAAACTTTGCAACAGATTTGCCAGATTTTTTTCTGCGATATTCATCTTTAACCCCACTTTTGACTCGGCTTCAAGTGCACCTTTGAGCAATAAAGACAGGGTTTCCACCTTCTGTTTCTTCCAAGAATCCTTCCAAGAATCGCGATTCGCAATAAGTCGAGGGGTTGAGACTAAGAGCGTGTCAACGATACGCAGATTGTTGGCTCGCAGCGATGAACCAGTTTCCGTCAATTCAACAATCGCGTCCACTAATTCGTGCGCTTTAAACTCAGTAGCACCCCACGAGAATTCCACATCTGCTTTTACTCCATGGCTGCGCAAATATCGTTTCGTTAATTGTACTACTTCGGTCGCGATCCGTTTGCCTTTCAAATCCTTTACGGATTGAACCGGTGACTCCTCAGGCACTGCCAACACCCATCGAGCAGGTTGCCGGGTCGCTTTGCTGAATAGAAATTCACCGACCTCGTGAACTTTGGAATTGTTCTCGGTAATCCAATCTAACCCCGTGATGCCGCAATCGAGATAGCCAAACTCAACATACCGACTAATCTCTTGGGCGCGGATCAGTCGAATCTCCAATTCCTCATCGTCCACATAAGGGATGTAGGAACGGCTACTCACTTTAATGTTCCAACCTGCCTTCGCCATTTTTTCAATGGTGGCTTCTTGGAGACTCCCTTTCGGCAATCCGAACCGGAGTTTTTTCTTATTCGTCATAATCAGTTTTCAACCTTACAGACCCCGTCCCAATGCATTCATTACTTGCGGATAAATTGTTCGCTCCGCGACTTGGATCCGCTCGTGTAGCGATGCGGGTGTATCGTTATCCAACACTTCTACCACTTTTTGGGAAATGATCTTTCCTGTATCCACTCCTGCGTCCACAAAATGAACAGTGCACCCCGTCACCTTCACCCCGTGATCCAGAGCTTGTTTCCAACTTTCCAATCCTGGAAATGAAGGTAACAAAGAGGGATGGATATTAATCACGCGTTTTGGAAATGCGTCTAACAAACCATCTTTCAGGATTCGCATAAACCCGGCCAATGCAACATAATCTACCTTAGCCTCCCGTAGGACCTCGATAAAACGAGCCTCCGCACCTGCATCGAGTTTTGTCCGAAACTGCCCAGGATTGATGTAATGCGCTGGAATCCCCCGCTCTCTAGCCCTGTCGAGAATTCCAGCACCCGCCGTATCGCTGATCACAGTTACAACTTTAAATGTTGCGTCTGGCAGTGTCGCCGCTTCAGCCAAGGCTACCATGTTGGAACCCTTCCCTGATCCTAGGACCCCAACCCGAATGCAATCTGGCTTAGCTACCATGAGCGGAATGATTCCTCAGTCGGAAAGGGCAAAGCCAGCAGTTTGCTGGCCTCGCCTGTTTAAAAAATAACAACCGCTTGATCAGCTTTTCGGTTGGGCAACATAGCGCAGGTAGGGTTTAACCCGACGGACACCCTCAGGAAACAACCGGTCTGCGTCCTCGTCCTTGACGGTTGTTGAGACGATGCAATCTTCGCCACAAACCCAGTTAGCCGGGGTCGCCACTTTATGTTTTGCTGCTAATTGCAATGAATCGATACAGCGCAAGATCTCAGCGAAATTACGGCCAGTTGACGCAGGATACGTCAGGATCAATTTAATTTTTCTGTCAGCACCAATGATAAACACCGAACGAACCGTGAGGGTGTCATCTGCATTGGGATGGATCATGTCGTAGAGAGAAGCGACTTTTCGATCTGGATCTCCAATGATCGGGAAATTCATCGTCGTATTCTGAGTCTCGTCAATATCCTTGATCCATCCGTGATGGGATTCCACCGAATCCACGCTGATCGCGAGCACCCGCACATTTCGACGATCAAATTCTGATTTGAGTTTGGCAACAGTCCCCAATTCGGTGGTACAGACTGGGGTATAATCCTTCGGATGAGAAAAAAGTATCCCCCAACCCGTCCCAAGCCAGTCGTGAAAATTAATTGTCCCAGCCGTTGTCGGCACCGTAAAATTTGGGGCTTCATCGCCAAGTCGCAACGCCATAATTCAGTGACAAAAGGTTTAACTAAAAATCGCCCTTACCTCTCCCGAAGCAAAGGAAACCGAAGGATAACCGATTCAACGAACCCAGACAAGTTTGAATGCTCTAGCTTTTGAGCACATAAAAAGGAATTGCTAAATGTCAGAATCAGTCTATCTGTGTCTCATATCCAAAGTTCTTTTGAACTTCGATGGTCTGCAGAGCAGAAGCTCGGCTCGCTCATCGGGTGATGAAGGGCACGCCTCTTGGTGGAGGCGATGGAAGCCAGTTAACCGTCAACTGAATGTTCACATGAAGAAGTTTCTCGCGCTCATTGCCACTGTCCTCGTTTCCGCATCAGCTTTCGCTGGAGAGTTTCCTGACATCAGCATTTCTGAGGTCAAAACCCTGACCGAATCCAAAAAAGTTGTCATCATCGATGTCAATGGATCTGAATCCTTTGCCAAAGCTCATATCCCGGGTGCGTTGAACTTTGACTCGATCGAAGCCAGCTTGGCTAAGTCGCTGCCAGCCGATAAGAACACCCAGATCGTTGCTTATTGCGGTGGCCCCAAGTGCAGTGCCTACAAAGCAGCTGCAAATGCCGCTGAGAAGCTCGGTTACAAAAACATCAAGCACATGTCCGCCGGTATCTCCGGTTGGGTTTCTGCTGGGATGAAAACCGAAAAAGCCGCGAAGTAATCACCTTCTATTTCCTCACAGGCACCTTAAGTCATTGGGGTGCCTTTTCGTTTTCGTCTTACCACTTTTCGGGTAAATCCTCGAGCGTTCCCTTGAGTATTTGCCGGATTGTTTGCTTTTCGTCGTGCCCAAGGTGTTTGTAATCCGCCTCTGCTCTTGTTAGGCTCAGAGCCTCACCTAGTTTTTTGTAGACCCGTTCTTTCATCGCCTTCGGCAATCCTTTAAACGCCGCACTATAAATCATGTAGCTGCAACGATGTTTAAAAAGCCTTGTTTTCAGATCCAAATCTTTCAACGCGACTCCGCTGACAGCGCGCCGATTCAATTGGAATTCTCGTTTGTAAATTGGATCACCTTCAATTCCTCCAGCCGGTAACGAGGATTCATCAGCAAAAAGGAGATAACGCACGATTATGTTCGCCTGTTGATCCAACTCCTGTTTTTCCACGGTCGAGAGCTCACCTGAGCTATTGTGGAGCAGTGTGCGAGTTCGGTAGGTGGCCTCCACCACACGATTCACAAACCCAACCTGATGCTCATGGATTAGATGAGGAAGAATATCGCTGGTGGAGGTTAAATATTTCGAGAACCTAAACCTTTCGCCCGGATTGTTCCTGATCTTTACCAAATTCCCTGCATTGAACTGTCCCAGAGAATTACCCCAGTGATTGGTGACAGCATCAAGTCCCGTAACATACCATCCGCCCAACCTTTCTTGGAGAGGGATCGTATGACCACTTTGATTGATTCGATACGCCACCAAACTGCCTCCGGTGAGCCCAGGAACAACCGATTTGATGACCAAACCCGGAACATGTCCGGTTTCCTCTCCTGCGTGACAGTTCATGCAACGCGTGGAGCGTTCGATCCGGATGGGTTCGCGATTCTGAGGAATCTCAAAGATATAAAAAACCGCACCAAGATCGGAATCGATGGACACGATTTCAATGCGACCGCCCGGGATGAATCCCACATAAATATCCTCGCTGAAATAGAGCGCGCGAGGGTTGGACGGGCTGATCAAGCTGAGTTGCAGACTCGTGGTAGAAAAAACCAACATTTGTGAGGAAACAGGAACGTTCAAGGACTGGAGAAAACTAGCTAAAAACTCCTTTTCACCACTGCTATCCAATTTGATCTGACCAGCTTCCAAGGCGGTCTTCATTTTCGTGAAACGGTCTGTTGGAATGCGTTTAAAATAATCGTGGGGTGGCAGCTCAAAATCTTGATAAGTCGTTTCCGCGAGAGCCGCCGAAGCAATCAAGATGATGACCCAAAAGTTATAGAACACAGGTCTCATTCAATGGTTTTAGTTTAAGGGGTGGATATTCACTAAGACAAGGAGGAGCGTTCACCGAACATTAGTATGGAGTTCAGTAAATGCTGGTTTTATTCTTAATTCATTGTCAAATGAACAGTGTCGGGAATTGCTATGCGAACCATCCGAACTGCTAATCCTAAAGATGTTCTAGGACTTTTCCGATCAGGCTAGTTCATGAAGCTCCACTGGAAAACCTTCATAATCTTGATTGCATTGTGTTCACCTCAGTTGGTGAAGAACAGCCAGAGTGTCATTTTTTTTGAAACGGATGATCCCTCCCATAATACTTCCGAACCCACTGGCCCCTTAATTGGTTCAGGGTGGCAATGGGTGGGTCAGTGGCAGCATTTTATCGGCACCCCGATCGCGCCCAACTACTTCATCACCGCAGCTCATGTCGGTGGGATTATTGGGCAGGCGCTGGTCCTAGGCGGGAAATCCCATGTTACAACCGCCGCCTTTCGCGACCCGTCCGCCGATTTGACCATCTGGCAGGTTCGTGAGCCGTTTGTGAATTGGGCACCGCTTTGCGAATTAACCACTGAGATTGGAAAACCGTTCATCGTTTTCGGACGCGGCACCCAGCGTGGAGAGGAAGTTTACCATTCAGGCAATTCACCCAAGCTACGGGGTTGGAAATGGGGACAGATAGATGGCCAATTGCGCTGGGGCCAGAACGAGGTATCGCGATTGGAAACCAGCCGGAACGAAGGGATTCTCGACGTTTTTTATGCCACTTTTGACCAAGACGTCGGATCCAACGAGTGCCACCTTTCTACGGGTGATTCGGGAGGCCCGTGTTTCATTCAGGTTGATGGGAATTGGCAGATTGCAGGAATCAACTATGGAGTTGATGGACGTTTTAATACGTCCCCGGACGGCGTCGGATTCGATGCTTGCCTGTTTGATCGAGGTGGTCTGTATGTTGGCTCGGAAGTGGGCTGGTCGCTTCAACCCCTACTACCAATCCCCCGCCCCTCAGGTTTCTATGCAACTCGAATCTCCGTCCGAGCGGCGTGGATTCGGTCAATTCTAGATCAACCCCTTAGATTACCACCAAAACTTCTCACCGCCTCATCACCTGAAGGGCCATATTGGTCTTTGAGTGGAGCTCTGGTTAATGAAACCCAACGAACAATTACAGCTCCGATGAATTCTGATCCGCTATTCCTCAAACTCGAATCCAATCATCCGATCTCCATTGAAACTGCTCAAGTTTTTGGAACCAATTTACTGGTCTCTTACCTTTTCTTAGATCAATGATTAGTCTCAATTTCATTAACTTAAAGACTTTTCATGCCCCCTCAATCGTCCTAATCATCAGCAACCTAAGACCCTACTCGCCCCAACCACAACGAACTTTTTCTCTTGCGACATGAAACAATTCGCTAACAACAAAACTTCGATCAAGAGGTGCCACAAATCGGATGCCTTCACACTGATCGAACTCTTAGTAGTTATTGCGATCATTGCAATTTTGGCTGGGATGCTATTACCCAGTCTCGCCAGAGCCAAAGAGACGGCGAATCGCACCGTGTGCAAAAACAATCTCAAGCAATACGCACTAGCGTTGAACCTCTACGCGATGGACAACAACGACAAGTATTTGAACTTAGACCAACTCGCCCCGAACGAAAACCGAGGAGGTTGGGCTTGGGATATGTCGACGCAGAAATTTACATTGATGGCGACCTACGGAAACCTCAGAAACATTAATTACTGTCCATCGTTTAAAAAACAGAACAACGAAACCTTGTTCACTAGATGGGCCAGAGACTACGGTTATTACGTCCTTGGCTATGGTTTCTTCCTCAAACGCTCGGGAGCTGTGGAGGAGATCAACTGGCGGGTTTCGGCGACCGTCCCGAGCACAAAAACAAATATTTCTCCCTCCGAAGCGCAACTTGTCGTTGATGCAGTGATCTCACAGTCGGGAAATTTTGCTAAAGTAGATGGAGGTTGGGTGGGACACGCTACAAGTCACTTGAACAAAAAACTCCCTGCCGGTGCAAATCAATCCTTCATGGACGGGCACGTCGAGTGGCGTTCTTGGAGCCAGATGGGGGGCGTAGGGAGCTCCACCAAAAACGTTAAAAAACTGATTATTTTCGAACCCAATTTCTGGTTTTGATCAATCGGTTGTCCTAAACCACCACCTAAACTGTCCGCGTTAAACGATTAAAAATTCAGCGAGAAAAGTCTGATCCCCTTCGGTTTCGATGGTTCGTTGACCTCGGTGATGAGGTTCTCTGCATCTTTCTCTGGGTCCTGTTTGCTCCTGAGGCTAAAGGTTTTCGTAATTTTTTGAGAGGTTCGCAGATCGACTAGTAACCCGCTGTATGTGGCACCCGAATTCCTCATTTTGGGATTGGAAACCCGTGCTTGAAGGTTTCGCAATCGGTTAGCGCTGGTTGGGGATGGCGGCGTCCGACCTGCTGGAGTCTCAATTGTTTGAGCACTTACCCAGCAAATACTGCAAATACAAAGTAGGACGGTTAAAAAAACCTTCATGGCAATTGGTGTTGGCGTGATCATTAAATCAACACCTTGCTTTGTCAAATCGCAACCATGCAGTCGTTGACAGTGTTTAGCAGGGTCTTTAATTTCTTGGATAATGTTGAGTCTCCCGTTCGAGCTGCTTTTGGCTCTTCGTTACCTGCGACCCAAGCGGACGTTTGTTTCAATCATCACATTGATTTCCGTTATGGGTGTTACGTTAGGAGTGGCGGTATTGATTATTGTGATCAGCGTGATGAGCGGATTCGACCAATCACTCCGAGATAAAATTCTTGGATTCAATTCCCACCTTCGTGTCAGTACTGTGGATCGTAGGGTAAAAAACTATCGCGAAATCGCAAACACAGTCTCAGCCAACCCTCATGTCAAAGGGGTAGCTCCCTACGTTCTGGGACAAGTGTTGATCAAGACTCAACCCACTTCAGGTGAATCTGCCTATCTCGCCCAATATTTGAGGGGCGTAGATCCTGCATTGGAAGGAAAAGTGACATCTTTGACCAACAGCATGATCGCCGGAACTTTCGATCTGCGAGGAAATCGCATTGTTATCGGAAGCGGGTTTGCCAATGACCTCCGCATCCATGTAGGGGATCGATTGCTGATTTATGCCCCTCGTGATGTAGAGAAATGGGATAAGGCAAGGACATCTGACAAAGGCGAAATACCCGTGCCAGATGATTACGAAGTCGCCGGAATTTTTGAAGTGGGTTACTACGAGTATGATTCTGCTTACATCATCACTTCACTAGGAAACGCTCAGGATCTCTATGAACTTCAGGATTCTGTGCATGGGTTGATGGTGATGATCAATGACCCTAACCAAGCTGCATCAGTCCGCAACGATTTGGCTCCAGCCTTACCGGAACATTCCGTGATCTCTACTTGGATGGATGACGCCCGACATTTTCTGGAAGCGTTGGCGGTGGAGAAAAACGTCATGTTTTATTTACTGTTCTTTATCATGATTGTCGCGGCTTTCGGCATCATGAGTGCGTTGATCACTTTCGTGGTCCAAAAGACCAAGGAGATCGGTGTCCTAAAAGCCCTGGGAGCGCAGAATTCCCAGGTTATGCTCATTTTTTTGAGTCAGAGCTGCATTGTCGGGGTATTAGGAGTATGTTCCGGGTTGGGCCTTGGACTGTTGGCCCTTTCCTATCGGAATGAATTTTTGGTCTTCATGCGACGGATTACTGGAGTTGAACTTTTTCCGGAACAAATCTACGCGTTTCGAGAGTTGCCCATGTTGATCGTGCCAAGCGATATCGTATTGATCTGTGTTGGATCCATGCTGGCTTGTGTGTTGGCGGGATTGCTGCCTGCATGGAACGCGGGACGTCTCAAACCTGTAGAGGCACTACGAGGAAATTAAACCTATTTGGTCATGGTTGATTTAATACTTAATCCTCAGGAGGTCGCTGATGCCGTTCGTTCCGCGCTTGCAGAGGATCTTGGCACTGGGGATGTGACCACGTTAGCGATCATCGATCCTGAATCCCAATCTTTGGCCCGACTCGTTGCACGCGAGTCCATGGTGGTTGCTGGATTGGCGTTTGCTCGAGAGGCATTTTTAGCAGTGGATTCCTCGCTTCAACTAGTCGAATGTGTGGCGGATGGAGGTAAACGAATCGCAGGACAGGATTTATTGATTATTCGCGGTTCAACAAGAGCCATCCTTTCAGCTGAACGCGTGGCGTTGAATTTCATCCAACGCCTTTCAGGAGTGGCTACAGAGACTCAGGCATTTGTTCATGCGGTCTTGGGGACCCATTCCAAAATCCTGGATACGCGCAAAACGACTCCAGGATGGCGGAATTTTGAGAAGTATGCAGTGCTCTGTGGAGGAGGCAAAAACCACCGTAAAGGTCTGCATGATATGGTCCTGATCAAAGATAACCATTTATCTGCGCTTGGGGATGTTCGACCAAACGCGGTTGAAGTTGCCGTCCTCCGCGCTAAGGAGGCTTATCCGCACCTCAAAATCGAGGTGGAAGCAGATAATCTCGAACAAGTAGCTCAGGCCGTAGCAGCTCAAGCCGACATCGTTTTGTTGGATAACATGTCGTTAGAACAATTACGTGAAGCCGTGAGAATTGCGGACGATAGAATTCTAACGGAGGCAAGTGGTGGGGTAAACATCAACAACGTGAGAAGGATCGCCGAGACTGGCGTAGATTTTATTTCAGTCGGGGCAATTACTCACTCAGCTGGTTCCGTGGATATTGGTCTCGATTTTGACCAGCCTCTGATTTGAAACTGCGGTTGAGATGACAATAGACGCCCAAATACTAGCCGCTCTGAGAAATGGGAAAAACTGCTCAGTTTCAGGAGCTGAATTAGCGATCCAATTCCAATTGAGTCGGGCTGCTATTTGGGCTCGGATCGAAGAATTGCGATCACTTGGGTATGAAATTGAGGCCAGCCCCCACGAAGGATATCGCCTGAACAAAAGCCCGGATCTTCTCCACTCTGATGACCTTTTGGCTCGGCTTGGAGATTCTCAAAAAATAGGCCGGGATATCCGCGTTTTCCAAGAAACTACCTCCACGAACGATGTGGTGGAACGTTTGGCGAGGGATGGTATTGCAGAGGGTGTTGTCGTGTTTGCGGAATCTCAGACCAAAGGTCGTGGGAGGTTAGGCCGCCGGTGGGTCTCTCCTTCTGGCAAGGGCCTGTGGTTTTCGATTCTATTACGCCCTACGCTTTCTCCCCAATTCATCACCCAGATTACTGTCGCTTCGGCAGTCAGTTTACGCAGAGCGATCAAACAAATCACCGGCCTAACTCCGGAGATTAAATGGCCTAATGACCTGCTCCTGAATGGTCTTAAAATCGCCGGAATCCTCACTGAACTTTCCGCCGAACCAGATATGATCAAGCATGTCATTTTAGGCATCGGAGTGGATGTCAATTTAACATCGGAAGACCTACCCAAGGAGTTGGAAGGGGTTGCCACTTCATTGCGAATCGTAACAGGCCGTCGTTTGGATCGATCCGGGTTGGCCGTTCAATTCCTGCAACAGTTCGAAAGGGACTACGCCCTTCTTCATTCCGGACGTTTTGAGGAACTAGCTGATGAATGGGCCGAAGCATGTTCCACCCTCGGGAAAATTGTGACAATCCAGACACCGGGGAGGTTACTACAAGGCCGTGTTGAAGCGTTGGATCAGGATGGAGCACTCCTTCTCCGGACTGAGTTCGGTCGGTTAGAGCGAGTTCTCGCTGGAATAGTGCAGTCTCATCCCATCTAACCCAAATGCTTCTCCTCCTCGATATAGGAAACACTCATACTCATCTTGGCCTCGTGGAGTGTGAAACAATTATTCGCACGCGCGATATGCCAACCTCCGCATGGTCGGACGGAACCGCAGCGAAACGAATCAAACGGTTCGTGAAACGCAATCGATTGTCGGAGGTTTCCCTTTGCAGTGTCGTTCCTTCAATGACGACGAAAGTTCGGTCATTCGCCGCGTCTCTAGGGTTAAAGGTGTTCGAGTTGAATTCCGGAACAGTGTCAGGTATTGGAATCGATTACCCAAACCCTCGACGCATTGGCCCAGATCGATTAGCCAATAGCCTCGGTGCTTTTCTAACTTGGGGAGCTCCTGTTGTGGTGGTCGATTTTGGGACTGCCGTCACTTTTGATGTTGTTGATCAGAAGGGTAATTATATCGGCGGCATCATCGCTCCGGGTTTGAGCGCGATGACTAGTTACCTCCACGAAAAGACCGCATTGCTCCCCAAGATCAAAATTCGCGAAACGGACGCTGTGGTCGGACGTAATACCCGCGAAGCCATGCTGATCGGGGCTGTTCACGGCTACCGAGGATTGATCAAGGAACTTCTAAAAAAACTCCGCCAAGAACTCGGTGTTCGAAGTTTGCGAGTCGTCGCCACAGGAGGTTACGCAGCACTCATGGCATCGAAACTTCCTGAAATCAAAGAGGTCCGCCCAACGCTCACACTCGAAGGCTTGTGGTTAGCTTGGAAGAATCAGACGAAGAGAACCGCTGATTGATCGAAGTGAAACTCTCTCAAACTTTCTGCGTTACAGTCGTTCAACCGCGCATCAACGACTCTATCTCTTCCGCTTCAATCGGAATTCCAGCCATTAAATCCACAGGCCCATTTTCAGTCAGTAAGACATCATTCTCGAGACGAACCGCGATTTTTTCTTCGGGGATATAAATCCCGGGTTCGACCGTCATCACCCAACCCGGTGCCATCGGTTGGGTGGTGAAGCCAACGTCGTGAACATCGAGACCAATGGGATGACCTAGACCGTGCATAAAATACTTTTTGACCGCTCGCCTATCGGGTGTTTGTCGCCGGATCTCTTGCAGATTGATCAGGCCGAGGTCCACGCACTCCCGTTCGATCAACTGCTCCGCTTCGAGTTGCCAAGTTGCAACCGTCTTGCCGGGAACCAAACCTGCGATGGACGCCCGTAACACTCTGAGCACCGCCTGATAAACCGCTTTTTGTCGTCGAGTAAACTTTCCACTCACTGGAATAGTGCGCGTCAAATCCGAATTGTAGTTTCTAAAACTTGCCGCAACATCCAGAAGCACTAGCTCTCCTTTAGCACATCGTTTGGAGTTCTCAATATAGTGCAACACACAAGCATTGGATCCTGATCCGATAATCGGGAGATAGGCAAACCGACCTCCTTGGCGGATAAACTCGTGGGCGAATTCAGCCTCGATCTCACGCTCGTTCACTCCCGGCTTTACAAATGGAAGCACACGCCGGAATCCGTCTTCGGTGATCTGGCAAGCCTTGCGAATCAAATCGATTTCAGGCTCAGATTTCACCACCCTCAAAGTGTGCATCAAGCGGGCGAGCCGTTGGTATTGATGCAGTGGATAGCGGTTCAACGTATCCTTAACGAATCGTGATTCTCTTGTTTCGGTCTCAACAACCGCCCTTTTGTGTTCGTTGGAATTGAGGTAAACGGTCTCAGATTCACACATCAATCGATGAAACAACACTGGGAAAGCAGATAACCATTCAATGGTTTTAATCCCCGTCTCGGCCCGCGCCCTCTCTTTTGTGAGCTTTCTTCCCTCCCATATCTCAGCCAGAGCAGTGGGCTCCCTCAGGAACAGGATCTCACGATGATTCACGTCCACCGCTTCGGGGTAAAGGAGTAGGATCGATTGTTCTTGTTGAACACCGGTGAGGTAGAACAAATCGGAATTTGTTGGCAACGCAAGCGTCCCGTCGGCATTCGTGGGAGGAGTATCGTTGGAATTCACGACCGCAAGCGAGTTGTTGCTCATTAACGAGGCTAACCGTTGACGATTGCGGACAAACAGTGCGGGATCGATGAATTCGTTTCGCATAATCCAAACAAGGTGCCTAGATTGATCCGCTTTTTCAATCTCTTGAATCAGGAGTTTCCGCCTGATAAAACAATTGCATCGAGTGTGATCTGACTTCACCAAATAAAATGGAACCGTCGCCAAGCCAAAACCAGCACCATGTTTCCACTAAGCAAATCGTACTAATTCTAGCCACGCTTGGGGTTGGTTTATTGATCGGTTTCCAATTAATCGCTTGGAGTGAAAAGCGTCAGGCCAGGAAACGAGGTGGCGGTGGAGGGATGGGACATGCAGTTCCTCAGACTTTTCTCGTCAGAGAAACCAACGGAATGGTCTGGATCCCAAGCGGAGGTTTTTACATGGGGGATAATCTCGGCCCTACAAACCAACAACCTCAGCACTTAATTACCTTGAATGGTTTTTGGATGGATAAAAATGAGGTGACTAGGGAGCAATTTGGTAAATTTATCGATGCTACAGGTTACAAGACAACTCAAGAACTTCAGTCGAATGAATCTTCACCCCTGACCACTTGGCGAAAGCCGTTAGGTTCTGGAGGAACCAACATCAACGGAAAACACCCGGTGACTTGGGTTAGTTGGATCGATGCGACTGCCTATGCCCAGTGGGCAAAAAAACGATTACCCACCGAAGCAGAGTGGGAATACGCTGCTCGGGGTTCCCTCGATCGCAATCCTTGGCCTTGGGGTCAGGAATTCAAAAAAAGCACCAATGAACTGGAGAATCTGAAGCATACTGTGCATCCAGAACTCCGTTCTTCTGGATCCTTTCCTGCCAATGCCTATGGGCTCCTTGATATGGCAGGCAATGTCGCTGAATGGTGTGCTGATTGGTATAATGCCGAATATTACGGAGAATCGGTAAAAGTAAATCCACTTGGCCCCACCACCGGCCAAAACAAAGTCGTCAGAGGCGCGTCCTATTTGGTTCCTCCTTCAGAGCTTCCTCGTGGCGTCAACGCTTGGCGAAGATTTGAACCCTTGCGACAAGCGACGTCAGATATTGGATTCCGTTGCGTTCAGACAATGCAGTAAAGAGTGTTCAGAACCACACCTGAATAATCCTATTCACTTGCTCAGGAGATTGATCCTATCGGTTGCTTTTCAATTAGAATTACCCATCCACCCAATTTTGGGTTTGGGTAAATGATTTAAGGGGTTTTGGCTCGGTTTGGCTCCTAGAGCACTCCGCCACTGATCGATCAATTGAAGAAGTGCCCCTCTACTCAGCCCGTTGTGTTGTTCTGGGTATGCAGTCAGATACTTAGCCGCGAGGTTGAAAAGTGCCATCGCAGGAGCAAGCCGCTGTTTCTGGAGGTGAACGAAAGCACCCGCCAGAATAATCAATCCCTTATAAAAATTACCATCGGTGCCCTGTCGATCTTTTAACCACAGGGCCTCCAACACATCATGAGCTTCATAATAGAGACCGCTGTTGAAACAGGCAAAGAACCCAGCGTATTCCAAGTTCCATCCTTTTGGATCAATATCAGCGAGGAGAGCAGCAACTTTAGCGTCCTTTTTCGACATTGATCCTACTGGAGATTGATTCCTTACACCTCTAGCTTAACCACGGTTTTTGTTTGATGCGACAACAGGGCTGCTGAGAAAAGTTTGTGACTTCGCACAGCCTCATCCGGTGTCACGCAGCCGAATCTTCCGTTGATTTGACCAGCACGCTCTGCGGCATATGCGGCCCACATCTGAAGGAAACAATCGGGGAATCCAGCCTCAAAAATTCCGCCTGTGATTGTGGGGAAAGCCATCTGGTGACCAACCTCCAGCCTCTGCCACAATTGATCCTTTCGACGTTCGAATTGCCAAACGGTTTTCGGCTCCTTAGTGCTGTAACGGAACCCTCCATCGGTTCCGAGGATTTCGAAAAACCACGTATTCATCTCACCGGGTGCCAGACGCTTTGTCTCAATCCGCATCGGGACGTCACATCCGTCGATTTCCACATCGGTGTGCAGCGTTGCATTGTCCCACGTATCGCAGGAAGCCACTCCTCCCTTTCCATCGGGTCTCTCAGTATAAATCTTTTGCAACTGTGCATAAACACGCTTTGGATTCCAACCGAGCCTGAATGGAACATGAACCGCATGCATTCCCAAATCTCCCATCACCCCGATTTCCCCGCATGTCTTGACTTGTCGTTTCCAATTGCAGGGTTTGGTAGGATCCAAATCGCTCGCATGCCAAAACCCAGACCGTATTTCGAGGACACGCCCCAACTGAGTTGTCTGAAGTTGCTGAATGATTCGTTGTGGCCCGGGTAAAAAAGGAAACTCTGAACTACATCTAACGAATCTGCCGGATTCAGTAATGGCCTCTTGAAGCCGCACGGCGGCACCTAGATCAATCCCAAAAGGTTTTTCCGCCAGTAGATCTTTCCCAGCCGCCAAGACGTCGAGATAAAGTGCTTCGTGTAAGTTGTGTGGAACCGCGACATACACGACATCCACATCCTGCCGGGCCAACAATTCATGATGATTCTTGGTAAACAATTGGACGGTAGGCACTTGCCGAAACCAATTAAGGAGCCCCTCCTGAAGATCGCAAACCGCGACGAGTTCCGCACGAACGGGCATGTTTTCCAACACAAACCATCGACCAAATGCACTGGCCGCCTCGCGTCCCATCAATCCTCCACCGATAATGCCGACTCTAAGAATATCTTTCATAATTTAATGGGATGAATCATGTGGGGGACACAAACTTGAACGCAACGGCAATGTGATCGTTCTTTTTAAAAGACAAAAAAGCGAGGCCCCCTAGAGAACCTCGCTTTTGAATAAAACCATTCTTACGCTTTTGGTGCGTCCAACTCTTTGGAACGCTCATCCATGGCTGCGCGTCGGCTCAATTTCACTCGTCCTTTGTCATCAATACCGATGCACTTGACCCAGATTTCATCACCCATTTTGACGACATCTTCGGTCTGTTTGACTCGGAAATTAGCGAGCTCGGAAATGTGAACCAAGCCGTCTTTGCCGGGGAAAACTTCAACAAACGCTCCGAATTCCTTGATGCTCACAACACGACCACGGTAGGTCTTGTCGATCTCGATCTCTGCGCTGATCGCTTCAACCGCAGCACGAGCAACCTTCATCCCCTCCTCAGAGGTTGAATAAATGTTCACAGTGCCGTCATCTTCGATGTTCACTTCGCATCCGGATTCTTCCACGATCCGTTTGATGTTTTTACCACCAGGTCCGATCAATGCCCCAATTTTCTCGGGGTTGATTTTCAGGGTGACAATTCGAGGTGCATACTTGCTCAACTCAGTCCGAGGTGCCGGGAGCGTCTTCGCCATTTCAGCCAAGATCACCAAGCGACCTTTGCGAGCTTCCTCAACCGTCTCTTCCATCAACTTATGAGGAATTCCCTTTAGTTTGAGGTCGAGTTGGAAACCGGTAATTCCTTTTTCAGTTCCAGCAATTTTGCAATCCATGTCACAAAACGCGTCTTCCCATCCAATGATATCCATCAATAAGCGATAGTCACTGATAGCCCCATCGGCAGCATGCTCGGTGCAGATCCCGATACTAATGCCGGCAACGGGTCGAATCATCGGAACACCTGCATCCATCAACGCTAGTGTGCCACTGCAAACCGATGCCATGGAACTGGAACCATTGGACTCCGTAATCTCACAAGTCACCCGGATCGCATAAGGGAAAGTTTTGAGGGGAACCATGGGTTCCAGCGAACGTTCGGCAAGGGCCCCGTGACCAATCTCCCGACGACCTGGACCGCTGATTCGGCCTGTTTCACCCACCGAGAAATTCGGGAAGTTGTAGTGCAGGATAAACTGCTTCCGGTTTTGGCCACCCGTATACGAATCAAATTCCTGAGAATCCTCGGTGGTGCCCAGCGTCGCCAGAGCCACCGCTTGAGTTTCACCACGTTGGAACATCGAGGATCCGTGCGCCCTAGGAATAAGGCCGGTGCTCGAAACGATGCTGCGAATGTCGCTGAACCCACGCCCGTCGAGACGCTTGTTTTGATTTAGCACCAAACCACGAACGGCTTCTTTTTGGATGTAATAAAATGCATCTTTGAGAACGAAATCGGTGACCTTTTCAGCCCCAAACTTTGCGACCAATTGCTTGCCGACTTCATCGGCGATGGCCTTCACAGCTCCTTCGCGTGCAAGTTTGCCCGGAGTCAATAGTGCTGGAACCATGCGATCACCAGCCAATTGTTTTGCCTCGGCCAGCACTTCCTCAGGAACCACGTTGATCTTGATCTGCCTCTTGGCTTTTCCGACTCGCGCTGCTAGTTCCTTCTGCGCTGCAATCATCGGAGCACAGGCGTCCTGAGCAAACCTCAACGAGGCGTTAAAGTCCGCGTCCGAGATTTCTTTTGCCGAACCCTCAAACATGACTACGTCTTGAGAATTACCCACATAGACAAGATCCAGATCGCTCTCAGCCATCTGCACATGAGTAGGGTTCGCGATGAATTCACCTTTCACCCGACCCACACGAACTGCCCCCAAGGGTCCATCCCAAGGAATGTCGCTCACCATCAACGAAGCTGAGGCTCCAAGAATTCCGAGAATATCTGAATCGTTCTCTCCATCCGCACTCATCAGAATGGCCTGAACTTGCACTTCGTTGTACCAGCCTTTGGGGAACAACGGACGGATTGGACGGTCGATCACACGACACGTCAGAATTTCTTTTTCTGACGGGCGACCTTCCCTTTTAAAATAGCCACCAGGAAATTTTCCAGCTGCAGCAGCTCTTTCACGATAATCCACCGTTAACGGGAAGAACTCCTGCCCGGGCTTGGCGTTGCTCGCTGCGACAGCAGCCACGAGGAGGATTGTTTCGCCTAATTGAACGGTAACCGCGCCATCAGCCTGCTTTGCTAGGCTACCGGTTTCGATGGTAATTGTTCCGGCACCTACCTGGAACGAGATTTTTTCTGACATAGATCAATACTTGATAATGCCCACCGAACCAGAGAAACTTCAATGAGGATCCGGCATGTGGATGCTCATTGAAATCACCCAACTCCGATAGGACTTGGTTTATGTCGTGGCTCCGACGAGGCCATCTCTGAACCCACCCACGACATTGGGTTCGGCGACTTCATACGCCTTGAGATGTATTGGGAAAAATCGGCACCTAGGACGTTCCTAGGCACCGACTTAACCTGAAATTAATGTTAAAAATTAACGGCGCAACTTGAGCTTCTTCGTCAATTGCTGGTAGCGGGATGTGTCGCAATTATGGAGATAATCCAACAACCGTCGCCGTTGGCTAACCATGATGAGCAATCCACGGCGGGAGCTATGATCCTTGTTGTTCTTTTGGAGATGCTCCGTCAAATGATTGATGCGTTGCGTTAGCAGAGCAATTTGTACATCCGCCGAACCGGTGTCGCGATCATGCACCCGGTAATCGGTAATCGT
>SXGS01018866.1_pt1 | contig 26466 bp, 27 predicted proteins | sample 3174681 | NCBI WGS metagenome assembly SXGS01 (sample SAMN11356861, study PRJNA531348) | freshwater metagenome | isolation source: freshwater sample F1-80 | place: China: Fuxian Lake, Yuxi | collected 2017-12-25 | reverse complement strand
CGCTAAGAGTTGAGAAGGCGTTCGGCGTATCAATGGATACGCTCATGCGGATGCAAAACAGTTATGACATTGCTCAAACTCGTAAACGTCAAGGTGAGATCAAGGTCACGCGGTTCAAGGTTAAGCCGGTAAGATCTCACACAGCATCCTAAATCCAGGAAGCTATTAGATGTAGTGAAAGTGCATTCTAACGGATCGAACTAGACTGCCGCATTATATTATGCTGCCTTATTTTTTTTGTTTGGTTTTCGCATAGATACCAAGATCCGAGAGACGCCCTCATGGTCAAGGTCAATCATCATGAGATAGGCGCGAACACCGCCTAGTGGCCGGTTTCTACCTTGCTCCCACGCTCGAATTTGCTCGAAAGTAAAACCAAAAGCATAGGCAAACGCCTCTTGAGAAAGACCGGTTTTTTTACGAATTGCTTTGATATCGAGCTCCGCAGGAATATAAAGACGTGCTGGTTCGATTTCTCCACGCGCTATAGAGATTGCTTCATTTAGGCCAGCGGCGATCTTCTCGAAAGCTTTCTTGCTCATTGCCTTGCCTCTTTCTTCTTGCTAACGCCGCGTATCTTTTTGCCGTAATCAGACACCAAAATTTTTGTCAGTTTAAATAACTCGTTTCGTTCAGATTTTGTTAGGTTTGATTGCTCACCTTTGCCAAATACCGTAATCAAAAAAATAGGAAGCTGAACGCCAGTAAAAAATGTTATAATGCGGTAGCCTCCACTTTTCCCTCTCCCTTTTCCAGCAACCCTAACCTTTCTGCATCCACCCGTTCCCTCCATATCGTCGCCAGCTTCTGGATTTAGAGAGATGAAGTCGGTGAAGATCTCAATCTCTTCGCGGCTCATTCCAGCGTATTTGGCGGCGCTTGCAAAGGCTTTTGTTTCACAAACTGAATGCATGCAACGCCTTCTGAATACTATGTAAAACACATATATGTAACTTACATAGTCATGTCAAGATTTCAACCGTGTTTTCATACAATTAAACTCAAAAAAGCTTATTACTAATCTGCCAATAGCGACATTTATTCTGAGTGGTAGCCTTTTGTGACTGGTCTACGCAGACACACGCTTTTAGCCGTTAACAAAATATAGCTTTGCATGACTACTAGGCAGTACCCCTATTAGATATGCGCGTGATCATAACTAAACAAATAATAACATAACTGATATTTTTAAGAATATTTTTGTGTTAAACATTGCTGTTGACCTACCAGAATCCAAAAATAATTTCCTTAAATGTATTATAACTCATGTTTTACGCAGCTGTATTTTGAAATGCTTCTTCATGAGATACTGCTTGCGCGCTGTTTAGAAACTGTGAAAGAGCACTTCTTCGCGACTCCCTGTCAAAAGAATATGCCGTATGTTTATACTTAATACCTTCTATGAGTCCCTGAATATAGCCAGCTATATTATCTGCAGCCATAACAAGCGCTGTATCCATAGTATGGATGTATTTGCTTGTGACCGTGCCTTTGGAATGGCCCATCAGCGCAGCAATCGTGACTTCAGTATATCCAAGATCATTCGCGATGCTTGCAAAGCTATGGCGTAAGACGTGAGGCGTCACATCTGAGAGCTTTGATTTCTTAAAAAGCTCTTCCCAATGATTTGGAAAGCTACCAAATGCGGCATCGCTGACTATGCCAGGGAAGACATACTCACTTTTAATTTTCTCACGGCGTGCTTCTAAAAACTCAACCACTGGCAATCCAATTGGCCGCACTGAAGCACCCTCTTTACTATCCTTAAGTCTCAAACAGCTTGCTGCCGTATCCACCTCATCCCATTTCAAGCCAATAATCTCGCCGCGCCTGCAGCCAGTTAAGGCGATCTGTCTGATAATTTGGATCGTGATTAAGTATTTTTCATGCTTAGCCGCCTCTCGCAGCATATCGCCTAGAATACGATATTCATCTTCGCTGAGGCGACGGGTGCGCACGCTATATTTTGGCTTTTTAAGTCCGTGAGTGGGATTATGCTCGATAATACCGGCTTCTACAGCGTAGGTTAGGATACCGCCGAGTAGACCAATCGTGCGAGTTGCTGTTCCTGGACCGCCTTTTACAATTGACTTACCGCGCAGCTTCTTTGTTTTGACCGATATTCTCGATTTACCGGCAATGATGTCTTTCATAAGCCGATTAACCTCGGCTTTAGTCAAATCTTTGACACGGCGCACGCCGAGAAGCGGAATGATATGTCGCTCTATACGACCTGTATCAGTGAGTATCGTTGATGCTTTTTTGGGACGGCCGCCTTTACCAAGGATCAATCCAGCCTGAAGATCTGCAAGATAGAGGTTGCAAAGCTCTTTGATCGTGATTGATTTATGATCAAGCAGACGCTCCTCTGAAGGGTTGTCGCCTGAGGCAATGCGACCGAGCAGCACTTTGGCTTCCTGACGCGCTGTTTCAGGCGTCCATACTCCATGGAGGCCAATTGTGTAGCGGCGCGTTCTACCGAGGGCGCGATACTGGATCAGATAGCTCTTTTTGCCTGAAGCGAACACGCGCAAACCAAAGCCGGGGAGATCATCGTCCCAGACAAAATAGTCCGATTGTCGTGCCTCCGATGCATCGACCTGCCGCTTCGTGAGTCTCGTCATGAGGCGTCTCCAACGCTACTTTTTGACTGCTTCCGCGGAAGCACCACGGAAGCAGTTGGAAGGAAATTGTAGGTTATTGGAGGCTACGGGCGGCGGAATCTCAATTCAAGTAAATTTTTTAAAAACAATATGATATCGTGTAATCGGCGGTAATCGGCTACCCTAGCAAAAACCCGCTCGGCACAGCTTTGCAGTAATGTGGCTCCTTGTAATTAATGGCATTGCTTACCTTTTATACGGAATTTTCTCGGGTCATTTCATCCGTAAAATGCTTAATATCGGTGCAATATCTGCATATCGTAATATCAAATTAGAAATGAAATATCTTCTTCTGCATGGCACTGGCGAATATAATGTTATTCAGAGATTACTCTATGTCTTGGTGATTTGGGATGTCGTTCTCTTATTTTTTTCTGGGTTGGCTCTTTGGAAACCAGTCCAATTCCAGCGTATCGCTGATTTTATGGGAGGCTACGAACAAGCTCGCTACATTCACTTTTATGGTATGGTAATCTTGGGACTTTTTATCCTTATTCATGTTAGTATCGCCTTCGCAGTTAAGGGAACAATCAAGTCTATGTTTACTGGCCGTCTAACAAAATCTCAAATTGCAAAATTGGAACGAAATTGAGCATAGAAAAGAAACCAACAGCTCCTTCGCTCGAGCCTTTCAAAAAAAAACTCGAGGTTATTCAGAGGCGTTCTTTTCTAAAGAAAAGTCTATCGATTGGTGCGCTCTCACTACTCTCTGGTTGTACGTTAAAAGACGAAGATGCCGTAGATAAAATCCTATGGGCAATGTCGCAGTGGAATGATCGGGTCCAATCATTTCTATTTAGTCCTGATAAACTAGCAAAAACATATACGGAAGCAGAAATCACTAATCCTTTCCCGTTCAACGCATATTATGAAGAGATATTCGCGCCAATAGTTGATGGTGAAAATTATCGATTAGCGCTGTCTGGGAAAATTGAAGATAAAAAATCTAGATCGCTAGAAGATTTGAGATTGTTGCCTCAGATTTCTCAAATTACTCGTCATGTCTGCGTTGAAGGGTGGAGTGCGGTAGGCAAATGGGGTGGCGTGCCTTTTCATCTATTTTTGCAGTATATTGGTGCTGATATCACCGCCAAATATGTCGGGTTTCAGTGCGCTGATAAATATTGGACGAGTATCGACATGCAGACTGCTTTGCACCCGCAGACACTGCTTGTCCTAGATTTCCCAGGAAAGTCTGGAGAAACCAAATATGGTTTTCCACTTAAAGTCAGGATACCAACAAAGTTAGGGTTCAAAAATCCAAAGTTTGTTACAGAAATATTTGTAACAAATGATAATCCTGGTGGATATTGGGAAAAACAGGGCTATAATTGGTTTAGTGGATCGTGAATGTAGAGAGATAAATAACAAAGTTTCTGCGTCAGCTTATCCTGACTTACTAAGCATTGCTTTCTGTTTGTAATGATAACAAGGAGAGGGGACCAATGATTAAGCAACTGGAATTTAATATTTTCTGTTCACGCGTCATTAAATCTATATTTCATACGACAGCATTCTTGCTTGTGATGATGTTTCCATCCGTCCCCTCGCAGGCCCTCGACACAACAAACACCAAGACTGCTGGAGGTTCTTGCGATCAATCAAAAAAACAAAGCTGCGAAAATTTGGTCCAAGACAATATTCTTTGGGATGCTGAACATCCAGACGCGCCATATGCCAAGCGTTGGCTGCAGAAAAATTTAGATGACTTATGTTCGTGCACTGCTGATCCTTATGCCACCGTCAATTGCTTCCAGGTGCAGGTCAATAACAAAAGAAAAACGTGGCAGGAGGCCATAGCGATATGTCAGACAAATCCGTAAGCTGACCATCCAATAAGAGAGTTGTTTTGTTCCAAGCTACAAGCCTATGGGGCATGCCGTGCTTAGTGGACATGTCCCAGAGCAGAGGCTATGAAGCCGCTTCTAAAACTGAGGCTTGAGATCAGTCACCCGAAGTCATCCATAAGCAAAACGCCACATCAATCACTTCTATAGAACTTATCAATAGAGCTCTTTAGATCCAAGTGTTTGATGCAATAAACAGGCTGTAAAGCATTCAATTGCTAGTCTACGAGTTATTTTTGTCTCATCGACGACCCTTAGTCTTCTCCCTCAAAAGTGATCCTCCCTAAAGTATGGATTTTATAACCTGAGGTGGCTCCAGTGAAGTGGTCCGGAGTTAATGTTAATTTTCTGGCGGATTTCCCGAAGAAGGAATAAGGGATTAGCCATGAAGAAGAAGCGGTTTTCACTTGAGCAAGATTGTCCCGATATTAAGGCAGGCTGCGCTAGGGCTGCCCGTTGCGGATTTGATCCGCAAAGTCGGGATAACTGAATCAAAGCTTTAATTAACTACATGAATACCGTGCTAGACCCTGAAAATTGAAATCAAATCAGCAATTATTCAAAGGTATGAAGGTAGCCCCTGTAGCGGCACTAAAGCCGGTGAGACTTGCAAGAGGCTGTTGGCTGAATATCCGCAAGCTCAGATAGCATAGCAATAAAGAGACCTGTTATTTCATATACTCAGCGAAGCTGATGGTCTTTTGCGCTTTTAATTTATTATAAGAAACATGCTCTTTGCTCAGAAAAACTATTAACAGCTACAACTTTGAACAATATCAGCTAGTAAAACCTCTCCTGATTACTCATCAATCAATGATGAAAGGCTGGAAATCCAGCCTGTATTATTTAAAAACTACTCACAATTAATTAGATGTGACCGAAAATACCACTTACATCGCATGGAAGTGATGTGTTTTTCCGTTATGATCTTTGATTGACATGCCAGAAACATAACCACACTCTTTTGTCCCTGGAACAACAAATTTATCGCCCCTCATCATCACTTTATGATGAATTTTTTCACTTACTGGGCTTGAACATTGTCCGCCATTAAGCTTGATCTCTTTGATAGCAACATTATCATGTTTTGCTGTACAAATAATTTCTGCGCTTTCACGATTGGCGTGATTTTTGATACAATCAAGGGCCTCGCTTGCATAAGCGGCATTTGGAATAAAAGCAGCAATCAATAGCAGTTTTTTCATCAAAAGCTCCATTTATTGTTTAGATGCGGTTTAACTGGATCTGGATATAAGTCTTTAAGAACTTAAAAAATCATTAGCCTTATAATCTATACTGCCTGGGTCTCTAAGCAACGGGTTTTGTTGTCACTTACGCAATTTATATAAAAGCTGCTTTAGGCATTTGCAAACTAAAACATTATATATTTATCACGCCCGTCGCCAGAACATCCTAAGGATATTATGATTTAAGTTGATGGAAGCTTCTATTAATTCATTTTCATTTTTATATCCATATTTCAACTGCTTACTTTGATGCGGTGCACAATGTGGATCTATTAAATAATTCCTTGTGGATCTATGCATAGAAACTAAAAAACTCTATTTTTTTGTAATGAAAATATAATTCATGGATATTTAGATGACCAAAACTACAATGCTACCAGTGATATGTTGGATCCTAACGATAATCATTGCTGCTGTTTCTGAATTTGTTTTATGACTCAAAATCTTATTAGAAAGCACTTTCTTTTACAGTCCGAGCCTAAATTGACGAAGACAAGGTCATCTCAACAGATGATGTTTCCCTAGTCATTGACTTCTCAAATCAAAAATATCTTTCTACTTCAGAAATCTCTGATACTTTAAATAGAATAAAAACACTCGTCATTTGATTTGAAAAGGTCCAAAGTTTCTCAACTTTACTGATCAAAATTAATTCTGGGATCCATAACAAAATACTAGTTGGCGAAATCAATATAAAGTCTGCTGTAAACTAGGCTTTGATTGTTACATGAATGAGATATATATTACTTCCTTAAAGCATTCGCTAATCGCGCGATGCCATCTTCTATTTCTTCTTCTGTTAATGCAACAAATCCAAGCATCAGTAAGCGCTCCTCTTCTTCAGCGCTGAAACATAATGCAGATCCTGTAGCTAAAGAACAAACACCCACACCAGCATTAAGACCCTTTGCCTCAACCTCTTTTGCCGTAGGATAAGATTTATTTAATTTCCAGATCAAATGCATACCGGCCTGATCACCATAAATTTCACAATTCCCAAAATGCCTATTTAAAGCGCTGATCAAAGCATCCCTACGCACTCTATAAAGATGTCGAATGCGTCTTAAATGTCTGCCAAATTCTCCGCTATTCATAAAATCAGCCATAGCTGCCTGCTCTAGCCATCCTTGCCCATTGTTCATCAACATTTTCATGCGCTTAAAACTATCCGCCAATCGTCTTGGCACAACAACATAGCCCAACCGCAAGCCAGGTCCCATGCATTTTGAGAATGTTCCAAGATAAATCACCCGCTCGTGACTATCGAGCCCCTTGAGAGCGGTGAGAGGCGAACCAACGAAACGAAAATCGCTATCATAGTCATCTTCAAGAATATAAGCCTCTTGTTGTGTAGCCCAAGAGAGCAGTTGAATACGACGCTGAAGACCCAGCGTCCCGCCTGTAGGATATTGATGCGAAGGCGTAACGTAAGCCAATGCACCTTTTATTGCTGGCAATTCTTCTACTTTTATTCCTTCACGATCTACCGAGACTGGGTATAATGTCGCCCCAAGATTCTCAAAGACAAAAACTGCGCCCTGATAGCAGGGAGATTCAACAATTGCAGTAGTCCCCGGCTTGATCAGCAACCTACTTGTTAAATTAAAACCATCCTGACACCCACCAACAATAATAATCTGATCAGCATCAGCAATAATCCCACGTGCTGGCGCGAGATGTTTGGCAATAGCTTGGCGTAATTCTAATAAACCTGCAGGATCACTATAACTTGTTAATTGATTACCTGCATTTCTTAGCCGGTTTTTAACAAATTGCGCCCACGCCTTCTGTGGGAACGAGCGAGGGTCTGGCCGTCCTACCCAAAAATCTACAGCTAAATGCCTTCGATCTGGTTTGGCCAGTTGGTGCGTTCGAAAATAATCAAGATTTTCCTTAATTTGTGGACTTGGTTTAGAAAAATTTGACAGGGGCTCGTGATCAAGACGTAACGACAATAGAGCCGCATCAGGTAAATCTGGAGAAACAAAAGTACCGACATTCGGTTTAGTGCAAATATAACCTTCACTCATAAGTCGTTCGTAAGCTAAGATAACTGTATTTCGTGAAACGCTGAGCTGGATACTAAGCTCACGAGTTGTCGGTAAAGGATCTTTTCCCCTCAAATGGCTGTTTAAAATTAAGTCGCGTATTTGATTAAAAATTTGAACTTGGAGTGTTTCATTTTCTGAATGATCTAAAGAAATAGATAATTGCAATGGGCCATTTCTTACAATCGAACCAGACCGCACATATGTTGAAATTGTCATTAGAGGCACTCCAACACTATTCATACGGCTGGAGGCGATGAGTACATAGATCCAAGGGCATCATGCGGACTGGCGCCAGAGAATTATAAAATTCTACTGCTTTACCCATCCGGTGACTGATAGATACCGCAACCCAATGAAATCTAGACTGTATCGAGCTAATACCCTTACAGGGATCAAACTGATGCGTTAAAAATATGAAATAATCTGCAGTCAAATTAGCCTGATCCCATTCCATTATGGTTACCCCCTGCCAACCTGGTGCCAGCACTTTCACAAATAAAAGCCTGCTGTGGCTCTTATCAGAACCACAGTATTAGTCTATATTTTATACACTATGTTTAACAAATAGGCGATAAATGCCTATTTTATTAGCATAATCGGGGAGGACGGACATGCTCAATAGTAAACAGAATTTATTTCACCCTTTTATCTGGACACTTGTCATCGTAACAGTTGCGCTCTCCGCTGCTCAAATAAAAATTGAAAAACGAGAAGAGGCAAAATCAGCTAAAATACAAAATGCCCACAGGCTATGAAATATCCTTACAGCGCAATTCTTTTTGTTATTTTCTCGAGTGAGATCTCTTTGTCTCAAGCAAATGAGTCCACATTGCTCCCAATTGAAATTAACAAAGAAGCCAGCTACCTACTCGACGAGCAAAGCATATTACACGATGGTTATCGCACAAACGCAACTTTGATCGTCAAACCGAGCGAAAAACAAATCATAAAAGATCTTAGTTTTGGCTCAGCGTCATATATCATTCAAGCACAATGTATCAATAAGGTGGTAACACCAAAAAATGGCATTCTACACGAAGACGCTAATGCACAAGGTAATGCAATCGAACAAGAAGCTATTTCCTCTTATCATAAAATTGTTCCGATATCGGTTGATCAAAAAGTTATTGCCCATTTATGCTTGAATTAATTGAAATTATTTTTGAAAAATATAACATTGATCCTGCCCAACAGACTGCATATGACAAACCACTATGTGGGATGCAAAACTATGCATCTGTTCATCAGGCTCAGTCGTGTCATTACTCCGAGACTAGTTTTATATAGAAGTAACCAACGAATATTAAGCTTATTTATTTAATGATAATTAAGAAGATCAAATTGGGTCTTAGCGCTAGCATTTTAGGATTTAGCGCAAATTACATGAAGAAAGAACGAAGATGGCACTAGTACTCGATAGATTCGCAAAAGGCATAGCGGAATATCATTTTTTAGCCCTACAAAGGACCTTGTAGAAACGAGATGGGTCATTAAAGCTAACATGACATTATCGATGATTTAATAGAAACAAGATAATAAAATATTAGTTGGTGAAGCTGTTGCTGCGACTGTTTGTCACGTTTTATGTAATTTAAAAGTCTATATTGGAACTACCTACGTATAAACTAGAGTGCGAGCATGTTATTCCAGAGAACTTTTGACATCTGTTCTTTGAATGTAAGTATATGCTCATAAAGACAAACTTTATTGGGTAAAAATTAAGTTGAGGAACACATGACAAAGAAAGATATTAAAGTATCTGCTGAAGCCAGAGAAATTGCTAAAAGCAACCTCGAGCAAGCCCAGCAAACCTATTCCGCCTTCTCTCAAGCGGCTGAACGTATGGCCGAAACAGTTCAGAGCGGACTACCAGAACCCGCCAAAGAAATTAATGGCAGATTATTTTCATATGCAAACAATAATATTAATGAAATATTTGAACTAGCTCAGAAGATTGTTCAAGCCGATAGCATGGAAGAAGTCATGCGGATTCAAAATGCTTATTTTTCCTCTCAGGCAACTAAATTTCAAAAGCAGACAGCAGAACTTGCGTGGTCTTTTCAGTCAAAAAGAAAAGACAAAGAACATCTTTAAATCAAAAATTTAAGACTCATTTTTTTCTACATCAGAATTTATTGATAACACTTAATTCAATGAATTTAGGGAGGTATCATGTTCAGTAGCGCATTATAATAATGAAAAGTATTCTCTGGGTTCTTTTTCAAACTATTAGGCTTCTTTCTGAGATATATTTTTGGCTCAAAAAAAGAATGCTGATTCCTGACGAAGTCGCCCACTAAAACGAAATGATGCCCCACCATAACGAGATAATCTTGCCCGGGTTCGTTAGGTGGTTATGGGTCAATTCACTGGTCAGTTTAAGTCGCTTTTTGCTCAACCCAAGGAGCGAATGATGCCAGCGCAGCGGGTAAAGATGTGCCATGCGCGTGATATTTTTCAACTGAAGTTTTCTGGTGTTGCAACGCAACCGTCCGATTACGACCCTAGAGGATTTAGCTAATTTATAGATGTGATGATGTCTGTTGACGTCGTTAACGACGTCAATAAGCTAGACAGCTACTCGAGATTTTGCGAGCCGTATCGATCTTTGAGAAAAGTCTTTCTATTACGATGCGCCAAACCTATGTCGCGGGCGAAAGATTATTTGTTGATTATGCCGGCGATGGGGTTCCGGTAGTTGTTGATCGGCTGACGGGCGAGCTGCGCAAAGCTCAGATTTTTGTCGCCGTCCTGGGAGCCTCAAGCTTTACCTTTGCGCATGCAAGCTGGACACAGACGCTGCCGGATTGGATAGACGCGCATGTCTGCGCTTTTGAGGCGATTGGCTACGTTCCGCACCTTCTTGTTCCCGACAATACCAAGACGGCTGTGATCAAAGCCTGTTTCTTTGATCCCCAGGTCAACCGCAGCTATGGGCGATATGGCGGCGTATTATCAAACGGCTGTTTTACCCGCTAGGCCCAGAAAGCCGCGCGATAAGGCAAAGGTCGAGCAAGTGGGTTTGATTGTGGAACGCTGGTTATTGATTTTGGACAGCAGTAAAACATTATAGCTAGACGACAATCTAGAATCTGATTTGCATTCGTATCGCTATGATACTTTGTATCGGTTTATTTGGTATCCATGGTTCAATTATTTGGATATCTGACGAGATATTTGTCCATTTGTTGATAGCGATATTATAAAAAGCTTCAATACCTCCTTCCGACTGTCGAGGCTCGTTTGCGTTTTGTAGGCTGGTCAATAATTGCTGGCTAACTCCAAAATGGTAAAATCCAATTCCCCACCTATCATCCCTTCTCTCCTGATAAAGGTTATATCCTGCGAGACCAGCTAACATACTCCATCTTATAGGCGTTGGATTTCCATCAGATAATGTGTAGAGACCGAAAAGCCCCCATCCTCTATCTGGATCGGATTGGCTTTGATAAAGGTTTTGAGTAAAATAATATGAAGAAAACCAGTATCCTTTTTTTGTCTCGAAACCTTCAATAGAAGATATGCTTCTTCCTGATGATGTAATACTGTCGAGATTGATGCCACTAGCATTTGAGTATGCAGCTCGGAACATATGCGTTCCTGTAAGTGATAGAAAATTACTCTTTATCCCTACTCCTCCGCCTATAGCAACACCCTCTTCAAATGGACGTTGAATTACTCTTGGGCTTTGAGCGCTTCTTGGATCGATCAAAAAGAGATCAAAAATAAATTGATCTGACTGATATTCTGCTATTCCTCCTAAACTGTAAGGAGATGACAAGACCACCCGATCTCCCGCCCCTCCAGTCTCTGAGGTATAAGAAACACCGGTGGATGGTAGAGCAAATGCTCTATTCATGAATGTATTAAGTCCTCCTCCACCTATGAGTGGCGTTCTTGAGGCAAGCGTCATAAGGTTAAACTTACCGATACTTAACGATAAATTATCTGTGAATTTTTGTGTTGCCGTAATTGAGAGCGCTGAGTGATAACCCTCAGCACTAAGATATGCTTGCGCAGTATTCACAGGCACTAAAGCATCATCTAACCTGTTTATATTAAGCCCATAGTAATGCTCATACTGAACATCTATATTTAGTCCTGATAAAATACCTATTTTTTCGGGTGTTAACTTTAGGAATCCGTCAACTTTTCCGCCGTAGCGAGAAACCCCACCGTCTTCGCCTGATGTTATGCCTTGATATATTTGCGTGGTCCAAATCTCAGTATCTATACCATATTTTCGCAGTATCTCTTTTGGCCCATCTTTAGTATCAGTTAAAGTTTCTTGATGCGCTATATTAGGAATTATAGCCTGCGCTAAAGCCGTTTGATTTAGACACAAAAATACGAAAATTATAAAATTACGTCTTATAAAGAAAACATAAGTTTTTATCTTTAGGGAAGACACAATCATTTCTTAGTCGTTAGGCATTGTTGTAACAATTACAATATGTCATAAATATCAAATAACAGAGCCCGTTGCTATTAAAGAATGAATTATCACATAATTCATAATGCTGCAAAATATTTGTCAATTATTTGATCTTTATCCTATTCACGTTATAGTCATGAAATTGAGCGTCGCTAAATTAGAGGACGCAGTACTGGCAATGCATGCACCAACTGCTTTAGATAGTAGATAGCCTAGAATTTATAAGAAGTTATTTGCAATTAAATCAAGAGCCTTTCGAATAATCGGCTTATTAGGGTTTATTCTCTATGACATTGTAGACGATAATTATCTATATTGAAATATATCCTAGATACGAGGTTAAATCTGGGCATTTTAATATCGCCATCGTCGACGGTAACTTAAGGCATACAAAGCCCTCAGATATCTGGACCTTTCGCCAGATCATCGCTAAGGTATGGACGACATTACGTTGTGGGTATAGGCTGAGAGCAACTCTCTGAAGACACAAGCAATCAATAATATCTAATTCAAATTTGGTGAGACATATGCAGATTAAAAAAATAATTCTTCCATTAATCTTATGGACTCTTGCTCTGTGCCTGACACATTCAGCTTTAGCTCAAGAATTCATATTTGAGTACTCTCCTTCACTAGATCTAGAAATTGTAAGCATCGACATGATTATCTCACAAGCTCATGATATTAGTGTTGGAAATATAGAAGAAATAGAATTAAAAAAACGAAATAATCGCTGGATTTATGAAGTTGAAATCCTGACGTCTGACAACAATAAACTAGAACTAATATTTGATGCCAGCGACGGTGCTTTATTATCTAAGCGACACGTGAAACATAAGTGGCGCATGTCACGGTAGCAATATAAATCCCTTGAATATTAATTCAATTTGATTGCATAGGCAGCTATAAAATTAATCATCATCACAATAATTTCAGCTTCAGCGAATGACCCAGAATCTTCGCGCAGATAAAAATCACGATAGCCACGCTACATGGGCTTATCCATCGCTCTTATATCGTACAATAAGAAATGATAGCTTCTGCTTAAAGGCAAGCTCTGATAAAAAAGGAGAAAACAAAGATTTTACTCCAAAGCTGTCTATCAGACCATAAATCAACCCGGGACATTTCTTAGTGAAAAGCCCGGGCCAGTTTTAGTAGAAATTAACAAACTACAGATTGCAACTCTCATCACGCTAGATACTACTTAATTCATTGATCGTTTGCCACTTTCAGGTGCATAAGAGCCTTCTCAGCCTCTCTAACGCCCTTCATAAGACGCGATTCATGATTGGTATGCTTGGTTATCTTTATAGCCTTAACAAGGTGAGCTTTTGCCGTTCTCAGGTGGCCTCTTGGATCCTTTTCTTCGAAAATAGCTTCTTTCGTATGATCTAAAGCATTATGAGTATGTTCCGAAAACGACGAGAACATGCTCTGCTTTCCTTCAATAATAGCTTCCTTAGTTTCACGTACAGCCGCAGTAATATGTTGGCCTTCCGCTAGAACATACCCTCCGGAAAAAATTGATGAGACTATAACTGCCGAGATGAGGAATAGATTTCTAGGCTTCAATTTACCCTCCTTTTTTGCAGTGTTAAACCACTGTTTATGTAATATGGAGAGCCATATTCCTTTTTACAATATGACACGGTAAGATATCCGCTCGCATATTTAAAAATCTTGACTTCAATACAAAGCTTTAAGCAAACTTTTGCTCTTATTTATCTTATTATTAAATGCATGACTTTTCTATCGAAGGCCGCATCAATACTGAATAATTATTCAACTAAAACAAATACTTCACTTATGGTGCCGCTCGGTTCTTTTTGCGCTGTATTCCAATCTGGACGAGGAGATAGAGTATAAATACGCTTATTATTGCTGTATCAATCAATATTTTTGCGCTCAAGGACATATCTTCCAGTGTAGCAATACGGACAGATATCACAATGACGATAAGACTTATGACTATGCGAGATAGACTCATGATATTCTCTCTACCTATATTTTTTCAATTCATGTCCGACTCTTACTAGATAGGTTCTTTTACTCGAACTTTATCAAGATAAGCTTAATCATGACAATTAATAGCTACACCCAAACTAAGATAATTTAGGCATAAGAGGATTCTACATTTTTGCTTGCTGTTTTGATAGTCTGCCTAATCTTTTAAATCCAAATATTGATACAAAAATAGTAAAATATTTGATGAAAATATGATCATTACCACATATCTATAGCCTTATTAGTAGTAAAAATCAAAACTTTCTAGCACATCTCAATCTAGTTCTATTTTGACAGATACTGGATCGCCCACCTGTACGGCGGAATTTGGCATGGGAACCTCAACCAATAATTTTACTTTTTTCTCAACGCGCAGGACTTCACGAACCTCTCCCATTATCTTCGTAGAGGGATCGTTAGAAAATACTACGAACACAGACGATCCAAGAAGATTACGATCCGCAAAAGCTTCATCGAGCATTGCTTCAACTCGAAGTTTTTTTTCGTTTGGAGCCAATCTAAGCAACCAATTACCCGCATCGATCTCCCGCCCATTTACCAGTCTGCTTTCGATGAGAGAGCCCTTGACCTTTGCAACAATAGGCAACCCTTTTTCTTGCACTGCTTTTAATTCTTCATTTAACCGAATTCTGGTTGCCTGCAAGCGAACTATACGTGCGGACGCCCCATCAAGCGTAGTCCGTAGCTTACCTAGCCTGGCCTGCGACAGATCTTTATCAAGAGCGGCTCGGTAACGTTTATTCGCGCGATCAAGCAGATTTTTGCCTTTTTGCAGCGCAGCATCTGCTTTAGCGAGCTCTTTCCGCGCACGCTTAAATTCTTCTTTGTTGTTACCCGTCAGGATCCTACCGCAAACATACCCCTCCTGCACACGGTCTCCTGTAGCGCAGTTCACAGCCTCTATTGTTCCCGCAGCCGGAGCAAATACCTCAACAGAAACCGACGGTAGAACTACGCCTGGTATATTAACAGTCTCTCTGGGCTTTAGTTCTGCGATTTCTGAAACAACAGGTGTTTTAACACGCGTGGCTTGCCAATAGAAAATACTAACGGCGCCGACACTAACTAGCATCATAGCCAAGATCGGCATGTAAGACCGGTAGCGAGAAGACGTGATAGCTATTGTTGTTGTCTTATGCCCGGTTTGGAAAGTCGTGCGTCGTCCACTCCACCACTTTTCTATTTCCATCGTCAAAAGCAGCGAGGCACCTACCGCTAAGAGTGTAATCCACTCGCCCAAGGATGGTGGCCAGATACGCAAAGTATCGGCAATGACCGGAATATGCGATGCCGCCAGTTGGATTACTTGTGCGCCCAAAATACTCGCGACCAGCAGTGGGCTCGATAAGATACCACGATAAAAGAGGGAATGATTTTCAGAGCGCGCATTTAGCACTTGAAAATTTTCAAAGATAACAAATAGCAGAAGTAAGAGATTGCGCGCATGTGAGATCTCATATTCCTTGGAAATGAGCCAATAGAACAGTCCAAACCCAACACCAGCCATGAGGACTGCAGAGTATACACACCTTGTGATCATCACACGGTCAAATATCGGCTCCTCTGGTTTTCGGGGGGGATAAGTGAGTTCATCACCCTCTGGTTTTTCGGCGGCTAGAGCAACGTGCTGAATACCATTGGTCACGAGATTCAACCAAAGTAGTTGTACAGGCAGGAGGGGTATTGGAAGACCTAAGGGGACCGACAGCAAAAATAACAAAAGCTCGGCTGCGCCTGTTGAAACTAAAAGGAAAATGACTTTGCGAATGTTAGCGTAGGCAACTCGCCCCTCAAGCACACCACGAACTATCGACGCGAAATTATCATCAGCGATGATTATGTCGGCGCTTTCCTTAGCAACGTCAGTACCTTGCTTTCCCATGGCGACGCCGACATGTGCGTGCTTGAGTGCTGGAGCATCATTGACGCCATCTCCAGTGACCGCAACGAAATGTCCATTTCGAGCAAGTGAGAGAACAATTGCGAGCTTTTGAATAGGCTCGACGCGGGCGTAAATTCGAGCCTGACTGGTTAAAGAGTCTAACGTTTTCTCATCAGTATCGAGAGCACGCTGGATATCTTCTCCCGTAACAATCTGACTTGGTGAGAAGTCGATACCTGCCTCTCTGGCAATAGCAGCTGCCGTCCCCGGAGCATCGCCGGTGACCATGGCCACGGAAATACCTGCGTTACGGCATTCTGCAACTGCCGCTCGCACTTCGGGACGAAGTGGATCATGCATTCCAACCAGGCCAAGAAATACCATATTTTGAAGATGCTGAGGTCCGTAGCTATCGTCCGGCTCAGGGGCGATTTCTGCTTCTGCAAAGGCTAGAACTCTCAGTCCTTTATTCGAGAGAGCGTCCTTCTGACGCCAGAGTGTGTCGCGATCTATTGGGACAGACATAACACCGGCATACATGCGACTTGCCATGTCGATCAGCGTCTCGGGAGCACCCTTGGCAAACACTCGGATGGCTTGCGTCTCTTTGTGGAGATGGAAGGATGCTGCGTATTTTAGATCGGGTTCGTAAGGAATACGCTTTAAAAGCGGATAGTTCTCCCTAATTTCCTCGTGAGCCACGCCGCTTCTATGCGCTGCAACGAGCAGCGCGACGTCTACGGTATCGCCAAGGCCTCTGATCTCATCCTTATCCCGCCGGATTTCCGCCTCGTTGGGTAGCGCTGCTGCGCGCAATAAGGCGGCGAGGAGAAGATCTGTTTGTTCATTTTGAGCTTCGCTATGAAATGAATAGGATTCTAAACCCTTCCCGTGTTGTAAAGAGAGTACTGAGCCATCTGCCAGGACGATCTCAGTCACTGTTAGTTCATTTCTTGTGAGCGTTCCTGTCTTATCCGTCGCGATCATAGTGCAGGAACCAAGCGACTCGACTGCAGCCATTTTACGCACGATCACATTAGCCTTAGCCATGCGACGCATACCAATCGATAGTGCTACAGCAATGGCAACCGGCAGACCCTCAGGGATCGCTGCAACCGCAAGTCCTATGGCCATCATAAAAAGCTCAACGAGCTCCATATGCCTTAAATATCCAACAATCATTAGGAAACAGACAGCTGCGGCTACAAGAATAGCAACAAGCCGCGAAAATTGCTCCATCCGGATCACAAGCGGCGGTTGAGACGCTGAGGGCTTAATCAATTCACTTGCTATTTTTCCAACCTCAGTGGCTAGGCCCGTTGCTGTCACTTCTCCAACGCCACGTCCCCGGACAACAAGAGACCCCGCAAAGGCCATTCCACTACGAGTTTCCTGTTCCAGCTCAGAAGGGACCTGCTTTCGTACTGAGGCGGACTCACCGGTGAGGAGCGATTCATCACACCTAAGATCCAAAGCCTCCAACAGTCGCAGATCCGCTGGCACTCTACGCCCAGCGTCAAGTAGGACGATATCACCAGGCACCAAATCGCAGGCAGCCACATCCTGCTGTCTCCCTTCGCGAACGACAAGGGCATGTAGCTGATCCTGTTGACGAAGCGCCGCTACAGCCTGGCTGGCTGAATATTCCTGAACTGCACCGATAATACCGTTGAGAAGAAGAACTACTCCAATGAATCCGGCATCTTTCACGTCTCCAACCAACATCGCCACAGCGGCAGCAGCAACCAGAATATAGATCAGTGGACTTAAAAACTGCCTCAAAAAAACAGCGGCAAACGAGAGCGGCCTTGCTTCCGGTAAAGTATTTGGACCATAGTTATTCAGGCGCAGACGAACCTCGGCGTTAGTTAATCCACGCATCATGCTTCCGAGCTCTCTTGGCTGCTGTAATATGACTGACGTCTAATTTATATATCTTTACTAATCCTGGACCAAATATCCTCACGCGTGAAGACTCGCTAACAAAAGGGTCCAGAATTCTTTACGGCCATGACGTTAATAATGAATAATGCTGATAAAAGCTTTGACATATCATAAAGCACCAAGGATTTTAGCTGATTTATCGTTAGATTTTTATGCAAGATACTTTCTTAGATTGATAACAACACAGTCCAAGGACAGTATGGACTGGCATTAAATCTGTGACTCATTTTCGTATGGTGCGCCTTCTAGCTTGTGCTCGAGAATGAATTTAATGAAGCTATTAGTTTTGGTATTAGTCTCTATAGAGCGTTTAGAAGCAGCCTCGACCTGTCCTCTTCCATTTTTTCTCGCAAGCAGAAAGATACGAATAGACTAGCGATAATCCTATTTTGAACGGATAGAGTTCCGATGCTAAACTAGAAACATTATTTAGCTTAAATTAACGAACACCTCTAAATAGGGGAGTCGCTTTCATCGAGCCACTCACGCCATATTGCGAGTAAAACTGAAAGTATAAGAGGCCCAAGAAATAGACCAACAAATCCAAATGCGATTAGCCCGCCCATTACACCAAAGAGCACAATCACCAAAGGGATATCCGTTGCATTGCTAATCAGTAGAGGCTTAATAATGTTATCTGTTGGATTGATGATTAAAGTTCCGTAAGCCAGCAAGACTATTCCCGAAACTATCTGGTCAGATAAAAGAAGCCACACGCTAATTGGACCCCAAACCATCAGCGTTCCAATAAATGGAACCAGGGCGGCGAGAGCGGTTAATGCTCCCAATAAAACAGGAGCGCTAACGCCAATAAATGCGTAGCCCGCACCGGCGATTAGACCCTGTGTTAATGCACTAACCAGCAAACCAGAGACTACAGCTCTAGTTGTAACTCCAACAGCGTCAAAATATCTATCAGCCGGATCACCTACTATCTTGCGTAGCCCCTTACGCATTTGCTCTAAAGTTTGATCTCCATCACGATAAAAGAAAAAAAGAGCAATTGTAGCAAGAGCAAATTGTGCAAGACTGCGTCCAATCTTTCCAACAATTCCTGCAAATTCACGAACCCAAGGCTCTAGCCAATCGTTTAATTTTTGTTTGCGAAACTCGGGATCATTCCAGAAGTCTATTAGTGTATCGTTGATAGAAGGACCAATAATAGGAATATTGGCAATCACGCTTGGCAAAGCTAGCTGCTTGTCTACAAACTTATTTGAAAGTTCACGATAGAGATCTGCTAACTCTTTTTGCAGATGGGTAAGCATAAATAGAACTGGAACTACGAGCAAAAAAATCAACAATATTGTTGAAATCGTCGCAGCAACTGTGTGTTTTGTGCCGCAGAGGCTTATGAGCTTTTGATTAACTGGACGTGTGACGAAAGCCAGAATAGCAGCCCATGCCAATGGTGCAAAAAATGGTTTGATTATATAGATACCAAACCCGACCATAACGGCCAATAATATAAGGCTTAGGATCTGTCGATTTTGCATGAAACCCCTTAAAAATTAAATTCTTAATTGAAATCTATATATAATCAAAAAATATTATGCTTTAATACAATATAGCTTTTGACGATGATTGCAATCTTAAATGCAAAGTTATGTTTTCAATAACTCTCATGTGCGCTTCAGGGAAGAGGAAAGTAAAGATCTGTTTTTTATCTTATATAAGAAACTATGAGACTTTCTTTCAGCATAAAGAATTGTCTAGATTTTCATTGGATGCACTCACCAAATTGTGAATAGCTTTCATAATTGCTTCTCGTCAATTCTAATTTTTAGTACAGAATTTCCATAAATCTAAAACAATTCTAATAATTTAACGCTGACAGCGCTATCTTCATGCCAATTAAAAGACAATGATCAAAAGTTGAGTGTCTATCAGGTATATTTTGTGCCTGATGTTTTCATTGATTACATTCAACGACAGCCCCTTTATGTTTGAATAGAATAATAAGCTAGCTCAACTATGGTTTTATCTTCTAAACAAGCTATGCTGATTACCCATAGACATGATTGGTATGATGGTAAAAAGAGTGATCAAAAAGATGGGTGTTGGCTATGATAGCCGCTTCAAAGTAACTACGAGGAATGATCGTCTATTAAGTTTCGATAGATTTTCAGTTTATCATCTGCGTTTGTTATCTCTGTATCTTCCCACGTCATGAAATTGATCAATTGATGCCACTTGTTTGTCTAACAGCCCACGTCATATGGCCGACAGACTCTTCCTAAATGGAGTATGTTTATTAAAATCAGAACCATACGACGTAATTGATGGAATTATCTCTTTTGCTTGGCTTCAAGAAACTACAAGACTGAAGACTTGTAAATGAAACTAGTTACCTCTACATCTGCAATGTAGAATCTAATTAATCATAACAGGAGAAAAAAATGGTAAAACTTAAACCTATTTTTAGCTTAAGTATTTTGGTACTTCCGCTTTTGTTCGCTTCCCCTGCTTTCGCTCATCAGGAGCATCTGCGTTCGGCTATAACCCACACAAGGGAAGCAGTGGCTGCTGGGCGAGCAAACAAACCAAGTATATTAGTTCGTCACTCTACAGAAGCACTCCACTACGCCAGAGAGGCACAAGCGGATCACCCTAATGTTCATATTAAAAAAGGAATTTACCGCCTCAAAGAAGCTATAAAATTTGGGAACAAACATCGAAGCTCTGCAACAACTATTGCTAATCGGGCGCTTCAAGAGCTCGAAAGAGCACCCATGTAAATCAATACGATAAATAGAAACCCTCCCAATTCAGGAGGGTTTTCTACGGCCATTTGCTGAAGACGAATTACAATTTAAATGCTCTTTCCTAAGATTCTTGTCTTTAATAAAGCTCGATATAACAGGCAAATGAGTGGCGTAAGAAACCCCTAGTAACAACTGTAAATCTTATTTGAATTGTTCATTTCCAATCAGTTTTAGCTGAGTCATCCCCAGTAATTGTTTCCACTAAAGCCATTAAGAACCCCCTTAGCGTATTTCTTTGTAACGAACAGAACTTACTAAGGGGTCTGTTCTTATACAATTATATTTTAATCGTATTATCTCGATATAAAGATTTTCTTTTGTCCGACATAATAGCGCAACAATGCAGTAATTTCATTCCAAAGGCGACGTAAAGAATATCAAAAAAGTATGTTAAGGAATATGCTTCTTTGATGATAGTGCCTCCTGCACTTAACAAGCTTCCAATTATGTAAATCAATAGCCCGTTGCGTCCTATCATTTTAGCCGATTGATATAACTTCATTGTTTTAAACTTATCAGCAATATTTGAGTTATAAATCACACAAGCAAGGGCCAAAAAGTCTATAAGACGTATCAGACCTAATTGAGATTTATCCCAATCAATTCCTTGGCCAATTACATCGACCAAACCTGGGATTGTTCCAAAAGCGTTTGAGACTAAAATTGCAGCTATTAAAGTAAATATAAGCGCGAGATTATAAATAAAATTTGCGATATGAAGTTTTGAATCACCCATTCGGAACCCAAAGAAAACTCCCAAAGTGAATAGCAATTGCCATGCAAGAGGATTAAAATACCAGGTTCCTTTTTCGGGCCAGGAAGGTATATTGAGGTCAAACAATCTTGCTAATATATAAATTGAGAGAGAAAGAAATATCATTAACCATCTATTCCATGCACCTAGGAAAAGAAGAACAGGAGAAATAAGTAAAAACAAAACATAAAGCGGGAGGATATTAAAATATCCAAGCTGATGCGTAAGGCTAAAAATTCCAACAATTGTTTCTATTGGTTTATTCAGTATCGACCCTCTGCCTTCGACATCCAATATTTCAGTTATTTTTATAGCGTGACTTAAGGCGAGGTAAAATAGAATTGCTATAATTGTAAGAAGAATATGGGATGTATAAATTTTATTTACTTGACGCAGTATTCTTATGCACCCGTTTTTATAATCAAAGCCTGAAAAATATTTTTTATAAGCTAAAGACGTAGAGAGTCCCGATAAAAATACAAACGCTTCTGCAGAGTCGGAGAAGCCATAATTTTTCGGAGTTACAAAACTAACTACATTCCCCTGAAAGTGATTTATGAAAATTATTATAAGAGCCAGACCTCTCCAAAAATCAATTTCATCAACTCTCTGCTGCGGTTTTGCACCTAGACTCGTTAAGGGGCAGATTTCAGGTGCAGTCATTTTTTCCTCAGAAGCTATCTAGCAAGTATAGGAGTAAATCAATTTAACCGACATCCTCTATTGAAATATCAATTTCTTTTTACTTACTTCATTAACCCATATCTTTTCAAAATTAGAGGCATAGTAATTCCTTGAAAAACAATTGAAAAGACAGCGACACAAAATGTAATAACGACAATTTCGTCTCTCATCTGAATAGTTTCTGGGAGAGATAATGCAAGAGCTATTCCTAATGCGCCTCTTAACCCTCCCCACCATAATATGTTTTGTTCTGATAAAGCTATTCTGGATTTAGCTTTCAGCATTAGGAAACCTATTGGATAGACAGCTAACCCTCGTCCTATCATACAAATAATGATAGCTGAAAAGATAAGAGAGAAAGAATAACCTTGAAATGAAATAGCTGCCACGTTGATGCCAAGTAATAAAAAAATTATAGAATTGGCTAAAAATGCAGAAATTTCCCAAAACGAAATTATGCTTGCACGTCCTTTCGGGCTAAGAGCATTTGTTTTTTTGCCCAAAATCCCATAATTTCCTATCACTAGTCCCGCAATGACGGTTGATAAAATACCTGAAGCATGAATTTTCTCAGCAATAAAAAAAGCTCCATACGCAGCAATTAGCGTTATAACTGTTTCAACCAAATGATCATCGACAATTCTCGTTACTAATATTGTCAAAAACCTCGTAACTGCTCCTACTAAAATACCCCCTATTACGATGATGATTAGTTGATAAACAATATCAGAAATAGTTAGAATATCGTTATTTTGAGTAATCATTATTGCAAGGGAAAATAAGATTGACGCCATCCCATCATTTAATAGGCTCTCTGCCTCGACAAGAAGACTAGTTCTGCCAACGATTTTATTATCTTTAAACATTGCAATAATTGCAACAGGATCAGTAGCGGCAATCAGCGACCCAAATATAATTGATGGATAAAACGGCCATTTGAAGAAGGTAACTGCCGAGAAGGCAATAAAAATTGCCGCTACTGTTGTGCCTACTATTGCCAGTAAGGATATGGGCAAAATATCTTTTTTAAGTTCATGATAAGGAACAAATAGCGACGCCTCAAACAAAAGAGGTGGTAGTAAAAAGTAGTATATAAGATCATGGCTTAAAAGAGGATGAAATGTCTTCTCACTCAAGCTTATTACCACGCCCACAATAACAAGTCCTATCGTGTATGGAAGTCTTATTTGCCGCGCAAGAATAGCAACTATCATAGAGATAGCTAATATTAAAAGAAAAGATTGTAGGCTTTCATGCATGATAGAACCCAACTTTAGTAAAAACGGCCAGATCTTGTATTCTCTTGACAGGTTTATATCGCTTCCAATTATCTTATAATACAAAATTTGACATAAATATGAGTATTAACATGATAATTGAAGGATGAAATTAGATATGCTAATTTATAAATAGGCCTTTTTACAATTCAGAGAATTTTTTTGACTCATATATAGTATAATCTTGTTTAAAACTTGCGCTAAAATTTAGCAATAGAATATAATGGACAAGATAATTTTAGGTAGTTGAGGCCCAGCTTCAAGTCTCGTTAGTTTTAGTGGAGCTTTTAATGAAAGTATTCGATATAGCCAGCAGATTTCTACTCATCACTTCTTACTTTGCCATTACTAGCGCTTATGCGAGGCCAAAAGAAGCTTCTATCAAGCTAACGCTGCACTGCGAAACAAAGAGTGTGTTTTTCTCATACCCTAATAACAACTCTTACATTAAAGATCTGTACTCACACTCCAGAGAACTTTATAGTGAAAAGTTCTTAATAGATTTTTTATCATCTGATAAAGCATTAAAGAAACAAGCTAATGATATAATAGAAGATGTAGATTATTCCGTTATCAAAACGGATTCTCTGTATAAGTTGAAATCAATAAAAGGAACAGATGATATTTCAGTAGTGATTGATTTGAAAAGTGGAAAATATTCCTCTATTTCAGAAAAACACGATGCCATGATTAGAATAAAAGCAACGGGAACCTGCGTAAGGAATTGATAGTCTTTTATATTTTTTTGCCATGATATACTATTGCCCAGACAATAAATTTGATTTCTACAATAAGCCTTTTCCATTTAATTATCTCTTCATACTGTGTCTATCTCGCAGTAATGTAAATTATAAAATAGAAAATAAACCGATCCCGAAGGCATAATCTATCTCTGGGGAGGGAATTAGGATTTCACCTTCGGGATGGGCCTACATCTTTTCTTAAGCACTCTACTTGGACCGGACTTAAATATTTTTGAATCTAATCACGGCAAAATTGAGAATAAATATAAAAAACAGTGATGATATTTTAAACATATGTGTGACGTTTAATTAGGCCAATGCCCATTAATATCCCCTATTGCACAATCGAGTATCCTCCCAGCGACCTGCCTCCGAACATTCATCCAGTCACAATTAGAGTCTCAGCGGTTAATACGCCCAAGGGCGTAGATTAAGCAACTGGCGATCGGCGTAGCTGGCCGGGATTGCGCAGATGATCGCTAGTTGCGTTTAGTTTGGCTTCGTATTGTGAAGGTTTCTTATATCCAAGTGACGAATGCGGACGCCTGTTATTGTAGTCTTTCGCCCATGTGCCAATCTTTTCCCGTGCATGTTTGAGGCCTAAGAAAACGTTTCATTCAATAGCTCATCACGCATCCGTCCATTGAAGCTTTCGCAGAAGATATTCTGCATAGGTTTTCCCGGAGCAATGTAATGCCAGTCAATCTTATTCTCGTTCGCCCAAGAGAGGATGGCGTTAGAGGTAAACTCTGTCCCATGATCAGAAACCATCATGTCAGGCTTTCCACGTTGTCGGATAAGTGTTGAGAACTCGCGCGGCGTGGCCAAGTATATTTGTTCATACAATGGCCCCGAATTTATTGCCCAAGCCGTGCAAGATTGGATCACAGCAGTGGGAGCCAAGACTGCTTACATCACGCCAGGACGCCCTCGGGAAAATGGATACTGAGAAAGCTTCCACGCCAGGTTGAGGGATGAGCTCCTCAACGGAGAGATCTTCTATTGTGTAGAGGAAGATGGGATTATGATCAAAAATAGGCGTGAGTATTATAATAGGAAACACCCACACTCATCATTGGGATATAGGCCGAAGCGTCAGAAAGCTTCACACCACAGCGTCCGTCTGCACTATCCCAACCAGCTCCGCCGAGCGCTTGCGGCTTGGCAAACAGCCATGGCTTAATCTAACATTCAACTGGACAACATTTTGGAGGGCAGATCACTTTCCGTCACTATGTAATAGATAACAAGAGACAATACTAATCCGCTCACTAGTTTCAAAAAGATCTAAATCTAACATCATCGCTATTAAACAAGTTACACATTTCTTATTGCTTATTTGACGAATACGTACAGAAATGTCAGATTATAATTTTCCGTTATATCAAATAATTAAAATTTAATCCAGAGAACAACCGCAGGAATATTATTAATGAATAAAAAAGATAAATTTAAAGACTTTCCAGCATTATATAGAAATAATAATTCTCAAGAAATTTTACCACGCATTATTGTAAAAAAAGACACCGCAATCCACGGGATGCAAATTTTAATGAGAAATGAAATTTGTGATTTTAGGGCGAATTTTAAAGAATTTATTCAGAATAAAGATCCTGAAATGCTACACCAATTAAGAGTCTCTCTCCGGAGATTAAGGTGTGCGATGGGTTTCCTGAAAAAAATATCCCCAAGCCACGAACTGGATGAATTAATGCAAATAGCAAAAAATATCGGGTCAGTTCTCGGGCCCGTTCGAGAATTAGATGTTTTGAGAGAATTTATTACCTCAAAAGTTCTATCTGAGCCCAATAATCTTGATACATTCGAGTCGCTTTTAAATTACCTCGATCGTCTTAGGGAAGAGGAGTTCTTGAAAACTCTCCCCAAATTAAATAATGTAATAGAAGGGACATTTTGTAATAATATAACAAAATATCTTTCACTAAATGATTATCAAAATATATTTTTAGATAATAAAAATCCTTCTATACTTGAATTTTCGAAGAATATTCTAGAGAAGCTACATAAAAAATCTTTATCTACTAAGAGGGATTTAAATGTCTTAACAGATAAAGAAAAACATGAACTTAGAATCTTATTAAAAAAACTTCGTTATGCCACAGAATTTTTTGGAAATTTTTTCGGT
>SXGS01661798.1_pt1 | contig 26475 bp, 15 predicted proteins | sample 3174681 | NCBI WGS metagenome assembly SXGS01 (sample SAMN11356861, study PRJNA531348) | freshwater metagenome | isolation source: freshwater sample F1-80 | place: China: Fuxian Lake, Yuxi | collected 2017-12-25 | reverse complement strand
GCTGCTGGCCGCCGGAGAGTTGCATCGGGCGATGATCGAGCCGCTCGCCCAGGCCCACGAGTTCCGCGAGTTGCACACAGCGTTTGCGCGTCTTCTCATTGATGCGGCAACCCTGGTAGAGGAGCGGTACTTCGATGTTCTCGACGACGGTATATTGCGGCAGAAGGTTGTAGGATTGAAAGATGAAGCCGAGATACTTGCTGCGGATTTCCGAGAGGCGATCGTCATCCATGCGCGAGACGTCGTCGTCGCCGAGGATGTAAGTTCCGTCGGTGCAGCGATCAAGACAGCCGAGGAGGTTGAGCAAAGTCGATTTCCCGGAGCCGGAGGGGCCCATGAGCGCGACGAATTCCCCTTGCTCGACGGTCAGCGAAACGCCGCGCAGGGCGCGCACGGTCACCGATTCGAGGATGTAGTGCTTGCTCAGTCCTTTGATGCGAACAACGGGAAGCATGGCGGAACTCACATTGGCTTGGTGTTGATCTATCTCGTACCCACGCTCCGCCTGGGCACGAGGAGAACTCTAGCGTTTGCCTTTCTTGGCATCCTTCTTGGCATCCCCCTTCTTGTCGCCGCCGCCGCTTGGATCAAATATGGCGCCGCGCTGCGGACCGGGGGTGCCGGGCCGCATGTCGCTTTTTTCCGGGATGAGCGCTTTGGGGCTCATGACGATTATGTCCCCTTCCTTGAGCCCCTCCCTGACTTCAACAAGCTTGTCGTTGCTCTTGCCGACGACAATATCGCGTTCTTGAGGAAAGCCGCTGCCGTCGAGAACGTAGCACTTGCGGTGCTCACCCATGGCGACGTTGCCGACCACGGCTTGAATGGGGATCACCAGCACCGGTTCCTTGAGTTCATCGGCGAGAATGGTCACTTCGGCGCTCATGCCTGGCTGCAGAGGTCGATCGTCCTGATCTTCGATGGTGACCATGGTCTGATAGACCTTGACATCGGAGGAGAAGAACTCCGTCGCCGCGGCGAGCGTGGCCTTGGATTTGACGCGGCCCTTGTATTGCTTGCCGGGAAACGCGTCGATGCGAATGCGCGCCTCATGTCCTGGGAACGTGATCCGCAGATCTTTGTCCTTGAAGTCGTCCTTGTAATCGTCCCTAAGCATTTTGTCCAGAACGGCGTGATACGAGATGAGCTCGAATAGATCGTGCCCGCGCAGCGAGAACGAGGCCCGGAGTCTATCGGAGTAGCCCGTCGGCGCCGTCTCTTCGCCTTTCACTTTGGAAACCATCGCCTCATGGACGCGGGTGTTGACGACCATCTTCTGCAGATTCGGAATGCGAATTAGCTTCTGGCCTTCCCGGACCGGCTCACCCTGGGCAATGACGGACTGCTGACTGCCAGAGCCGCTCCGGCTCTGCTCCGGCACGTAGTAGACAACCATGCCGTCCTGTGGCGACTTGATCTTGTAATACTTCTCTTCTTTGGCGAGTTCTTTCAGGCGATCGTCCTCCTGGTCGTAAATCGCTTTGAGCGATTTCTCGTCGGCGCGGGCCTTTTCCATTTTTGGCTCCGCCTGGCGCAGGACGGTCGCAAGCTTTCGGTCGGCTTCCTTGGCCTTGCCCCACAGGTCAGTCACGGTCCGTTCCAGAATGAAACGACGGTAGACATCGTATTCGCCCTGGACCTTTTTCAATGAAATATCGGCGCTGGCCTTGCGCGACTGATCGGCCTCGGCCTGGCTGCGCGTGTAGTAGCCCTTGTCGACCATGCCCAGGGACCATGCGGCCCGGTCGAGCCACAATAGAAGATCAGAGCGAGCCATCTCGCGGCGGCCTTCGATGTCCTTCAACGCTTGCAAGTACTCGCTCGTGAGCTTACCCCCGGCGCTTTCCTGTTCCTTGCTCACGTCGTCCGCAAACCCCTTCGCCAGATAATGGACCACATCGTCGTGCTTGTCGAACGCCAGGATTTTGTCGCCCGCGGTAAGGCCCACGAATTTATCGAGATCGACGTCGGCAAGGTTCTTGGCCACCTCGGCCGTCTTGAGGTCGCTGAGGTTTTGGCTCTCGACAATGATCAGGTTCGTCTTGGCGCCGACCAGCTGGGCATAGGCGCTGTTGACGGTGTTCCGGCGGTCCTTAAGCTGCTCCTGGAAACCGGAATCGTCAAGCTCGACCAGCAAGTCGCCGACGCTGACCTTCGTGCCGTCATCGATGACCCACTTGATGGTGGAGGCGATGGTGCTCCCCTTGGCGCCGGCCTTGACGCGACAGATGATGTCGCTGTTCACCGCCGATTCGAGAGAGCCGCGCTCGACGATCGTGACCTGTAGCTTCTGCTTGACTACGGTCCAGGTGGGACCGGAGAAGGGTTCGCGGAAACGAAACCAGGGCAAGTAGAAAATGGCGCCGAAGGCCGTTGACGCAACGAGGAAAATCGCTGCGGCCCAAAAGTAGGGGCCGAGCTTACGGAAGAACCCGGGCAGTTGGCTGCGGCGCAGGGGCGCCGAGGCGGGGACGCTCGGAGGATTGTGGTTCGGGTCCTTGCTGTTGTCGTTCGGAGAGGTTGTTGCTGAATTCATCGAGCCAAACTCCTCGCGCATCCAGAGGCATCAGTTCCAAATCAAGAAAGAGCTGTTGCCTGACAATATGGTAGTCGATCCACGTTCTCAACAACTGATTCTGGGCCACGGGAAGGCCACCGTAGGCTCGCAGCACGACCAGCGTGATGCCGTTGGGATCGAGCGCCGCCGCCGGCGGGGGTTGCGGCGGGGCGCCGAGATCCTCCAGCGAGCTCACCACCTGGTGATAGGCGATCTCCACGGCTTGCTGCTGAATCTTCAGGTTCTGCGCCAGCACGCGCAACAGGCGAACTTCCGAACGTACCTGGTTGGCGATCTGATCCTCGTGTTGATCGAGATTGCGCCGCGCCCGCTGATAGGCGATCTGGCTGGCGCGGTACGCGTTGCGCTCGGTCAAACGAACCAGGGGCAATTCGCCGTTTATTACCAGCTGGTGGCGGGTTTGAGTCGGCTGGAATGCCAACGGCTTGGCGCCGTCCGGCGGCGTGCTCCCATCCATATGATAGCCGACCGTGAACGTTCCTAACAGACTATTCGCGAAAACTCGCAATTGCCGCCAGGCATCCACGACCTGGGCGCGCGTATTCATCAGATCGACGCGATTGTCGATCGCCGTCCGTGTGACCAGAGCATACGCATTTTCCAGGTCCGGCTCGGCGAGGAGATCGACGCCGTCAACGACAAGACGCGGCAACGGCGTCCAGCTTGCACGCTGGTTAGCAAAACGCTCATTGCCAGCATGGGCCAGGATCCGATATCGGAAAATGTTGTACACAACGCGCCAGCGTGCCGGCTGATCGTCGGGCTTGGCCGCGGCAAACTGGCGCACCGCGAGTTCCAGGTCGCCCAGCGTGATCTCCAGGCTGCGCGACGTGACATCCGCCGCCACCTGCTCCGCTTGCTTTCTCAGGCTGCGCATCGCCTCGGAATCGACCCCCTTGAGCTTCTTTTCCAGCACATTGATCTTCTTTTCGATGTCGTCCCTGCGATCGTAAAGCTCGCGGCGGGCCTTGAGGTCCTTTGCCAATTGATCTTGGATCGCATCGGCATTCTTTAGATTCCAGCGTTGCTTCCAGCTAGCGGGCGTTGCCGACTTGAATATGATGGTCTTTCTTGCCAGGGGGGACTCCGTCAACAGCTTGACCAACTCGGCGCGGGCAATTTCGAGATCCTTGGGGCGGTCGAGCTTGTCGAGAGCCGTTACGGTGGCGTCATGATCTTTCAGGATGGCGTCGTAAGCGGCGAAGTGCTTGGTATTCGGATGGATGACGAGATCGTCCAGATGAATCGCCGTGTTGACGGGAATGCCGAGCTGTTGCTTGAAATTGTCGAGCGCATCGCGCAATTCTTGCTCGCGCGCCAGGACGGTTACCTTGGCCTGCAGGCGCTGCAGCTCAACCAGGCCGACCTGCAAGCTGGTCATGATGCCACCGCTCTCGTAGGCCACGAAACGATTCATCAGGCCGTCGAGCCGCTTCAGGTTCTCCTCTTCATTTCGTAACACGGCGGCCTTCAAGATCGTCGGCATGTACCCCTCGGCCGGCGCCTTGGCGTTGACGCCAAGGAACAACTCGCCGGGCGATCCGGGCTGGATTTGCTGCCGCACCGGATTCGCCGACGCCAGCGACGATGGAACCGGATGCACGGAAGCAAGGCTCCCCGCCGTTGTCACGCCAATGCCCGGCAAAGGGACGCCGCCGGTCATGTATTGGAAATAGTGTTTACGGAAGCGCGCGTAGTCGCGAATCTCATAGAGCAGATTCCGTTCCACCTGCGTCAACGGCTCCAGTGTCGCCGCCCGACCGCCGCCGCGCAAGAGCGGCTGAAAGAGATCGAGATTGATCCCCGAGTTGCTCGTGACGCGCCGCGTGGTTGGATTGTTCAGCTCGATTACGGTCTGATTGGCGAAGCCGATGAGCAGCAAGGCCCCGGTCGAGAATAGCTTGCCGACCCCCGTCGTCGAGGCGAATTGCCAGCGCTCGCCCTTGCCCGCGCCGATATCCGCTCCCGTCCCCTCGCGGATGATCTGTCCCAGCGCCAAATACTGCGCGCTGAACGCAAAGCGCTCACGTGTCACCGGCAAGGCCGTCAGGTACAGGTCTTCGCGGCGCGTCTGAAATTCACGGCTATTAAGCTGCGCCAATTCCATGGCCTGATCGATGGTAAGCATGAACGCATTGGGCGGAACCGTCGGCGCCGCCTCGACTGGCCTCGGCGCGGGAATCAACTCCGGCTGATCGTCCTTTTTTTGCACGTGGGCGACAGTGCGCAGCGAATCGGCGTAGCTGGTCATGCCCGTGCGCGCCCTGATGGACGGATTGTCACGGTTCAGCGCGTTCCACTCGGCCATTAGATCGAGATAGCCCGTACCCCCGATGCGCGCGATGCCTGCATGCCTGGGCTTCTGCGGATTTGGTCCGAGTTGGCGCGCGGCGGGATCGTCTGGCGGCATCGGCGGGCGATCCGGGTTGGTCGCATCGCCAAAGCGGGCACGCACATCGGGATAGAATCTCATCTGCTCGATCTTCCACCAAGGGAAAATGTCCTTCTCACGCAGCACCGCATTGACCTCGGCATCAGCCTGCCTGCGATAGAACATGCGCGTACAACCGGAGCTGGACCCCAGCACGCAGATTAGTATGCTCGCCCAAATTGCCGCGCGACAAATAGGTTTTCTTTTATCCATTTAGGCAATCCTGCGCCGACACGTTCTCAATCGGTCCTAAAACAAGAAAATCCTGTGTATTCGTTATCGGCGGAAAAATTTGCCCACTTGAACACCGATTTTGTTTAGCGCTGGCCTGACGCTATCGGAGAGGATCGCATGCAACCCATCGTGATCGCGACCTGGAAGTTCGGCGAGCTTGCCGCCCGCGCCGCCCTGCCCCTTTTGACGCGCGGCGCCGCCGCACTCGATGCCGCCCTCGCGGGCGCTCAAGCAGTGGAAGACGATCCCGCGGTCAACTCGGTAGGCTACGGCGGTCTGGCGAATCGGCTCGGCGTCGTCTCCCTCGATGCCTGCGTCATGGACGGCCGTACCCTCGACTGCGGCGCGGTCGCCGGCGTCGAGAATATTCGCCATGTCGCCGCCCTCGCCAGGCTCGTCATGGAGAAGACGCCGCACCTCATGCTCGTCGGCGAAGGCGCGAAGCTATTCGCGGTCCAGCACGGCTTTCCGCTCGAATGCCTGCACACGCCTGAAAGCGTCGCGACCTGGCAACGCCGCGGGCTGGAGAAATCGACCACGCATCTGACGCACGACACCGTCACCGTTCTGGCGCTCGATCAAACCGGTTCGCTCGCCGGCGTATGCACGACCTCCGGCCTGTCACACAAGATGCCCGGCCGCGTCGGCGATTCGCCCATCATCGGCGCCGGCTTGTATGTGGACAACGCCGCCGGCGCCGCGGGAGGCACCGGCGTCGGCGAGGAAATCCTCCGCATCGCCGCCAGTTCGGTCATGGTCGAATCGCTGCGCGCGGGCCAAACGCCACAAGAGGCGTGCGAACTCGCGGCCAGGCGCATCGTCGAGGTTGGGAAGCGGCGCAACGTGAAACCGGCGCAGATTGCATTCATCGCGCTCGATCCGCGCGGCAACGTCGGCGCGGCCTGCACCGCGGGCACGGACTTTCACTTCGCGGTGGGACGAGGCGATTGCGTTGAGATGAAGCAAGCGGTGGCGATCGCTTGATGGGCGTGGTCCGGTCACTCCGTGACTGGCGCTTCCGGTCACGGTGTGACCGGACCACGCTCTCCAATGAAGATTGGTTCCGGCGCGAAGTGATGGCGAAGGGAAAGGTACTTTATGAAGCCCAAGATGGGCACGTGAACCCGCAAAGCAGAAGAAGATTGGCAAGGACCGTGAGAATGCGCAAGACGAATCCCGCCGCTCAGACAGCAGGTCTGTTTTCACTTGAGCTACAGCAACTTGCGGAACTCGTCGACTGTCAATCCGGCGTCCTGAACGATTCCGCCCAACGTAAAAGCCTTGATCGGATTGTGCCGCGGAATGGTCACCTGGCGAGTGCCATCAGTCATTACGATGTGCTTGCCCTGACGAATGATGGTAAACCCCGCCTTTTCCAGAGCCCGAACCGCGTTCAAGTGATTGACTCCAGCAATTTTAGGCACGGCTAGACCATCACTTCCACTTCGCGCACTTCGGCATCCTTGAAGCGACTTTCCAGTGCGGCCAAGTATTCGCGAATCGCGTCCTGGATGTTGACCAAGGCTTCCTCCTCGGTGTCGCCTTCGGACCAGCAACCAGGCAACGCGGGCACGGACACGCTGATCCCCTCCTCGGTCCGATGAATGGCAATCTTGTAATTCATGGGATTCTCCTTTCTTTCAGTATACCGGACCGCGCAGGCCAGGCATAGCGGAGTTTGGGACAGCACACGGAGGACCGAGGTTCATCTACTGAATCACGCTCATATGCAACACGACGTTCGTGTCATGCTTCGCCGTGTAGTTGCGTCGCCAGGGGCCGATGGTCGATCCCGCGGGTTGGTTCAGCGTGAAGTCGGCCCGGAAGGAATCGCTGGCCCAAAACAAGGGATTCGACGGGAAGTTATTCATGTTCTTGTCGGTCGTGGAACGATAGATCGCACCATTGAACATCACGAAATCATTTTTGACATACGGCACGGCACTGTCCCAAGCAGGAGCACTCTTCACCACAACCACTTCAGCAGTGGCACCATTGCCGACTTGAAGGAACATGCCTGGCCGGATGGACCAGCTCGAACCGAACATCTGCATGGGGACCGCCACCGCGTCAACTCCCGCAGTCACCGCCGAGAATAGCTTGGTATTCACTGAGTTCCTGACATCCGTCGGCCCCGGATTGCCGCGCAGGACGAACGCGGAATTCGCGCTATGATTGGCGGTGAAGTCAGCCACGATCGTCGCGGCGCCGGGCGCCGCGCTATTCATACCCACACCCTTGATGACCACAGACTCCCCCACCTCCGGCGAACCGGCAGGCGGTATGACTTCAATGACCATCCCCGGCCGAATCGCCCACGGCTGTTGGACTCCGGGCGGATCCATCAACATTACCGCCTGATTCACGCCCGCAGCCACCGCCCCCGCCGCGAGCTTGCGATTCAGCTCCAGGCCCGTGCGATCGACGATCGCGAAGAAGCGATGCCGAATGTGGCGATTCTCGGCACGGCCAACCTCCGGGCCGAGCTTCGCGGGACGCACCGATTCGTCCACGACCTCGAAGTAGCCGACGGTGAACCAGACGGCGAAGACGTTGCTGGTCGTCGTGACGTTGTTGTATATTTTTTGCATCAAGGCCGCGCGCAAGTAAGGATGCGTTCCCCGAATCGCGAAGAGCGGGTCGGGCGGACTCACGGGATCAGGCCGCAACCAGGTCTTGGTGATGTCGCCATCATTGAAGGGACGCAGCGGGTTGCCCTCATTGGCCGGTTGCAGTCCGACGCCGTTGCTCCGCGTGAAAACAACCTTGTTGAAGAGCGTGTTCACCTGCGCCGTGTTGAACAGGGGATTGGGCGTGAAGGGCAGATACTGCGGCTGATCCTGCGGATCGCACAGTGCCAGGAAGATCTCCGGGTCCATGATCGTATTAAGATTGATCCGCCCCGGCACGCGGCCGCCGACATAAGTCCCGGCCATGTGGTCCGCCGTGCCCAGCACTTCCAGCAGGCGATAGATCGGCGTCCGTTGATCCACCCACGGAGCATAGTGACGGAACGTGTCCGTCGGATTCGGACCAATGACAAATTGCTGCGTCAGCTCATGCGGCCGATAGCCGGACACGTGCAGGATTTCGAGCGGGTTGATCGCCGGCCGATCGAGGTGGACCAGCCAGTCGAAAATGGGCGCACGCGGATTGTCGAGCCCGCCAAAGTTGCTGTCGGGACGTCGCCCGCCCCTCGCATTGTGGCGCAGGACCTGCGAGCGATGGGCGGCAAAGGGTTGCCTACGCACAAAGGACCAATTGTTGATCGGCAGATTCGGCGCCGCGATCATCCCCGTCGAACTGTATTTCCGATTGTCGAACACTTTGATGCCGTCGGGCACCGTGGCGGCGGCGTCGCCGTTCAGATAATCGACTGTGATAAACGGATTGTAGGGCGTAGCTCCCGGCGCCGGCGCTGGATTGGGCTGGTGCGGCAGGTGCGGCACGGCGAGCCTCTGCAGGAGAATCGTGATGCCGCTATTGGGCATCGGATCGGCGCCGACCCTGTAGGTCAGCGACGACGACAAATTCGTGGTCGGCAAGGTCGGATCGTGCGCCGGATCGACAAAGGTCGTGTTCGGCGACAGCACGAAAAACTGGCCGGCCGTGGTCGTCATGTCCGCGCCCGTGCCCCATTCGGTCGGCATCTGTGCCGCTTGCGTCAAACGCGCGCCCCCATAGATCGCGGGATCGGGTTCCCCGAAGCTGACGCGCGGATTCGACGGGTCGCGCAGATTCGTCGTCAGCCCGGCGCTCGACTGATACGCCACCACCTGATACACCGACGTGCCGTTGATCTTCATGTACGTCACGCCCTGGTCAACCGGATACTGGCCGGCGGCCGACCTGGCGAACGGGTTATCCACCTCCACCCACAGATTGAGTTTCGCATACGAGGCAATCTTGTTCATTGCGATCTGCGGGTCCGCCGGATCATTGTCGTATTGCGCGTACACTTCGTTCAACACAAGCCGCGGTAATTCGGTGCCGAATACCCAATCCGTTTCACTTGGGACGGGGTTGTTGTAGTACCATCTGAACGGCGTCATGTAGTCATCGTAATCGATGTAATCAACGATGTTGACCGCAAGCTGACCGAGCCAGCGCGCTGCCTGGTAGTCAGGCGAACCATTTGTCATGCCGGGGACCGCATTGGGATCACGGGCGCCGCACACCAGCACCAATGCCTTGTAGATATCGAACGCCATCTGCTGCCGATCCTTGATAGCCCTATCCGCCTGCGTGAATTCGGCCGCGGCGGTGAAGGTCGCGTTCACGCTCGCCGGCGCCGGGTAGTCGGTCAGAAAGCGATTGAGATCCACGCGCAAGAGATTGCCGATCACATTGCGCCAGTCGGGACTAAAGTCGCTGTTGGGCTGTACCGACGTCGCGTCGGCCGGATTCGCAGATTTGAACGTCGCGGGGAGGCGGGGATAACCGACCGATGCATCGAAAGTGAAGTTCGGTTGCATCCGATCAAGCGGCATGGCAGGAGAGCCGGCAATGCGATCGAGGCGCCAGTTGACCGTCGTCAGCATGTTGCGGGCGCGCCTGCTGGCCAGTTCGGCAGCCGGAGTCGACTTATCAGTCAACGTCGTCGGCATGCGCTTGAGCAATTCCGAGTTGGCACCTGGTCCGTTCGTTCCAATGTAGCGCAGGAGCGCCTCCATTTGCGACGGGACCGTCTTCGCGTTCGGGGCGGTAGGATTGAGCAGGTGCAAAGAATGCGGATTGTCGGTGATCTCCCAGGCGGCGAGGTTGTCGTAGCCCGGCGGGTATTCCGGGAAGCCTCGCCTCACGGAACCGTGGGTGACGGCCTTGCCGAGCGCATGCGCATTGACGAAGTCCGCGGTGATCGTGCGGGTGGCATGATCGACGTCCGTGACCGTAATGGTCTCGCTCAGGTTCGGCATCATCGGCGCGAGGGGTGGATCGTTGATTCGCAACGCCATACCCTTGTAAATCGTCCACGGAAAGCCGCCGTAGGACAGGCCGTGCGTGGCGGCGAGGATCACGGTTTGCCCTTTTCCCGCGGCGACACCGATGGTTGTGCTCGTGCCGAAGTCAAAAAATGGCGGCCGGCTGCCGACCATCTCGGCGGTGTTCAAGGCGTTAAAGTTGAGCGGCGCGTAAAAGGGACCGCCGCGCGGAATCGGGAAGACGATGGGCGTGCCCATGGGCTTCGATGCCGCGGTGCCGTTCTTGTCGCCGTACTTATAGTTGAAGTGCGATTGCCTCTCGGCATGGTTCGTCAAGACGCGGGAAAGGTTGACCTCCGCCGCGCCGATGCCGGTATTGGAGACGTGCCCTGTCGTTAGTTGCCAGTAGGCCGCGTTAGGCGGCGGCTGGTTGGTATTGTCGGCGATGCAAAGATAAATCAATCCGTCGCTGGTCACGCCGCGGCCGACGACGTAAGCGCTGGTGCTATTCCATGCGGCTACATTGATCCTGTTGCCATGCGCCCAGAGGTGCAGCTTGTTGGAGAGATCGACGATGAGCGGCGCGAAGAGGGCCTTGTACTTGCGGCCGTTGGTCGCGGTCATGACGGGGAAGCCGAGGTCCATCCAGATACTGTCGTTGTTGCCGCCGGCGTAACCGAGGCCGGCGTCGTTGTTCTGCACGTCGCCGCCGGCGTCGCTGTCGGGGGTCAGGAAACTTGGGTTCCAGAACGGATCGGGCCGCAGCGACGTGTATCTGAAGTTGACCGGGTTCGTACCGTTGGAGTTCCAGGGGCGCCGAAACGACGGCGTCAATACGGTTCCATCTGAGCCCATGGCGGCCAGGAACAGGTTGTTCGTGTCGTACGCGGTCCACGGCGGATTGGCGCCGCCGACGTAACGGAAAGTCGCCGCATCGCCCGCCGCGCCGGAACCCGAGGGAGGCAGGCCGGTAACCGTATGGGCAAAGACAAAACTGTTCAGACTCGGGACGTTGGCGACGATGAAAACGCCGTTGTACCCGCCGGCCGTCACGCCGACGATCCGTACGGATTGGCCGACGATCAAGCCATGCGCCTGAGCGGTCGTGATCGTTACCGCATTGCCCGCCTGCGTCGCCCCGGTCGGCGTGATCGCGGCGGCCTTGCCGAAATACTCCGGAATGCGGGGGTACGTGGCACTGTCGGAGAACCATTGATAATTGACGGCATTGAAATGATCGATGCCGAGCGCTGGATCGTTGAAACGCAGGATGTCGCGGCTCATGCCGTTGAACGGAACGTAATTGAGCGCCTCGGGATTGTAGCCGTACATGGAGCGGGCCATACTCCAGCCGCGCATGGCCGAGTACGGATTGTCGGTGTCGTAGAGCAGTTGGCTCATGAAATAATTGGCAAGCAATTCCGGATCGACGTCGGCCTGATTTCTGTTTTGCGCGTCGCGGTTCAATCTCGAAGCGACGGCGGCCGCGTCCGCGTAAAAGACGAAGCTGAGCGCGACGCTGGCGAACAAGGACAACATGACCATGACGACCAGAAGGACAACGCCCCGCCGTGAATTTGCGTGGGAAGAATGGAGGTGTCGCATGATGAGGTGCTCCTGATCATCGCTTGCGGTTTCGCGCGCTCGCAGCGCGCGAAACCGCAAGCGATAGGAATCACATGTCCTGAACGACCGTAATCTGCCGCGTCTGCCGCGTCTTCGGGTCCCAGACGCGCAGGGTGATCTGGATCGCGCGCAAGCCGAAATTGTTCCTGTAACCCGGCGCGTTGATGAGCGCCGTATCGTAAACGCCGCCGGGAACATCGACGAACGCGGGGACCGCCGTGCCGGTCGGCATGATCTGTATCTGGAACGAGATCAAGTTGGGCAACACCAGCGTGGACGCCGGCGCGACCCTCGCATAGGGGAAAAGCAGATTCGGCGTGCCGTCGGGCTGGATCGATAACATCGGCGAGACAGCCGGCGCCGCCGCAAACTGCGTCGGCACCACGCGCTGACTCGCCGCAGCGGCTGAGTCGGCTGGCGAGAAGATCTCCACGTCCACGGCGCCGGGATTGCACGCAATCGTCGGGAACATCGGGCTCGATGCGATCGGAATCCCCGTCGGCACGTTGCGCTCGCTCGGCACCATCACGAATTCCGCACGCATGAGCGCGAACGTCGGCGTGCCCACCGTCGCCGTCGGATTGTTCGGCTGCTCCGTCGAGCCGGTGCGCACGAGATAGTACATCACCTCCGCCCACTGACTGCTAAAGTAGCCGGCCGTACTGCCGATGCCGATGGAATAGGGCGGCGTGCTGGCGCTCATCCCCGAATTTCCCTGTTGCGCCAGAAAAAAAGCATCGAGTGCTCGTGGGTCCGCCGGCGTTGCCGCAGTGAGTGATGTGTAGAAGAAATTCTCCGCGCGATTGCCCCGGCGTTTCACCGTCATGTAGAGAACGTGATCGACCGCCCGATACGAAGGCAGATAGTTTTGATCGTAGCCCTCCAGCAGCGACGGCGAGCCCTGGAGAATCGCGAAAAACCCGGCCTGCGGCTTCTCGGCGACCAGTTGCGAGCCGCCCGTCAGCGTCACGTCGCTCAACCGGCGTTTACCCTCGAAGTGATCCTGCATCACATCGTCGCGCAAGTTGACCGTGGCGACGCGCAGATTGTGCGTCAGGTCGCCGATCCCCTTCGCGGTCGCAAACGTCTCCAGCGCGATCGAGAACGCCTGCGTCAGGATGACCATGATGAGCAAGGTCAACGCCATCGCCACCATCAATTCGATCAGCGTGAAGCCGCTGCGTGAACGCGCTTGCATGGAAAACTCCTGGCTCCCCTCTCCCTCTGGGAGAGGGGAGAAATACCTACGGCAGCCGCACTGGCCCCTTCTCGAAAACTTCCGCGATGCCTTCAAAAACGATCGCCGTGCCTTGATAGACGCTCGGCACGGGGGTGACGCTGGTGTCGGTCGGATCAATCACCGGCGTGAAGCCCGTGGTGAATCCTCGCAACGGCGTTTGCACCTCGTAGCGAGCGAACTGCCGCGTGCCAATCACCAAATCGTCCGCCGCCACGACGCGATAGAAGTACGCATGCGCGGAGCCGGTCGTCGGGGATGAGAGATAGGGCGACGCATCCATGATCCAGTTGCCGGGCCGGACCGGCGGCGGCACAACCGGCGGCACGATGGTGCTCGAATACTCGATCAGGATCGTATTCTTGACGGGGTCGAAGTACGTCACATTCGGGTACACGTACTCCGCGAGGGTCAGAGTCCCGGTCAGCCCCAAGGGACGGGTATCGAATACCACAACCGAGCAATCGACAATGGAGCGATCTTGCGTCTGCGGCCGGTGAAAGACGTACGCCCACGAGAAGCGCGAATTGCGGGCGATGGTCGGCGGGACAGTCGCCGCCAAAATCGTCGGCGTGCCCGGTGCCGCGCCGGCCAGCGGATCGCCGTTATCAAAGCTCGCGTCATCCCAGAGCGTGAAGTTGCGCTGCACGTTTTTCAAGACATCGGCTGGGGCCAAAGCCCCACGCCGCGTGAACTCAACGGGGCGCCGACGCAGGAAGCCCGGCGCGCCGCCTACCCAATGTTGCGCGGCGCCTCCCGTGGAAAAGAACCCGACCGGGTCGGCAAGGATCGGGTAGCTCGCGCCGAACGGGTCCGCGTCCACCAGCATGGCCTTGCCCGCCAAATCCTTGGGATACGGATTGACAAAGAGATCGGGCAGCGGATTGAGCGGGTCATACGCATAGGCCGGCACGGACATTTCGGAGACGACGTCAATGTCGTTGCGCACGTCATGGACCTGCGCGAGCGCATGAGCGTTGATGACGCAAGACACGCATTTGTCGTCGCGGATGGACTGGGCGATGCGCAGGATGCCGATAGGGAACAACGTCAACAGCGCGACCAGGCCGATGCCCATGATGAAGATGGCGACCAGCACTTCGACCAGCGTCATACCAGAGCGGCGCGTCATAACGAGGACTCCTGCCGCCCGCAGCTTGGCGTTCGGCAATCGTATTACTCCCCTCTCCCCCTGTACTCAGGGGGAGAGGGGGCGGGGGTGAGGAGGACGAATCGCCAGGAATCTAACTCTCAGGCCAGTGCACCGTGGCACGTTGCCGTTGCATGTACCGCCCCCTCACCCCCAACCCCTCTCCCCCTGAGTACAGGGGGAGAGGGGAGATTTTCCCGCGTCTCGCGGTTTGGCGTTCGGCGGCGAGCGCTAACCCGCTAGCGACGATCATTGCACGAGCAGGTACGGATTGGCGACCGGCGGCTGCGCGGGGGGAAACGCTCCCACGAAGCCGGTGCGCGCGAAGATCGAAATCAGAGTCGGATCGCCGCGGAATGGATCAGTCCCGCCAACGCCGTCGTCCGCATTCGGGGCACGCACCCACAAATGAATCTTGTCCGACGCCAGCCCGGGCGATATCACCGCTCCTGTCGGCGCGAACAGGATGTCATAGTACCTGGGCGGCGTCGCGAATCGGTCGCTCGGCGGCAACGGGTTAAGGAACCTGACATTCGTGGCGATGTCGATCACCGTATCCGCGGGCATCTTCAGGATCTCGTCCCCAACCGGACGCGGGGCGCGCACGATGCGAAAGTTCATGGTTGGGCGGCTCTGAAGGACCCACGGGGGCAAATCCGGTTGAATCCCAATGTAATTGCGGCCGATAAATGGCTTCCCAGTGCTTGGATCGATCGCCGGCAACCTAGTGAGTGGGTCGATGGGTTGAATACCGACTTGTCTTATTCGATACATCAACCCAGTGCCGGCCACCTCGATCGTGTCTCCCGGTTGCACCGCCCAATACGGCTCATCGATCGCATCGGTCGAGTATCCGTTCTGCAAATCGAGGCCGATGATTTGGAGCGCATTGTTGCGGTTGTAACCGCCGACCAGCGCCGGTATGTTCACACGCTCGACCATGGGACCGGCGGTGGTGGGAAGATCATCCGGAACCTCGATGTACTGACAATCGACGACGGCGTTGGGGACGGTGACGCTGCGGATGAGCACGCCGCTCGCAGCAACGTTAAGCCGCAAGCCGCGCGGCGCCTGATCGCGCAAGGCACGCTGCTTGGCGATGTTGAGCCAGCTCTGTAATTGCAGTCCCGCGCGCGACTCGCGCGCCGAGGAGGCCGCGTTCGGAATGAAGCCGATCATCAGTGCCGCCAGGACGGCCATCAACGTCATCACAACCAGCAGTTCGATGAGCGTGAAGCCGTGGCGCGCTTGCGTGTGAGAGTTCATGTCAATTCCCTCCCAACTGAAAGCTCAAGATATTGTCCGCGCTACCGGCGCCGGCCGAGCTGAGATCCGCATTCAACTGCATGAGTCCGTCGCGCCCGGCCGAGGCAATGACGGGTATCACATACAGTCCTCGCGGGGGCACGTAGACAGGCGGGGGCGGCAAGGGCGGGAGCGGGGGCGGGGGCGGGGCCGGCGCCTGCGGCACCGAAACCCAGTGTATCTGCGCCTCGAAAATTTGCCGACGGGTCGCAGTCACCTGCGGGAAAAGCGGTTCGCTGTACCAGTTCGGCGCAATCAGCCTGCCGTCGTCGTCGATCGGATCGGCAACCCGAGGCTTCGAGTTGACGGGGGCGCTCGCCTGCAATTTCGGGTCGTTCCAGGCGAACCGGAAGAACGCCAGCGGTTTGCCCCAGCCGTCGATGAGCGTGTTGATTTGGTTGGTTCCGTCGGTATTCGTGATCGCGTACTTGATCTGATCGTCGATGGCGACACCGTCGGCTAGTTGCGCGCGTAACGCCATGAGCAAGCAGGCGGACGATTCCCCGGGCGCGCCGCCGGGCATGCGCACGCCGCCGGGCATCAGCGTCTCGCGATAGCGATTGAAGTACGGCTTGCGCTGATTGGGCGGGATGAAGTACTCGAGCGTCGTCATCGCGGGTGGATTGGTTGGTATCGCGGGCTGTATCGCGGGCTGAACCTCGGCATACTGCATCGGGAATGCTTCCATCAGCCGCAGCTTGATCCAGATAATGCGGGCGCGTTCGGTATCGAACCCCGCCAGCGCGAAGGCCTGGGGCGAGGGAGTCTCCCTCTTGGCGTCGGCGATCACGGCGTCCCAGCGGGTCTGCATCAGCTTCTTGAGAACGCGCAACGTCGTTTCGGTGTTGCGCCGATACTGGCCGCCGATCATCGCGAACACGCCCCAGGTCGCCAGGGACGACAGAAACGCGATGATCGCAATCACCACGACTATCTCAGTGAGCGTGAAAGCAGAGCGAGCGTTACGAGTTTGCGCGACCATGAATAAACACCTCACGGAATGCCCAGGGGCTTTTCGTGGAAATTGGAGAAGTCATCTCGGCCTGGTGCGGCAATACTGGTTGCGGTGGCCGGCGTCCAAAATCCGCCCGGGCCGAATGCCTCATTCAGCCCCGCCGAGATCAGCTGAAACTTCGTCGGATGGTAATAACCCGTCGGGGCCGCAAGGGGCACTGCCGGCGCCTTCGAATAGTAGGGGGCGATTCCCGTGGTGTTTTGTGGCCAATTGAAATAACCATCGGCCCGTTTCCCCGAGCTGAAATACATATAGGGCATCTTTCCCCAACCATCGAGATACGACGGGAACGGGTTGCCGGCGCGATTGGCCAGACGAGCAACTTCAAAGTCGAAGAATTTTTTCCGGTCGGCCGTGGTGGAATCAGCCGGGTTTAGCGGATTGGTCGAGAAGCCCTGGAGACCCGGTAGCCCGCCGCCGACCGGTGGACCGCCGAGGAAGAATACCAGGCACTGATCGCCGTCAAGCACCACGCCCGACGCCGGCATGGCCGTCGCGCCGGCCCACGGGATGTTCGTGACGCCGCGCAGGTGCGGCCAAAAGGTGTTGATCCAACCGACGGATTCCATATCGAGCGTGTCAACCGCCCGCGCATAGTCATCCATGTTCGCGCGCAGACGAATCTGGTGAGGCGGGTAGCGTTTATGTTCACCGTAGAACTTATCCAGCGCAATCGAGAGTTGCGCGATGTCATTGCGCGTCTTCATCTCCGGCCCTTTTCTCAGGAAGACCATCACGCCTCCCATGAACAGCGCCGCCAGGATCGCGATGATGGCGATTACGACGAGCACCTCGATCAACGTGAACCCGAGACGGCGGACGTTGTTGGGACATGTGCTGTTCACCGCTGACTCCCTCGCCGGGCTAGAGAATGACGAGACGCAAGCCTGCCGATGTGCGCCCGCCCGAAGACGGGGAGAACGAGCGCGCACGGCATTTTCCGTGGTGCAAGCGTCACGCTTGCATGATCTCCAGACTCAGCGCCCGCGCGACGCTGGCGCCGCGGTCCGTTGCTAACCGCCGGACAGGGCGTCCAAAAGACCCACCATCGGCATGAACAAGGCGACGACGATCGTGCCGACGATCAAGCCGAGGACGACGATCATGAGCGGCTCCAGCAAGCTGATCAAGGATTCGACGAGCACGTCGACTTCCTCGTCATAAACGTCGGCGACCTTGTTGAGCATGGTGTCGAGATCGCCCGTTTCCTCGCCGACGTCGATCATGTTCACGACCATGTCGTCCACCAGTTTGCAGTCGCGCAGCGGACTGGCGATCGTCTCGCCTTCGCGGATCGATTCGTAGACGCGCTGAAACATGTCCTCGAACACCAGGTTCATGGCGGTCTCGCGCACGATCGACAGCGCCTCCAAAATGGGCACGCCGGAGCTGATCAACGTGCCCAGGGTGCGCGTGGTGCGGGCGACGATCGATTTCTCGACGATCTGTCCGGACACGGGGAGCTTCAGCTTGATCTTGTCGAGAATGAACGCCCCCGATCGATTCATGCGTATCAACTTCAGCGTGACGATGATGAATACGGGGATCACGGGCGTGACGTACCAGTAGACCACGGTCATTCGCGACATGGTGATGAGAACTTCCGTGACGTACGGCAACTTCAACTTGAATTCCATGAAGATTTTCTCGAACTTGGGGATGATGAAAATCATGATGAACCCCAAGATGGCCACCGCGACGCCGATTACAACGAGAGGATAGATCATGGCGCCCTTGATCCGGCGTGCCAGGCTGGCGGCTTTCTCTTTGAACTCGGCGAGGCGTCGCAAGATGACTTCGAGGGCGCCGCCGGCCTCGCCTGCGCGGATCATGTTGACGTAGAGCCGATCGAAGCAGCGCGGATGTTTGCCGAAAGCCTCCGAGAGCGTGTTCCCCGATTCCACGTCATCGACGACGTCGATCAGCGTATTCTTGAGAACGCCCGCCTTCATCTGTCCTTCGAGGATTTTCAAGCTGCGTAACACCGGCAGACCCGCGTCTTGAAGGATGGAGAATTGCCGGGTGAAGAGCACGAGCTGCCTCAGGTTGCAGCCGCCCAGGATCATCGCCTTGCCCTTCTTGTTCTTGTCCTTGGCGGCAACGGCGGCCTTCTTCTTGTCCTTTTTTTTCTTGCCTTCGACTTGGGTCAGCTTGGTGACGAAGTAGCCCAGCGACCGGATCTTCTGCTGCGCTTCTTCCTCGGTCGGAGCGTCGATGGTGTCCTTCACCTCGCCGCCGGTGGTGTCCATCGCTTCGTATTGATAGGTCGGCATGATAAGTACTCCTGCTAGGAAGGAGAATGCGGTCCAAGGTCACAGTAAGCTGTCGGCTGTCCGGAAGCATTCCTGTCCGACTGATAGCTGACGGCTGATAGCTACTCTAATCATCTTCCGTCGACGTCTCGCGTGCGATTTCCTCGATGGTCACCTTACCGTTGAAAATCGCGTTCAGGCCGGCCTCGCGCAGCGTAACCATGCCGTGTTTGCGGCACGTTTCGCGCAGTTGATCGGTCGAGGCGCCGGCGCTGATCATGTCGCGCAAGTCGTCGTTCATGACCACCAGCTCGTGAATGGCCATGCGCCCCTTGCTACCCGTGTTGTTGCAGCGATCACAGCCCTTGCCGTAGAAGAACTTTTTGCCCGCGGGAACATCGGCGCGTCTCAGTCCAAGCTCCATGAGCATCTCGTCGCTGGGATCAAACTCGGTACGGCAATCCTCACAGATCTTGCGCACGAGGCGCTGGGCGAGAATGCCTTCGACGCAGGCGGTCAAGAGGAAGGTCTCCAATCCCATGTCGCGCAGACGCGTGATCGTGCCCGGCGCGTCGTTGGTATGCAGCGTGCTGAACACCAAGTGTCCGGTGAGAGACGCCTGCACGGCAATCTGGGCGGTGTCCGGATCGCGGATCTCGCCGACCAGGATCACGTCTGGATCTTGCCGCAGGATGGAACGCAAAGCGGCAGCGAACGTCATGCCGATTTCGGAGTTGATGGGAACCTGAATGAGCCCGTCGATTTCGTATTCCACGGGGTCTTCGCAGGTAATAATCTTTTCGGTGACCTCGTTGAGCTCGTTGAGTGCGGAGTAGAGCGTGGTCGTTTTCCCCGAGCCCGTCGGACCGGTGACAAGCACGATGCCGTTGGGCTTCTTGATCATCTCGCGGAACGCCGACATGATCTCCGGTGTCATGCCGGTGCGGTTGAGGTCTAGACCGACGCTTCCCTTGTCAAGAACCCGGATGCACGCGCTTTCGCCGAACATCGTGGGCAGGATGCTGACGCGCATGTCGACGCGGTTGCCGCCGATGTTGAGTTCGATGCGGCCGTCCTGCGGCAGGCGGCGTTCGGTGATGTCGAGGCTCGACATGACCTTGATGCGCGTGGAGATGGCGTTGGCGAGATGGCGCGGGGGCGGGATCATCTCATATATCACGCCGTCGCACTTGTAACGCAGCTTGTATTCTTCCTCGAACGGCTCGAAATGAATGTCGCTGGCCCGGTCCTTGATGGCGAGCAACATGACCATGTTAAGCAATTTGCGAACCGGGGCGTTGTCGGATTCTTCGATCAACTTATCCAGATCGATACTGGTTTCGCGCCCTTTGTGGCGGCCATCATCGTCCTCAGTCATCTCGGCGATGATGTCGACGATGCTCTGTTCCTTGCCCTGGTAGCACTTCGACATCACTTCCGCGATCGCCACGGGAGAAGCGAGCACGGCTTGGACTACCTTAAGATTCTGCATGCTGCGCAGGTCGTCCAACCCGGGCAAATTCATGGGATCGCCGATCGCCACCGTGACCACGCCGTCCTTCGCCGTGAGGGGCAATACCTTGTAAACGCTCGCGGCCATTTCAGGAATGGCGACCAAGGCTTCCGGAGTGGGCTTGAGTTCCTCGATGCCGACGTACTTGAGCGCGAACTGATCGGCCAGGGCCTGCAAAAGCTGGATCTCGGTGATGAGGCCGCGCTTGACCGCGACCTGGCCGATCGGCAGACTGAGGTTCTTCGCTTCGTCCAGGATCTCCCAGAGTTGGCCGTCGTCGATGTAGCCGAGATCGATGAGCACCTGTCCGAGTCGGCGACCCGTCGTGCGATTCGCATTACCCGCTTTCACGGGAGCTGGCTTGTGCTTGCTGGCCGGGATCGCAGGTTTGTCGGACGGCTTCTTCGGGGCGGCGCCGTCCGGCTTGGCGGGAGCGGCGCCGATCTTGGCAGCCGGCGCGGACGCACCTGCCGGCTTCGGCGCGGCGGGCTTTTCGCCCGGCTTCGCGGGGGGCGCAGAACCAGGTGTCATCGCCGGCACACCGGGTTTTACGGGAGCAACCGACTTCCCATCGGGACCAGTGGGCTTCGGAGCGGGAACCCCTGGCTTCGGCGCCGCTGGCACGCCAGGTTTCGCGGCCGGCACGCCCGGTTTATCTGTCGACGGAACAGCCTTGCCGACAGGCGGTTTCGCCGCCCCTGGAACCGGCACAGGCACACCTGGACGCGCCGCTGGCGCCTGACCGGCCGGCGGTTTCGCGGCCCCAGGAACAGGCGCGGGCCCGGCGGGCCGCACCGGCGGCGCTTGCCCAGCGGGCGGCTTCGCGGCTCCAGGAACAGACGCGGGCGTGCCAGGGCGCGCGGGTGCCGCTGGCACGCCAGGCTTGGGCGGATTCGGCGCCCCTGGCGTCCCGCCTACGGGCTTGGTCGGCTGGCTGGCTTCGTTCGGATTCGACATGATCAAGTTCTCATGCTGACATCAACGGCTGCGCACATCGATTCGAGCGCGGATCAAATAGCTGTTAATCATCGTCGTCATCGTCATCGTCATCCTCATCGTCGTCCTCCGCTTCGTCGTCGCCTTCGTCGTCATCAAATTTGCCTTCCTCCGCAGCGCGAATACGGTTGGCCAATTCTTGCGGCTTCGATGATTTCAGCAGCACTTCTTCCTTGTCGCACAACCCCGTGCGCCAAAGGCGAAAAAGGCTATCGTCCATCAGGAACATGCCGTCCTTCGCTCCGGTCTGCATCGAGGAATCGATGCGGTAGGTCTTGGCCTCGCGGATCAGGTTGCTGATCGCGGGCGTGACGACCATCATCTCATATGCCGCCACGACGCCTTCGGGCTTTTTCGGGAGCAACGTCTGCGAAAGCACGGCGATGAGCGCTGTGGCCAGCTGCGTGCGGATCTGGTCCTGCTGTTCCTGCGGAAAAACGTCGATGATGCGGTTGACCGTGCTAGACGCGCTATTCGTGTGCAGCGTGCCGAACACGATATGGCCTGTTTCCGCCGCCTCGATGGCCGCGTGAATCGTTTCCAAATCGCGCATTTCGCCGACGAAGATGATGTCAGGCGCCATGCGCAACGCCCGGCGAATACCTTCCTTGAAGCTGGGCACGTCGGTGCCGACCTCGCGCTGATTGATCAGGCTTTTGTTATGTTTGTGAAAATACTCGACCGGATCTTCCAGGGTGATGATGTGCCGATCGTAGTTGTTATTGATGAAGTTAATGATCGACGCCAGCGTCGTGGTCTTGCCGGAGCCTGTCGGCCCAGTCACGAGCAACAAACCGCGTGGGCGCGTGATGACGCGCTTGATCGCCTCGGGCATGCCGATCTGTTCGAAATTGAAGAACTCGCTCGGAATGCGCCGCATGACCATGCCGAGCGTGCCGCGCTGCCGAAAAATGGCGACGCGAAAACGGATGCCTCCGGTGTATTCGATGGCGAAGTCGGTACCGCCGCATTCTTGCAGCTCCTGTTGGCAGCGATCGGGGGTGATCGACTTCATCAGGGCGACCGTGTCGTCCGCGTCAAGGACCTTTGTTTCCAAGAGACGATAGTGCCCGCCTTTCTTGATGGCTGGCTTGCTGCCGACGGTAATGAACAGATCCGCCGCCTTCACCTGGATCATGGTGTTAAGCAGCTTTTCCATTTGGGGGGCGGCCCCACCGCCACCTGGCACGGCTGTGGACACAATCGCTTACCTCTCGTGTACGGAAGACGAACTTTCGGTCATCTTCGATTTCTCGTCGCTTGTACTGAATGCGCGGACATGCTCGGAATCCAACCCAACTGCATTATCCGCATCAACGATGGCAAAACCAAGTTTTTACACAAAACTCTCTCATTACCAAAAACACCCGCAACGACTCCCGGGACAGGAACACGGTCATGCCAAACCTCTGTCGATTCAATCAAGACTTGGCGCCGTTGGAGCTTGTGGCATTCCACCCGCTATTTGTCCCAGGTCCAACTACTGGAACCAGCATCTCAAAGTGATACGTTCCCACCCTATCAGCTTGATACAATCGACCTGCTGATTTGCTGGTTCATCCTCCGCAGAGAATTACCCCTGGAGTGATTCCTCTCATTTCCAGCGTCTCACTCCCCTTCGTGATGACAAATGCTCAACACTTCCTCAAGGGTCGTGAGACCCGCAACTGCTTTGTTAACACCATCTTCCAGCAAAACTCTCATTCCAGCCAGGCGAGCCTGACGTCTAATCGCTTGAGCAGGTTCGCGATTGAAAGTCATCTCGCGGATTGCGTTGGTCATACGCATCATTTCATAGATACCCTTGCGCCCTCGGTAACCGGAGTGATTACAGTTTGGACATCCGCGTCCACGGGTGAAGGTCGCCGCCTGCGCCTGCGCCGGCGTCAAACCGGCCGCCTTGATTTCGTGGGCCGGGGGCTTGTCGGGTTCTTTGCATTTCGGACACACGCAGCGGACCAAGCGTTGCGCCAGGACGGCGATCACGCTGGAAGCCGTGAGAAATGGCGCGACGCCGATGTCGTTCAATCTGGTAATAGCGCTAGGCGCATCATTCGTATGCAGTGTACTAAAAACCAAGTGTCCTGTCAAAGACGCCTGCACAGCGATCTGCGCCGTCTCAGCATCACGAATTTCACCAACTAGAATGATGTTAGGCGCCTGCCGAAGCATCGCGCGAATAATGCGCTGGAAGTCCAGGCCGATCTGGTGTTTCACCTCGCACTGATTGATTCCGGGAAGATTGTATTCGACCGGATCCTCGGCAGTGATGATCTTTCGATCAGGCCTGTTCAACTCGTTCAGTGCTGAATAAAGGGTTGTCGTCTTGCCCGACCCGGTTGGGCCCGTGACAAGAAAGATGCCGTTGGGCCTCTTGATGATGTTGAGAAACCGTTTGTAATCGTCCTCACCGAAGCCGAGATCTCTTACGTTTACCTGAATGTTGGCACGATCAAGCACGCGCATGACGACCGACTGCCCGTGAACCGTCGGCAAGACGCTGACCCGCAGATCGAAATGCTTATTCTTGATTAGCATTTTGATACGGCCATCCTGTGGGCGTCTCTTTTCGGAAATATCAATATTCCCCATGATCTTGATGCGGGAGATCATCGGCGCCAGCAAGCGCCGGGGTGGACTGTCGCGTTCAACGAGGACGCCGTCGATCCGGTAGCGAACGCGGACACGATCTTCGAACGGTTCAATGTGGATGTCGCTGGCGCGCAAACCGATTGCTTCCTGAATGATGAGATTGACAAGCTTGACTACCGGCGCCTCGCTCTCGTCGGCGGCCGCATGATTTGCGTTCTTGGACGCTTCCGTTTCATTGAATACGATCTGCGTATCGGTGAATTCCGCCAAGACCGAATCCACTGATTCCGTCTCCGTTTGACCGTAATGCCGGTTGATCGCTTCGACAATCTGCTCCTTGGCGGCCAGAACGGGTTGAATTTCCTTGTTGAGAATGAATTGGAGCTTGGTGACGGTCTCATAATCGGAAGGATCGCTCATCACGATCTGCAGTATGCCCGCTTCCTCGGACCACGGTAGGATGACGTTCTCGCGTGCGACCGATTCGGGGACCAGCTCAATGATGGCCTGCGGAATCGTCACGTCCCTCAGATCGACCGCTTTGACGCCCGAATGCTCGGCGATCGCCTTGGTGATGTCCTCCTGCGTGACGTAACCCAGTTTGACAAGCGTTTCCTGCATCGTGGCGCCCGATTGCTGCTGCATGGCGCGCGCTTCCTCGGTCTGGTCGGCGCTGAGAATGCCTTTCTTGACGAGAACTGCGGTAAAATCGCTGCCTTTGGCCATGCGAGTGAACTCCAGTAGACACAGGGCAATTCTTGTGGGCGCCGGGTTGTGTTGCGGCGGAAACCCTCCAATGGGCGCGCAACACACTTCCATCCCATGACTTGGTCTCATTCACTCTATCAGAATTTCAAGCCGGACTGCAACAAAAAAAGAATTTGCGCAAGCCCGTCGGCCCCGTGCGTTGCGGTAATGACTCCTTCCCCTTACATTACCTTTGAGACCTCTTCAAACCGAGGGAGGCCCACCATGAGACGAACCCGCAATCTATGCTGGATGTTCGGCTTGCCGAGCATCTTCGCCCTGGCCAGCTTGGGCACGCCCCAAGAATCCACCCGTGCCAATCAAATAGACGATCGGAACCATCCCATCGAAGTCTTGACGCGTGGACCAGTACACGAAGCATACGCTCAACCGCTGGAGCAACAACCCGAACCTGGAACGCCAGTCCCGAAAGGACCACCCGCGCCGATTCCGGAGGAGCCCCCGCCGCAGGGTCCCGATCTGGACAATGCACAATGGATTCCCGGCTACTGGGCCTGGGACGCGGAGCGAAACGACTTCATCTGGGTCAGCGGCGTGTATCGTGTGGCGCCCCAAGGTCGCACGTTCGTTCCGGGCTACTGGACGCAAACGCCGAATGGCTGGCGCTGGATCGCGGGCTTCTGGTCCGATCCCAACCAGCCCGACATGCCATACGCTCCTGAGCCGCCGGCTCCCCTGGACAACGGTCCGAGCTTGCCGCCCCCCGATGACAACTCGATGTACATTCCTGGCGTCTGGGTCTACCGGGACAGCCGATTCATCTGGCGACCCGGTTACTATTCGCAGTCACTCCTGGGCCGTGTCTGGGTTCCGTCGCACTACGTGTGGACACCCAATGGATATTTGTTCGTGAATGGTTACTGGGATCTGCCGTATGACGCGCGCGGTCTGGTTTGCGCGCCGGTCTACTTCAATCGGCCGCTGTGGGCGGATGCGGGCTGGTGCTATCGTCCAAACTTCGTGGTCGGCTACGACGCGTTCTTCGATTCCGCATTCATCCGCGCCGGCAGTTGCCACTTCTACTTCGGCAACTTCTATGGTGATCGCTGTGCCCGGCTTGGCTACAACCCGTGGTACACGGGGCGAGGGCGATACGATCCGGCCTTCTCCTACTACGGCTTGCAAAACTACCGCAATAATCCAAACTGGATCGCGGGCATCCAGCAAACCTACGCGGGTCGCGCGGGCGGCCGTCTCGCCGCGCCGCCAATCAGTCTCGCGCAACAGACGGCCCTGGTGAACGCCCGCAGCGCCCCGGCAGTCGTGACGCCGGCCAACCAGTTCACGAGCAAGCAGGTCCGCCTCGTCAACGCGACGCCGACGCAACTCGACACGCAAAAGGCGGCTGCCCAGCGAAACCGGCAGATCGCGGCCAACCGGCAACAATTCGACGCTGCGCCGAGCAAAAGCAGCAATACGAAAAATAACGTACGCGCCGCCGAAGTGCGCGCGTTGCAGTTGCCCACGATCCTTCAGGCCCCAACGATTCCACAGGCGAGCCGCCTGTCGGGCAATCCGAGTCCGCGTCCGTCAGAGACGAAAACGTTCCCGTTGACGAAAGGCAACCCAGCCGCCAAGTCGGTGACGCCGACAGACACCGTGACCCAGCCGAAGCCGACGACGCAACCGAAAGCATTCTCGCAACCGCAATCGAAGGCGTTCACGCCACCGCCACAACCTCAGCCGCAACCGAAGGCGTTCACGCCACCGCCAAAACCTCAGCCGCAACCGAAGGCGTTTACACCCCCGCCACAACCTCAGCCGCAACCGAAGGCGTTTACACCCCCGCCACAACCTCAGCCGCAACCGAAGGCGTTTACACCCCCGCCACAACCTCAGCCGCAACCGAAGGCGTT